>JADEYI010002025.1_pt1 | contig 11725 bp, 9 predicted proteins | sample 8542331 | NCBI WGS metagenome assembly JADEYI01 (sample SAMN16510988, study PRJNA670497) | mine drainage metagenome | isolation source: biofilm near Copperflume 1 | place: Germany: Marsberg coppermine Kilianstollen | collected 2018-02 | reverse complement strand
TGCCACAATCCTACCCCTTGTTGGACTCGCCAGATCCAAGCAAGACCCAATCAATAGTGGGCACGGTGCTCAGCATTTGTGAAAATCCCCGCCAGCCGGGGCCATAATAGGTGTACTCATTTGTAATTAGTGATCCGTGATTAGCAATCAGACATTTGATATTACCCCAAACATACTTTCTCAGCTAGAAAAGTGTGAAAAAATAAGGAGTATGCATTTTCAAGCTGAGTGAAGTGCTCTGTGCAAAGCGCTGCTAAGGCCCGCCCATTGGAAGTGATCCGTCAATTTACAAAGGTATGCCTTGGGTACCACATGTGTATATCAGGTTTTAGGGTGGAGGAAAAGGGCCGATATGAAAGAAGTGATTTGAACGCTGGGGTTGTGCAGGTACTTTCTGAACAGCAAGTGCGAGTGGTATGCAACAGCGTTTGAAGGCACCTTTGAGATCAGCATGACATGTCTGGTCGTCTTCTCCATCATGGTGGGGTCCTCTCTCTATTGCAAGGTGCACATGCAGGTGCTTTGTTGTAGTCCTAGAAGCACAGCGTTTGCCAACAAGAGATGCTCTAGTTTCCAAGAAAATCGATGCACCTCGCGGTAAGAATAGCTGGTCATCATGGCTGCAGAACATCTGCTGTTATTTCATTGGTCTGGCTCTCAACACTCAGTTAACACGAGGGACTGCTGTGCTCCAGACTCCCATTGGGAACACCTTCCTGCTGTACCGCCTGGGAGTCACCACCGTTCTGAGGGGCGCTTGGCTCAACATAAAGTGCGCCTGCCTCTTTCATCCCATACCAGGCTCTGTTGAATCACATTCATGGATATGTAAGCACCTGCTGCTAGAAATCGAATAGCAGGTTATCAAAAGCAAAATATCGTCACAAGTCCTGCAGATATCAACAGCAGGTTCTAGATAGCAAAACGTGTTCCCAAGTGCTGCAGACAGTTTCCCATGTGGCAGGTAACTCAAAGTAATTGTGTGGTTTCGATGCTGCAGGTATGTGATCGTGTTCTTCTTCTTCTTCAACGGGCTGAGCTTTCATCTCTCAGCTGCCTTTGCATCGCACCTGCTAGGGTTCCGCATGTCTTGGGGCAGCACCAGCAAAGAAGTCATTGACACCAACTTTTTCAAAGAGGTGCGCGCCTGTCAACTTTCTCATGCCATCCCATGGTGTGCATCTATTAAGATTGGAAGCAGCTTCAAGTCAAGGTCAACACAGCCAATGTCAAGTCGGACGCGCACATTCAAGCAAACACCTATATCCACCCATCAGGATTGAGATTGATCAATTAGTGCTGCCCCACAGACAATCTCCGCTCTGTCCGGTCGAGTCAAGACATGTATCGGTAATTATCTTTGAAGTGCTGGGTTTGTATTGGATCCGGCGAGGCCATTGACGGGTAGGATATGCGGCAGCCTTAACCTGCAGCTTGTCTGTAGATGCATCTTGCCTCTCTGGCGGGACCAATATCTTTTTTCAGTACTGTTTAGCGTCTCAGGGTTCAAAATTTATAGCCAATCTGTAACCCCTGATACATTTACTAATAAACATAATGTAACGTTTACGCTTGTGCATGCAGCTGAGGGCCACTTTCAAGAACTATCGGTCGATGTACATTGTGTTCACGACTCTGGCGCTGATGATGGTGGTGATGACCGGGGTGATCCCCCACACGTTACCGCCAGCCTGGCGCATCAATGACGCCATCCTGATGTGCCCCCTCGCCTTCCTCATCGGTGGCCACCTGCTCGCCCCCCTGGTAGGGGACCCCCCACTCTTAAATGTTTTTGACAGGTTGACTCAAGACTACCTAAATATTTACTGAAAAGAAATTTTTATTACCTCTGGATATGGACAATGGGGTGCTCTGCCCAACGTAGGGGTCTAGATACAGGACCCCCTCATTTGGAGACCTCAGAGTCACAGCGCCTAGGGCAAGCTACTATTTCTGTCAGCCTTTGCAGTTGCTCATGCCTTGCAATACACTGACAGTCTTCTTGTTTTACGCGCAGGTGCTGAATCCATCTATCATGCGTGTCAAGTTCTGACACGAAGGGAATTTACTGCTAGTCAAAGAAACTGCCGCAGGTTGACTTTACTCATCACCTCTGCTGTCCTGCAAAGCTTAGATGCCTCCAAAAGCTTCATGTTTGCCAGCAGACCTTATAGCCCCAGGCGATTTTTCAGTTGATACGGTAGGCATGATGAAAGGGTGACTCATGATAGCCGACCGCAGCTGCAGGGTCCAGTAAAACTAGCGCAGAACAGATCGAGCCGCACTCTAGCTAATAGAAGGGACATCAGTCATAGCAGCTTACTTGCACCTCACTGCCTTCTAGCTCCTCCAGGAATCCTTGCCGGATGTTGCTCCAATGCGAGCTGTTGCCTCCAGTTACAAAGGACCTGCACATCATGTTTGCTCTTGGGTCAGTCAATTGCAGCTCACATAGTGGAGTCCCCAGGGTTATGGATATCATCAGCCATGAATACGAAGATAGCTTTGAGAAATCATTTGAACGGCCGGGCACTCCAAATTGCTTTCTAGAGCCACGGGGATTCCTTTGACTCAGAGCTCTAGGCACAATTGCTCTAGAAATGACTAGGTGCTATGAACTGCATCTGCCCCGGAGGATCACCTCACCCGATCCGCTTGCAAGGGCTTGGCATGCCACCCTTACAAAAGATTAGTAGAATGCCTTGTGCTCAAAGGGACTGCGCGAACATGATAATTGAACAAAATGAGACAAACTAGGATATTATGTCGGGGACTGCACGTCTTACGGAAATTTGCATTTTGCAAACTCCTCAAGAACAACTGTAGATCGCATAATGAATGCTGACATCATCGATTGGATTGGTCGTGAAGCCGCAGTCTTGTCCATGTGCCACTTGTGATCAAACGAGAACATTTCTGGGAGCTCTGCGTGTTACCCTTAACTAGGTGGCTCCGATAGGGAGTTTCAGGATACAATGTGAGTTAATCAAAGCCTTTTAAACGCATGCATGCAGCAGTGGCAGCCTGCAGCTTGCTCTCAAGCGCATGTTATGTGCGCAATGCTCCTTGCAAATGCAGAGCACCCGTATTTTATCGCCACAGAGGATTTTACAACCGGAGTCTTGGACAGCGGGTCCTTGCTACAGAGATCCACAGAAGGTCAACGGGTGCAGCTTCCGGCTTCCAGGCAGCTGCCGTGGTTGAGACAATGTTTCGATACGACAGAACGCGTCTCTTTCATGCGGTCCTGAAAAGTCTCGTCTTGACAAAGTGTTGCCATGTCATGAAATTCATGGACCATCGCAGGTCCATGATCCAATCTCTACTCCTTCTTTTACACTTTATCGATGGCGTTTATTCAGCATCGGCTCGAGCCCAGCCCTACATTGTGGCGAGCGGGAGAACATTTCCGGGCTCAAAATCATCAGATGGAATGCTTAGGCTGCCTCAAGTGATTAGCTGGTCCGCAACAAAGCTGTCGACGAACTTCTATGGCAGCCATGTCAGTCTGAACTTGACAACAGCCTCGCATGAGGAAGCCTCGCTCAGCCTGCAGTTCATGGGTATCTATATGCCTCTAGAGTTGAACTTGATCGGCCCCGTCAACCTGACGCACACATGCTTGGTGGGAGTGCCAGCTCTTCCATGCATCGTCCAAGGCTTGCCCATGGGCAACTACAGCCTAGCTATCAAAAAGGCACGAAGCCCCTTCTTTCGCTTTCAAGCTCAAGTATCACTGTATAATGAAGGAAATGCACCATCTGGAGGGCCCACAACCGCTAAGAAAAGAAAAACTCTATTACTGCAGGTCAGCGAACCCCGCTCTGGTGAAGCAGTCCTGCACTCGATTGACATCGGCAAAGGCAGGTAAGGCCCACGCATCACTGAGCTGCAATGTTGCCTGAAGGTTTTCCGTTGCAGACCCAATTGTGCATGCAAGGCAGATTGTTGCGTCGAAACACTCCCACAATGTAAGTCCCTTACTGTGGGAAAATAACGTGTATATACAGTGATGTATTACAGAGACCAAAGAACGAACGTGTGCCACAATCAATCACATCACTAGTACAGCTAGTGCAGCAGAAATATAACAGCTGGCTAAGTATTAGCGCAACTACTTGACTGATTAATTGATTTGAACTGGAAATGATTTCGATTCTTGAATTTAATTTGCGGCGCGCGCAGGTTCCTTCCCGTGGATCTACCAGCAGAGCTTGCTACCGGGCGCAGGATCTTGTTCATAGGCGACTCCTTTACAACCGGGCTGGGCAATTTGGGCCATGCGACCTGTGACCCGTCTGCCGCAGTCAGCTCGCTTGAGAACTCTTTTCTCACCTATGCAAGCCTGGCTGCCTCGCAGCTGAAGGCTGATTTCCAGGTGGGCGCCACATATGCCTTGAGGGGCAAGCTTCTCTACAGGGATTCAATACCCTCCGAACAGGAGAATTTGAGCCAATTACCTAAGGGTCTAACCCTTTATATATATGTAGAGGGAGGCCTAGAGGGAAAGATGGTGCAACCCTATTACATCAGACAGGGACTGCCAAACCAAAACTCACACAAAATCTAGGTGACAAAGGGTCTAACCCTTTGCTTCACACTCTTTTCCCCCTGGTGATCAGGGGATCGTTAAAGGTGGACTCAGTCGATTAAGAGTCACTGGGCCATTCCTCTGGGCAGGGCGGTCAAGCCCTGATGCCTTCAACACACGGTTGCGTGCTAGCACGCCAGAGAGCTACCCTTTTTATCTGTACGGCATGTCTAAGAGGATGTATCACCATCACCGTCTATACATCGTCTATTTTGTAGTCACCGCTGCTGTCACTGTGCAACGTACTGCACATGTGATCAGGCAGTCCGCTGAGGCAACAACTTAATTTCTTGACTGTGCAGCTGATCGCCTGGTCGGCAGCGGGAGTGCAGATGCAGACACTCCTCAATGCATCGGGCACTCTGATCGCTTATCCAAGCATCCAGGGCGATAGAGACACTCCAAGGCTTGTTGGCCCCCAAGCAGCACCCTCTCTGGTGTTTCCCACTGACCCTCAACTCTTCCAGAGGGCAGTCGCAGGAGATCCTGCATCGACCTACAACTTCTCCTCATGGAAACCACAGGTTGGGCTTCTGAGATAAAACATGACCTTCGACGCCTGATTGCTACTGTAGTTTGGTAGAGCCCATGCATTTCCTTGCTATTATTATTATTACAATTATCACATGCTTTTCCTGCCAACAGGCAAGGTGCGTTCTTGCTTGCTATTGCCTGTCAGGTGAATCGAGTCCAAGGTCAGGCCTTTTGCAAGCATGCAGAGCATGAGCCTGAGGGAATCTCTAGAGCCTCACATGTTTGCCATGAGGGCACAGAAATTTTTCAGGGGCCAACGTTATGAAGTGATGGCAATGCAGGTGGTGGTCTTTGCCGGGGGCGTCAATGACTTTGCCACCGGCGCTCCTGACGAGGCTTCTTGGGTTGACGGCTATGCAACCTTCATCCAAAATGTGAGGATTTCTTCTTATTAGGAATAAAATTGCCTTTTCTGCACCTTATTTATGACATGCTGCGCATCATGGTCCAGTCCAACTCCAAGCTCTGCAAGCTTTGTCTACCCAATTCCCTTACCACACATACATATACTAGCATTTAGTTTCTAAGAGCATCGGGGCAAGCTCGCGCCAGCCATGCCACATCAAGACTGTTATGCCAGCTCAGCACATGACTAATCATCGTGCAGGTGAGCGCGACATACAATAACCCAGACATTGTGCTGGTGGCGCTGCCCTATGTGGCTGCCCTGAGCGGGCAGCCGGGCAGCCTGACAGCCGGGCAGGGGCCAGCGGGCGAATCTTCCGGTGCATATCAGTCCTACATGGCGCGACTTTTCACCGATTTGCAAATGCGAAAAGTGCCGCGAGTGCATTTTCTGGCCCTCAGCACCGACGGGCTCGACCCCTCAGACTGGTGCGGCCTTGCATGGCTTCCTTGAAAGCTAATAGACCTGGATATTCAATTTCTCTCCGGCCAGGCTGATATGACAAATTCTTGTCATGACCTGGTCATCCCTGCCCTGTCATCGTGGCTGCGGACATCAGCATTGCAGCGCTAAGGGCTGCAATGCTGATGTCCGCAGGAGCTGCAATGCTGATGTGGCGGCATTTTGTCCTCAATATTTGCTGCTTGCCTGTGCGTTGGAAGTTTTTTGCAGCGTTCAAGCCCAGATGTGCAGGCATCAACGCGCAATTATGTGACGTTGCACATTAAGCGCTCTTCATTGCATACAATGAATTGCGAGGTGCATGCGCGCAATGCTGCTGGAAAGACAAGGAGTTCAGACATGAATTCAAGTTCAAGTCTGGGTGTGCATGCAGGTGTGAGTTCCACCCAAATCTGGTGGCCCATGAGGCGATGGGTGCGCAGCTGATCCAATTTCTGAGGGCAGTGCTGCCGAAATTTGTGACGGGCACCTTTCCAACGATAACAAATATTTCTTCTGCCTGAGAATCTAGCGACACCGATATATCAACAACCAAAATTTTGGGGCTCAGGAAAAGCATGCAGGCAGGCTGCAGGCAACTCAGAAGGCTGCTGCCTTTCAAAGTAATACTATATAGGAGTACGATTGTGCTCCTATATAGTTACCGTTGTATAAGTAATTTATAGTGCAATCTCTTTTTCATCTGCACTGGGTGCAGGTGATATTCTTTTGGATATTCAATAAGTTAGCTGCCTGGTCATTTATGTACAGTGTGTTTGAAACCTGCCTAACACAACATGAGAATGCTGGCGGGACAATTCTTTCCTTCAGTTTGGGATTGGTCACATCCCCAAGACATCACTAGAGCTTTGCTGCACATTTGCGGCCGGAGTGCTCAACTTCTTGTTTTTCTGAACCTTGCCCGTCTGTAGTCCAGGGTCTGCATATTTGTTACAATTTATTTGTGCCTTGTGTGTCTTTGCACCCGGTGGCACCAGTGTGCCGTAGAACAGCCTCCTGGAGAATTCTCTTGTGTGGTTGTTTGACCCGCTCGAGTCTGCTTGGATTCTTTTTGCCCTGCCAAACTAGGCAAAGGCACGTTACATGTAACTTGTGATATTGGGGCACACCCCCCGCGCTCGCACTTAGTCCGCCTTGCAATGAACTTTCAAAGCGCGAATTGTATCAATATGGATATAAACACAAGAAGAGAGGCTGCTCTGCAGTTTCGAGAGAGCGCTGCATTAATTGGCTTGTTTGACGCCGAGGATGGCGTCCTCCTGCTGCGAACGGCAGTGGTCAATGAGGTCCTGGTGTCAAGTCTCTGCAGCGAGGAAAGCACTTCGACGACTGAAATTCTGTACAGTATGGATCTTCAGGGTGAATTTTTCGGCCTCTCTTGAATCGAAGTCTCGTATAGTCAAGCTCCGGCAGCAGGGCAGTTGCCCATCTCATACTGAAATGCATTTAGAAATCGGGGTTCAATTGCCCTACACACCTGCTCTACTGCTCAATTATAGGTTTCAGTTAATCTGACAGCTGCTTGAGAGCCCAAGAATCCACTTTGTCTGTGTGACGCCGGTTTAATCTGCTCAACGATCTGGCGATGCGCTTTAAACAGCCTGGACCAATTTGCCCAGAAACATCTTCAAGGGCGTTTTATGTTGTCTGTTTCTCCACGTAAGCTGCAGGCAGAATTTGATATGCGGCTGATTCGCGCGGATCGAATTCGCAAGCGTTGACTGGGCACACTGGTCCGCAACAAATTGACAGACTTGCTTGTTTTCTGGTGCGAGCAGGGAGGTTCAAGCACTCAATCGACAACGGAGATCCATCGTCATCGACAGGAAAGACCAATTCCCCGGACCCCAGTCTTCGAGTCTCCAAGTGGACCCAAGCTTTCTTTCCTGTGAGGCACCTCTTGCACAGATTCACAAACAGTCGTCTGATCCCAACAAATTTCTACTGCTGCTACCATTCTGACAGAGTGCCCTCCGACTGCCTCTTAGCATGTCCCAAACATGCACAAAATTTCACCTGAAAGAGTGGCCCCAGCTGGCGGGGGCGGTGTAAGTACTGAGCACCAAGCCCACTGTTGATTGGGTCTTCCTTGGATCTGGCAAGATCAACAAGGGTTAGAACATGTGGTGGGCTTTACCTGCAGCTTGTCTGCAGACGCACCTTGCCTCTGTAGGATAAACATGTAGTTAATTAGGTAAAAGAGTTGCAGTGACATGGGCACCCTGTGCTTTGCAGCCTTTCATTCTGGGCGGCGATGGAGTGCAAGCAGCTGCGCTGAATGCCTCCAAGCAGCTGAGCAGGGCCATCACAGAAGGCCTCTCCTCGTGCAACCCACATCATGCACACCGACCGCAGGGCCTGGAGGAAACACACCTCAGCGTTGTGCTGGCAGACCTTGGCCCGGACTTCTGCGCCCGGCAGTACCAGTTCCTGGTGATTACTCATTCCTCATGAGCCCCGTGCTTGCCGGAACGCTCCCAAAAACACATGCTGAACCCTTGCTGTGTAACGGCATAGGGGTTCGTCTGTTTCATGTCTAAGGCCAGTGAATCAGCCATGCATGGCTGAAATCTTACATTTGCGAAGGCCTCATCTGCACATGTGCAGATGTGCATGCAAAACTTGCTTGCCCACATTCCATTCAAGAGCTGGGGTTGAAGTCTTGCACGTACTCCTCAGCAATAAAAAAATCAAGCTCAACTGACTTTAAACCTCCTCACTACCATGATGTATTGCTCCTTGGCCCGCAAAAGTTGGGTTTGGCAATCAAGGAATAAAACTAGTTATTAATATTACCGTATAACACGCTATATCTGCCAAGAGGCAAGGTGCGTCCTGCAGACAAGCTGCAGCAATAACAAAACAAATCAATAAAATTTGCAGGACCCCAGGATTGATGACGAGTCGCTGGAGTGCAACATGCTGCTCATCCGCGCATGGCGCGACTCGGCCGACCTCGGGGCGCAGATACGCTCGGCGCTGCTGGCGCGGCCGTCCGCCAACGTAGTCATCCTCGAGTCAGCGGGCGTGCTTGTTTTGGCGCCCAGCCTGCCCAGCCTGAACAGGCGCATGGCCGCCGTGGAACGCCTCCTCCTGGTTGCCACCGGCGCCGCGCCGCCAAAAGAGGCGGCGCATAGCAGATCCAAAAGTGAAGCTACTGGTGTGCAGCCTTCCAAGCTTTGTTTTGAGACACTCCATTGCAGTGTCTGCTGCGCAACTTGCATGAAGTGTTGATGTCCAAGAGGTCAGAGAACGCTGTGCATACCGAGCTCAAGACCTGAATTTTTGGGCCTCTTAGAAAGCCTTTGAGAGCCTTTGGGAGAGTCTTTGAGAGAGTGGCGCTCATTCAGCACAGAACTTAAGCTGTAACATTTTTCACCACACGCAAACATTTACTGAGTGGATAGCAGATGTTTTGCGCACGGCTTTCATGTTTGGACTGGCAAGCATTCAAGGTGGCGTGCGATGTTATGGCCTGAGAAATAGGCTAACGCTGTGCGCGCTGCGGTGCAGAGCTGCAGACGCTGGTGCAACGGGACGACACGGCCGCGGACATGCAGCCGTCTGCCGCTGCAAAGGATGAAAAAGATGGGGCGTTCAAGGGGAATGCCGATGGGGACATTGAGGCCGGCAGCTGCACATCAGAGGAGCCAGCAGCACGGTAAATGGGCCGAAAAGTTGTCACATAGGATACTAGGACAGCGCACCTGCAGCTGTTGATATGTTTTTGTACATGATGGGGGCATTGCATCTCTTGATATGAGGCCCACGTTTGACCTGCGGTGTCAGGCCATTTGAGGAAAGTGCATGCATGCCCAGGACCCTTGTTGTGACACCCGTAATGTAGAAACACTCTTAGAGCTCAAGCAATGTCATCTGGTACATCCTGGCTTACATGAATTCCCCGACAGGCCCTTCTGGTACAAACAGTGTGTTTTTTGCAGATTCCATAGTACACCACGTGCTCTTGGCAGCTAATCACTCATTTGTTGACATTTGTTGACCTGCCAGTCCCATTGTGCACCTGTAATTTAGGGGCCGGCCGCGGGAGGCGATGCTGGTGGTGGTGGCCTCGTTGGGCCTGGCCATGTTCATCATGACATGGGCCCTCGTAAAGGCATTCATCAGCGGGGTCAAAGGAGACACCAGCTCATGGTGCGCCCCACTATCCTCGGCCTAGATACAATTTCGATCGTTTTTTCTTTGAACTTGTCGGCAAACCCAAGGCCGAAGGCCAAAGCTTCATTGAAGAAAAGGACGTCACCTTTCTGCCGACAAGGCTGATCAGAGATTAGCAGTTGGCATGCTGGTGCAATAGGATTGTCTCTTCGCCTGACGTGTCATGAAATCATTACAGCCTTGACCCGATTGACCCCAGATGAGCCTCACGAACGGCTCAAGGATACAGATCTGCGGCCAAGCCGTTGCTTTTCGTTCGTATATCAGATAATTAAATTGAATCCAGTCATGTTAAATTGCAAGTTGTGCGGATCAAACATCATCACATGTACATGTGACTCTGCCTAAAGGAGGTGGAGGGTACGAATCCTAAACCCCACCTCCTTTTTGCTTCTTTTCATATGTTTCTTTTCCCGACTATCTGCTAGACACTCCGCAGTGTTCCTTCTGTCACGACATATCATGGGCCTGATTTGTAACTTTTTTCCCTCTGTGTCGACCGCTTAGAGAAACTGCCAATTGTAGCCACACCATTGAACCCCCGGTACTTCCTCTTACGTAGCTCAACTATCTTATCCGGCTTCCAACAAACCCTTCATGAGGTGTACTGTTGCTTTCAGCCAAACAAAACTGGTCAATTTTCTGCAAGCCAAGGAAGCGTTCGTTTCTGCCGCAGATTGCCTCTGTAGAGAGACCTCAGGCTACCAGCCCCAACTCTAAATTAGAGCGGTCTCCATGTAGGCTCTTGCTCAAAGAAATCGTACCCTACTCTTCATCTTCCTCTGAATGTGCTATTGGATTGAGCTCCCCAGCTCGTGTTCTTGCAACTCAATTTGCGTTTGGGCAATCAAGCCTCATTTCAAGCTCCAAATCAAAAATATGGGGCACAACAATGATGGCCCCAAAATCTCAGGTGCTTCTCTAGATTGGGCGGACTAATGTTTACTAAGTCTCCTGCGCAGGATTGTGTTCTCGGTGCTGGTCTGCACGACGCCGCTGTTCCTGGTGGTGATGCTGTTCCCCTGCTTAGTCATTGTGCGCTCCGCGCTGTGCCTGCTGGGCTCCGTCCGCCGCGCCGAGTCCAACTCAGCCACGTATTCTGGCCTGCCCGGCCGGCCGCGGCCGGGACCGCTGCCGCGCGTCACCGTGCAGATGCCCGTCTTCATGGAGGACCTTGACTTTGTCATCAGGCCCTCCGTCATGTGCGCTGCCTACTTTCACTCTTTCCAAGTGTAACCTAGGCTGCAGACTAATGAAGGCCCCGCAGATGTGGCTGCAGACGCCCTGCGTGTATGCCCTATGGCCTCTGGCTTTGGGTTTGCCGACCTGTAATAATAATAATAATAATAATAATAATACCTAGTCTTCTGGAATTTGACATTGATGAAGAAAGTGGCCTTCCAAAGGGTGGTTGTACCTCTTCTCAGGGGCTTTATGCATTCGTCAATGGGAAAGGTGGCAAATGGCGCAAACATTCTCAGCCTTGCGCTTGTAGAGGATATTATTATTATTATTATTACACGCTTTTCCTGCCAAGAGGCAAGGTGCGTCCT
>JADEYI010002024.1_pt1 | contig 11728 bp, 9 predicted proteins | sample 8542331 | NCBI WGS metagenome assembly JADEYI01 (sample SAMN16510988, study PRJNA670497) | mine drainage metagenome | isolation source: biofilm near Copperflume 1 | place: Germany: Marsberg coppermine Kilianstollen | collected 2018-02 | reverse complement strand
TGTCCGGCGCGTTAGACATGGCCTTGGCGTCGCGGATGCCGTTTTCAATGCGTTTGAGCTCTCGAATGCTGTCGACGACGGCTTCCAAATCGCGGTGCTGCTTGGCGATCTTCTGATACTGCGGCTGATCGGAGACGAGCGCGGGATCGGCAAGTTTCTGGGATAAGTCGTCGTACCGCTCCTCGATTTGTGTCAGTCTTTCTAACATGATTGTTTTTCCATTGCGTAATTTGTCTGGGTGAACCGGATGGCTGGGATGAAATTATGTAGCACTTTTTGACTAGAGCGAATCACTGCAAAAATAAGGCGGCAGGCGCCGCTAATAGAGCGTCTCACCAGATGAATGAATTGCGCTGGAAAAGGTCATCCGCATGTCTGCTGATATGGTATCGCGTTTCGCAGGGAAGGGAGCGATTTCAAGGCCGTCCGGCGACCCTTCCTGGCTGCGGTTCGCGTCTCTCTGTGAATTGCTGGCCACAACTGGCAGCAAGCTGGCAAAACGATCGGAAATAGCGGGCTATCTGCGCGCACTCGATGCGGAGATGGCCGGGTTGGCTGCGCAATTTTTTACAGGCGCGGTATTTGCGGAATCGGACCCACGCAAGGTGCAGGCAGGCGGTCAGCTCATAATCCGTGCTCTGGAGGCGATCACCGGCGCCACGCCAGAACTGTTCCGCACAACCTATCGAAAGCATGGCGACCTGGGCGCGGCGGCGGCGGAGTTGCTGCACTCCACACACTCACCTCGCTCCGTGCTCACTTTAAGAGATGTTGCAGCGCGTCTCGATTCGCTTTCACGGGCACGCACACAAATTTCAAAGGCTGCTCAGCTTACAGAAGTTCTGCGCGTTTTATCGTCTGTCGAGGCCAAATATTTCATCAAGCTGCTTTTGGGCGACATGAGAATAGGCATCAAGCAAAACCTGGTCGAAGAGGCCATTGCGGCAGCGTCGCAGGAAGAAGTCGCAACGGTGCGTCGCGCGGAAACGATGCTGGGAAATATTGCCGCAGTTGTGGCCCTGGCGTGGAACCACGAATTGGCCACCGTGCAATTTCAGATGTTTCATCCGCTGGGATTTATGCTGGCCACTCCATCCGCAAATGCCGTAGAGGCCTATGCGCGATTTGCCCCCAAATCAGTAAACGAGTCCTTAGCACAGATAGAGGACAAGTACGACGGCATGCGCGCCCAGATTCACTGCGGGGATTCCTCACAGCCGGGTCGCGTGCGTATCTTCTCTCGCACGCGAGAGGACATCACAGCCAGCTTTCCGGAGCTGACGGAATGGTTCGCGTCCGTTGGCACGCCGGCAATTCTTGACGGAGAAATCCTCGCATGGGACTTTGAGTCAGACCGCGCCCTGCCGTTCGCCGCGCTACAGCAACGCCTGGGTCGGAAACGCGTTACTGCGGCGATGCAAAGCGCAACTCGTGTCCTCTACATGGCATTCGATATTCTGCTCGATGGAAAAACCTTGTTGCTTGACGTATCTCTACGCGATCGACGGGCAGCGCTGGAACAATGGGTACAGGATGCCTATGCTAGCGCAAGCCGGAACCCCCCATTGGGCTCACGGGCATCGGCACAGTCGTCTTTATTTGTAACCGACACAGTTTCAGAGCTACAGGAAGCCATCCCACGGCTTAAACTCGCGCCGGTTCGGCCCGTGGTCTCTGCGGAACAGGTCGATGAGTCATTCTCGGCAGCGCAGTCACGTGGAAATGAAGGACTAATGTTGAAGTCGCTTGCCTCCTTTTATCGGCCAGGCAGGCGTGGATCTGCGTGGCTTAAATTGAAGCGCGAGCTGGCTACGCTCGATGTTGCAGTGACAGCAGCGGAATATGGACATGGCCGACGTGCGGCTGTGTTGAGTGACTATACGTTTGCAGTGCGCGACGGAGAAACATTGCGAAATATCGGCAAGGCATACTCCGGGCTGACCGATGCGGAAATCGAAACCTTGACGCAGTGGTTTCTGGATCACTCGCTGGATGAGCGCGGGGGCCAGTTGCTGGTCGAGCCAAAGATCATCCTGGAGGTTGCATTCAACAATGTGATGCAATCAGACCGGCATGACAGCGGCTATGCCCTGCGCTTCCCCCGCATTGTTCGCATCCGAACCGACAAGCCGGTCGAAGAAATTGACACGATCGAGCACGTCGCAGAGATTTTTCGGAGACAGCATCGAGCACAAGTCAAGGGTGCAATGGGCAGTTAGCGGGAATGCCCATGTGCGTGGCTATGCTCCATAGACTGCTCCGCGACGGAGAGGCAGCCATCCTCAACGTTGCAGCCCGCTCCATCGCGCTGCTCAAACTGGATGGTGGTGTGTTGAATCTGGTAGTGCGCGCGCAGTTCTTCGTTAATCTCCGCCAGAATGCGCCGGCTCTCCGACGGTGGAATGTCGGAGATGGTCACGTGGCAGGCGAGGGCATTCAGATGGGAACCCAGACTCCAGACATGCAGGTCATGCACGTCGCACACACCTGGGACCCTCTGCATGGCGCCACGAATGTCCGTCAGCGAAAGATTGTCCGGCGTTCCCTCGAGAAGGATGTTCAGCGTCTCCCGCATGATCGACAGCGAGGACCAAAAAATCAATATCGCAATTAATAATGACAGCCCCGGATCAATCCATTGCTTTCCGGTCAGCGCGATGGCAGCGCCACCGACAATGACTGCCGCTGTCGAGAGCGTATCGCCCAGCATATGGATAAATGCTGCACGGATGTTTACGTCCTGGCCGACGCGCGACAGCATCCACGCCACCACGCCGTTCATGGCGACGCCTACGGCAGCCGTCATCATCATCAGCCGGGGTTCCACAACCTGCGGGTGCATCAGCCGACCGACCGCTTCCACCGCCAGCCATGCCGCAATACCGATCAGCGCCAGTCCGTTGACGAAGGCCGCCAGAACCCCGGCGCGGCGATAGCCGAATGTTTTTTTGTCAGTGGCAGGACGGGCATGAAAATAGACCGCGACAAAGGAGAGCAGGAGCGCAAGAAAGTCGGAGGTGTTGTGGCCCGCCTCCGACAGCAACGCCAGGCTATGAGCGCGCAGGCCGGCAAACAGCGTGAGCAGAATGTACGCGAAGGTGAGCGCCAGCGAGAGGCGCAACACGCGCTTCGTCTTATCCGTCGCCGGGCCATGGACGTGCATGGTTTCAGTGTACTGCCCTAGGGGTTGTTGGGCCGCTCCTTCCAGGATGGTCACACGGCACACGCCGTCTGGATGACGCGTTTTCCTTATTGAGTGAGTCAATCACTCACCCCACACAAGCCAACGGAAGGCTTGTATGGGGCACCGACGGCCGATTTCAGGCGTGGGAGCGCACGATGCGGAGGACGGAGATGTCGTCGATCTGGCCGAATTGCTGGGCGGCGGTGGCGATTTGGGCGGCGGAGAGATTGCGTTGCAGCAGGACGAGGATGCGGTCGAAGCCGAAGAGTTCGCCGCTCTCGCTGGTGGCCTCTGCGACGCCGTCGGAGAGCAGGGTGAGGGTGTCGCCGGGGGCGAGCTGGAAGTGCATCACGGAGAATTCGGCGCTCTCGATCATGCCGAGGGGCATCGCGCCGGGCATGGGGAGTTCCTTGCCGTTCAGATACGGCGGCATGTGTCCGGCGTTGGCCAGCGTGCAGGCGCCGTCGGCGGCGATGCGCAGGGCCAGCGCGGTGGCGTGGGCGTTGCCGCGGCCCATCAGACGCTGATTCAGAGATTGCAGCATGGCCAACGGGTCTGGATTGAATTGTGCGGTTGCCCGAATGGCGCCGACGATCAGCGCGACCAGCATGCCGGCCTGGAGGCCGTGGCCGGTGACGTCGCCGGTGACGATCAGCACGCTGACGTCGGTCGCATGCGGGATGATCTGGAAGAAATCGCCGCCGACTTCGCGGGCCGGGCGGTATTCGCTCTCGATGGCGAGGCCGGGAATCTGCGGCAGCGCCATCGGGATCAGCACCTGCTGGACTTCCTGCGCCTGCTTCACGTCGAGCGCCATCTCCCGCTGCTGGCGCACCGAGAGCAGCGCACGCCGCAGCAGCAGGGCTGAGATGGCCACCACCAGTAGAACAACGGCGAGCTGGCCGAGAGTGACTAGCACGCCGAAGGGAAACCAGATCGTGCGGAGGTGCAGCAGACCAAGCTCAAGTTCAAACTGGGAGAGGCCGACCAGCGCCAGGGCGGGCAGCGCCAGCCAGCCCTCCCATCCCTGACCGCGGATGCCTTGGACGGCGATGCCGACCAGCAGCAACAGGAACAGCAGCCGCACCCCCAGCGAGACCGAGTGAAACACTACCCCCACCGGGTGGGGAATCGCGGGGAAGAAATCTTCTCCCAGTGCAGTGGAAAGCATGGACAGCAGTGTTAGTCCGGCGATCAGTTTCGGCACCCACGCCGGACGGCGCAGCCGGAACCAGACCCACCAAACCATCGCCCAGCCACTCAGAACCAGCGGACTCAGAAACACGTTCTGCAACGCTCTGCTCACGGTCGCGCTGATCCACAGCGTCCAGTCACCAAGGCAAAGGATGACTGATTCCACTGCGATCACCAGGAAGACCCCGGCCAGCCAGAGATAGACCGGGTCGGAGCGGTCGAACAGCAGCAGGCTGGCGGCCAGCAGCGCCAGCATCAGGAACAGCGCCGCCGTGATCGACACAGATGCCAGGTAGCGGACCAGGGCCAGCCAGGCCAACTGGTACTGCGCTGCGACCACCCCCGCCTCGCCCAGCAGCGGCGCGGTATGCATGCCCCCGGCATCGGGCGCGATGGCCAGCGTGGTCGGTTCCATCCAGACGCGGAAGGCCAGCACCTGCGTGTCCGCGCCGGGACCCTGACCCTGGGCCTGCGGCAGCGCGAACCTGCGCGGCTGGGTGATGTAGGCCACGGGACGGCCGCCCGTTGCCGGAAACTTTCCGAAGCTACCCAGCAATTTCCCATTGGCGAAGACCTGGTAGGCGTCGTCCACGTCCGTCGGGCCGGCCAGCGCCAGCTTCTCTCCGGGCCGCGCGTCCGTGCGCACCCGGAGGCGATACCAGGCCCAGCCGGAGTAACCGGGATGGCCCTTGGCCGTCCAGCCGGGCACATATCCCGACATTCCGGCGATGGGATCGAAGCTGCCCTGCTTCGGGGTCAGATCCACCGTCTCCCACTGCGAATCGTCGAAGCCGGGGTCTGCCCAGGCCGGGTTGTCGCCGATGTGGAACTTCCACGGGCCGTAGAGCGGCACGATGGACTGGCCGAGGGTAATGCGGGTGGCGGGCGCAGGGTTTTCCCCACTCAAGCCAACGGAGGGCTTGTACGGGGCAGCGGCGGCGGTTTGGGCGCGCGGGCCGGGCGTGAGCAGGGACAACAGTGCGAGAGAGAACGCGAGGCGTCGCATAGGATCAGGCAGGGCAACCCAAGAAATAGCAGCCGCAGATTTGTTTGGCAAGGGAAATGGGGCCGGAACGCCTTCTCCCTGTTGCTATGCGCGGGTGGGCTGCCGCAGGCCGTTCCAGGTTTCCGCAATGATGATGCTGTTCGCTGGATTTTTGGGGTCGTAGCGGACGGAGGCCGGCATGCCGAGGCAGGAGGCGTCCACCTTCGCCAGTTCTTTCAGGTGGCTCAGGTCCTGGGCACACTCATAGGTGACGCCGCCAATGTCGTAGCGGTACAGCAGGGAGTCCATGTTGCCGGTTTCGGGCTGCTCGGTCCAGTCGAGGATGGTGCCGTCGATGATGCGGCCATGCCGGACGAGATGGTCGCGGCGAAGGCGCTCGATCTCCTCCGCGGTTTTGCGGTGCGAGAGCACCCACCAGACGGCGGTGCCCACCGCCGTTGTGACGATGGCGGCGAGGGTGACCAAAGCAGGGACGCGATACATAAGCAAGAGTGTCATACGATGCCCGTCGAATGCGAGCTACTTTTGCAGCATAGCCCATTGGGCGCACGCCGGGTACCCCCTATCGAAAAGCCCCTGACAACTGCTTTATAATCGAAGCTGACGATGTTCGACACATATCCGCACCCAGGTACGCCGCCGGGCGCATCGAGTTCTTCCGCTCCCATCCGAAGCCTTTCCAATCGAAAACGGGCTGTAAGCCAGCGCCCGAAAATCCGCTCGACAACCGTGTTGTGCGTGCGTCGCGGAGGGCGTGTGGTCATGGCCGCCGACGGGCAGGTCACGTTGGGCGAGAGCGTCATCAAGCATTCCGCGCGCAAGATTCGGCGCCTGTATCAGGAGAAGGTTCTGGCTGGATTTGCCGGCTCCACTGCAGACGCGTTTTCGCTATTCAGCCGCTTTGAGGCGAAGCTGGAACAGTATGCTGGCAATTTGGGTCGCTCCGCGGTGGAGCTGGCCAAGGACTGGCGCACGGACAAGATGCTGCGCAATCTGGAGGCCCTGCTGGTAGTCGCGGACTTGCAGCAGACGTACTTAATTAGCGGCGCGGGCGACGTGATCGAGCCGGATGAGGGAGTGATTGCCATCGGCAGCGGCGGATCCTACGCGCTGGCCTCCGCGCGCGCCCTGATGCAGAACACTGAGTTGCCTGCACGAGAGATTGCGGAGAAATCTCTACGGATCGCAGGGCAGATCTGCATCTACACCAACGATCAAATCACCATCGAAGAACTGTAGGCCGCACCGGCTGGATGCGTGGCCCGGACCGGGCAGCTTCAGCCAGGCGACGGCGAACAAGGAGTGGATGTGGCCATTTATCTTCCTGGAATTGAAGAAGACCAGGCGCTGTCGCTGGATGAGATGACGCCGCGCCAGATCGTCGCGGAGCTTGACAAATATGTTGTGGGTCAGCACGCCGCGAAACGCGCCGTCGCTATTGCCCTGCGCAACCGCATGCGCCGCCAGAAGCTCGCGCCCGATCTGGCCGACGACATCATGCCCAAGAACATCATCATGATCGGGCCGACCGGGGTGGGGAAAACGGAGATTGCGCGGCGGCTTGCCAAGCTGACTAACTCCCCGTTTCTAAAAGTCGAAGCATCGAAGTTTACTGAGGTTGGCTATGTCGGGCGCGATGTCGAATCGATGATCCGCGACCTGGTCGAGATCGCCATCGACATGCTGCGCGAGGAAAAGCTGGAAGAGGTCGAGGACAAGGCCGAGCTGAACGCAGAGGAGCGCCTGCTCGATGTTCTGTTGCCGCCCGCTGGAACACCGGCGGCAGCCGCGCCTTCACCCATCTCTGCCGCAGAAACGAACGGCAATACGATCACTTTTCCTAGCCCGGCGGCAACCACTGGAAACGATTCGAATCAGCGCACTCGAGAAAAGTTACGTGTCCAGTTCCGCGAAGGCAGGCTGGATGAGCGGATGGTGGAAATCGACGTCCGCGAGCGCAACACGCCGTCGTTTGAAATCATCTCCAACCAGGGCATGGAGGAGATGGACATCAACCTGAAAGACATCCTGCCCAACATCTTTGGCCAGCGCACCAAGAAGCGAAAGATGAAGGTTTCTGAGGCATTCGAATATCTAGTGCAGGAGGAAGAGCAGCGGCTGATCGACATGGACCAGGTGACGCGCGTGGCCGTAGAGCGCGTGGAAAATTCCGGCATCATTTTTCTGGATGAGATCGACAAGATCGCCGGACGCGAAGGGGGCCACGGACCTGATGTTTCGCGTGAAGGTGTGCAGCGCGACATATTACCCATCGTCGAAGGCACCACCGTCAACACGCGCTACGGCATGGTCAGCACAGACCACATCCTGTTCATCGCCGCCGGCGCGTTCCACGTTTCCAAGCCCAGCGACCTGATTCCGGAGCTACAGGGGCGCTTTCCCATTCGCGTGGAGCTACAGTCACTGACGGTCGAAGACTTCATCAAGATTCTGACCGAACCCAAGTCTTCGCTAGTCAAGCAGTCGACGGCGCTGCTTGAAACTGAAGGCTTAAAGCTGGAGTTTTCGCCGGAATCTCTCGCTGAGATTGCAAACTTTGCATTCCGGGTGAATGAATCGACGGAAAACATCGGCGCGCGACGCTTGCATACGATTATGGAGCGGGTTCTGGATGAGATCAGCTTCGATGCACCGGACCTGGCTGGAAGAAGTTCTGCCAAGCACGCGTCGAGCGAGAATACTGTTGATGGAAGCCGTTCAGTCGCGCTGGCGGCCAGCGCGGAACTATCGGCTGCTTCGCCGGGCAGTGAATACAAGCCTTCCGCGACAATTCCGCTGACAGAACGCGCCGGAGCCTCCGGCCCGGAAAAGGTAATCACGATCGATGCGGCCTACGTGCAGCACATGGTAGCGTCCATCGTGAAAGACCAGGACCTGTCACGCTACATTTTGTAACTACGAGAAATGGCGACTGAAGAAACCCGTCAGACCTTTGCCCGGCTTGGAGCCCCATGTTTCGTACAGACCCAGATACGCATAGGTTTCGTTCTGTCCAATGGCAGTGTGGCCGTAGGCAAATAACACCTGCAGGCCTGGATTCTTGATGTAGTAATACCCGCCGACATCGATCATGGTTGCAGCTTTTGTCTGCGGGGTAGCGAGTCCCTCCGGTCCGTGCGAAAAAACCTCCGCGCCGAGCGTCAGCTTTTTCCCTACGTCTCTCTGTAGCAGCCATCCGCCGTAGGCAAAGTTCTTATATTGCGTCTGCTTCACGATCTGGTATCCTGCCCCGCCGTAGCTGGTCCAATGTCCCCAGCTTTTCTGCAACCACACGGGCAGCTTGTACCAGATCCGGCCTACACCCAACCCTTTGGCATAGTTCCCTGTAGGCAACTCCAGCATGGTAAAGCTGCCGATCTCCGGGCGATGCTTTGTCTCCTTTACGAAGCGATACTTTGCACCCAGTTCCATGTCCGTCAACCCATAAGCGCTTGGACCAACTCCGGCGGGCAGGTACCTGGGATTATTGGAGGGCATGACAGCGCCATACGGCAGGATGGCGTGCAGTTGCAGGTTTGGCAGTGCACCCCAGTTGGCCTCAAACGCGGGACCCAGTGGATCCGTTTCCACAGGAGTGCCGTCCGTCCCGCCGAACTGGTACAGCTCGTAATGCCGGAAATCCACCGGCTCTGGATCGTCGGTCTGGAAAGGGGGACCGGCCCAAAGCCGGGCTGTTGCCAACAGGAAAAAAAACACCGCCAATTGTTTCGCCAAAACAGAATTGGATTTCATCGTTTTCAGCCGTATTCTTCCTGCTATTTATCGAAGGAAAATATCTGCAAACGGGTACAACATGAGCAAAATTCGTATTCCTAACAGCACAAAAGCCGCTGTGTTGATTCCGGCAAGGGCAACAGTTTTTGCCTGCCAGCAACTCGCTAGAATGAACTCGATGCCCAGCCAGCACAGGATGGCAGTTGTCGTTACACCGGAAAGAGGCCCGGTTGATCCACAAAAAGTCAGTAATCTTTACCGATTGTGGATGGCTGATCCACAGGTGCGGAAATGGCGCATAGGACCTTTAGGCGTAATGTGGCGCACAAACGCCGGCAAGCGTGTACATGCAACTTGATTTACCGAGCAGCGCCAACTGTCTCCTGTTTCCCCGCGCCCAGTTCGGTGAGCCGCTTAGCTAAAATCTGTTCCAGATTTTCAAGCGCCGCCGAAAATCCTTCAATGCCTTCCTTCAGTTTGTCGTGCGCCATGCGGTTTTCGGCGTGCATCTTTTCAAATGTTGCCTTGTCGATTGCCAGCTTCTCAATCGGCATGTCCTTTGCCTTGGCAGCGTCCAGTTTCTTCGGCAGATCGTCTTGCGTGGCCGCCAGCTCTTCAATCAATTTTGGGGAAATCGTCAATAGATCGCATCCGGCCAGTTGCTGGATTTCGCCGATATTGCGGAAGCTGGCTCCCATCACCACCGTCTTGTAGCCGAACTTTTTGAAGTAGTTGTAAATCGTCGTCACTGATTGCACGCCGGGATCTTCCGCGCCTACATAGTCCTTGCCCGTATCTTTTTTGTACCAGTCGAGGATGCGCCCGACGAACGGAGAGATCAAAGTCGCGCGCGCCTCTGCCGAGGCAACAGCCTGGTGAATGCCGAATAGCAACGTCATGTTGCAGTGGATGCCTTCTTTTTCCAATACCTCCGCCGCGCGAATTCCTTCCCAGGTGGACGCCAGCTTGATCAGCACACGTTCCCGCGATACACCGCTCTCCTCATACTGCTGGATAATCTCCCGCGCCTGCTTCAACGATGCCTCGGTGTCGTAGGAGAGCCGCGCGTCTACTTCCGTCGAAACGCGGCCAGGAATGATTTTGAGTATTCGCTTTCCGAACTCAACCGCCAGATGCTTGAATGCCAGATTCGCCACATCCTTGTCGCTGGCGCCTGAGCCCAGTTTCTTCTTGGCTTCCAGCAGAACTCCATCCACAATCGACTGGTACTGGGGCATCTGTGTAGCTGCGGTGATCAGCGAAGGATTGGTCGTTGCGTCCTGTGGCTTTATCTTTTCGATCGCCTCAATGTCGCCGGTGTCCGACACGATGACTGTCATTGCGCGAAGTTGTTCAAGCTGCGATTTCGACATGACCCCTCCTGATGGGTTGATATCCTGCTGCCGTGCGAGCCGCACCTGGGATGTTGGATGCCGAACGAGTCCGAACAGACTGGCTCTGCATCTGGAGTTCGGCTCCCGGGATGCCCCGAACTCAATCTTCTATTAATCAGTTTAGACCTGCACGCGGTCCCTTTACTAATTGGACGTAGATGCGTGAAAGTGGTCTGCCAGCACTTTCAAAATGGCCTGCGGCTCATGGCTGGGGATTACATAGTCCACTCCCTCCAGAGTCAGCGCGCCGACCGGAGAAAGCGCGATGATCGGCACTTCCTGGCGAACAAGCCGCACGTCGCGGATGATGCTCTCAAACGACTGGTCGGACACATCGACGTGCACCACCACCACATCCACAGCGGGGAAGCGCTTGAACATCTCTACCCCTGCCTTCCCGCTGTAAACCGTCAACACATTGTGTTTGGAAGTCTCTAAAACCAGTTTCCGTGCGGAAAGGCCTTCCGGCTGTTCAACTTCAATCATCAGTACCACCAGGCGCATGGACATCCCTCACCACTCAATTCTCGATTCGCAATTCGTGCCGAATTTGGAGTTCTTGGGATGACTATAGTGCAGTTGGCTGATTTTTGCCGTATGGCTGTGATGCAGGCGCTTATTCGGTATCCGCGATGACGGAGTTACTCAAAACGCCTGCCCCGTCAATTTCAACCTCCACCACATCGCCGGATTGCATCGGCCCCACGCCAGCGGGTGTGCCTGTAGGGATCAAATCGCCGGGATTCAACGTCATTGCGTTGGAAATATAGCGGATAAGCGTAGGAATATCGAAGATGAGATCGAGCGTTGAGCCCACCTGCTTCTGCTCGCCATTCAGCCGCGTGCGCACCTGCAAGCCCGCTGCAGGGTCGATCTGATCGGTGACAAAAGGGCCAACCGGACAAAATGTGTCGAAGCCCTTGGCGCGCGACCACTGGCCATCGCTCTTTTGCAGATCGCGGGCGGTCACATCGTTCACAATCACATAGCCGCGTATATACGGATTGACGTCCTCATCCGGCCTCAGCTTGTGACAGGTGCGGGCGATCACCACACCCAGCTCGCCTTCAAAGTCCACACGCTGCGACGCTGCCGGAATGCGAATGGCTGCGCCGGGCGCGAGCAAAGCGGAGGGGGCTTTTAGAAAGAGCAGAGGTTCCCTGGGCACTTCATTGCCTAGCTCTGTCGCATGGTCGCGGTAATTGCGGCCAATAC
>JADEYI010002023.1_pt1 | contig 11735 bp, 9 predicted proteins | sample 8542331 | NCBI WGS metagenome assembly JADEYI01 (sample SAMN16510988, study PRJNA670497) | mine drainage metagenome | isolation source: biofilm near Copperflume 1 | place: Germany: Marsberg coppermine Kilianstollen | collected 2018-02 | reverse complement strand
ACACTGAGCTGAGGACATTCCTGCCGAAGCTGCAAAAGAACACTGGCAATATCGATGGTGGGAAGGGTGGTATCGATCAGCAGCAGATCCGCGTTGGCAGCTGCCCGGCAAGTTCGCGCCGCATCGACGGGATCCAGGGAATCCACTGCACAACCGAGGGATTCCAATAGATTCTGGATGTAGCCGCGCACCTGAATCTCGTCTTCGACAAGGGCAACGCGCAGAGAATGGTCCACAAACACCGCCTGGGATTCTGATATTTTCATGCGATCGAAGATCGGATCGCCATCGTTATCGCCTGGGGGTGTTCGACATTGCAGGAGTGGCTGTGCCACACATGCTCAAAGTCGAACCGAGGAACCCAGACAGAAGAATCGTACAAAGAGCAAACAGCAAAGGGGTTACAAAACTATTTTTTTTCTGAGATTGTTGCGGACAGCGACAGAATTTTCTTCTATCACTCACAAATGTCTTACGTCTTGTGCTCCATTATTAGATGTGATATTGCGAAAAAAATTCTATCTTCCAGCGAAATATTAAGGACCGGTTTTCCCACAGCTTACTGTTACAAAAACTGCAATGTATTGCATAGAGACCCTGCGACCCGTCACGATCCACTTCTACTTTATCGGCTCATGCGGCCAAGTGTGCAAAACCTTTTCGTTACTGCAATGATTCTGCATCTTCACAATAAGATTGACAACAAACTTTTAGTAACCTAAAGCGCGGTACCAGTAGGGATCACTGCCGGATACCTTTCCCCGCCTCCGCCCTCACCGCGCCCCTCGCAGGAGTGTGAAAATGTTTACCCATTGCGAACAAGACTTCCTACTGGTCTTTCTCCATGGTGGGGCGGAAGTCTAACGTCGCGTCTGCTTTCGACTGTCCCGCAAGCTTTTTGGCAACGTTCTCACCCAATCTCCTTTGAGAGCACGACTGAGGCTATCCCTTGATTTCTCCATAAGTTGGCGACAATTGCGCTTCAATTTCGTCGCTAGCGCGAGAGATCTGCGAGGTTTGGCGTCGTACGTGCAATGTTGAGTGCGAGACGAACAATATGCAACTAATATCTCCATCGTTAATGTCCATGCCGGTACTGCTGGGAGACTCTCCAGCGATGACGGCCGTGCGTCGGCAAGTAGAGCAAGCAGCCTCCGTCGGCATGCCCGTCCTGATTACCGGAGAGAGCGGCACGGGAAAAAATGTCGTCGCGCAGAACCTCCACATGCTTTCGGCGCGGCGCGACCGGGCATTCGTACAGGTGAACTGTCCTTCCTTGCCACATACGCTGATCGAAAGCGAATTGTTCGGATACGAGCAAGGGGCGTTCACCGGGGCGAACCATACGCGCGCCGGCAAAGTGGAACAGGCGCAACGGGGCACGTTGTTTCTCGACGAGATCGGGGACCTCGATATCACGGTGCAAGCCAAGCTGCTCCAGGTGCTGCAGGATTTTCGTTTCAGCCGGCTGGGCGGCTCGGAAGAGCGCGCGGTCGATATCTGGCTGATCTGCGCCACGCATCGGAACCTGCTCGCCGACATGGAAGCAACCCGCTTCCGTTCCGATCTCTACTACCGCATCAATGTGGTTTCCATTGAGCTGCCGCCGTTGCGGGACCATCGCTCCGACGTGCCCATGCTGTTGAATCATTTTCTGCATTACTACGAGCTGAAATTTGGCCGCTCGATGGAGCCTCTGTCCAATTCCGTGATGAAGCTGCTGGAGGCCTATCACTGGCCGGGAAATGTGCGCGAGCTGGAGAACCTGATCAAGCGCTACGTGGTGCTGGGGACGGAACAAGCCATCGTGGAAGCGCTGAGCGGCAGCGAATCGACTGTCCTGATTTCACCGTTTGTTCCGGATGGCCACACGCCGATGCGGCTGCAGACCCAGCGCGCTGTCCGGATGCTGGAGCGTCAGATTATCCTGCGCGCCCTGAACGAGCATCGCTGGAACCGCAGGAAGACGGCGCAATCGCTCGATATCAGTTACAGGGCGCTGCTTTACAAAATCAAAGATGCCGGGCTGCCCCGGTTGCGCGCGGGCAGCGCCGGCACAGCTTCCCCTGAGGAAAATTGAAAGTGAGAGCAAAGAGAATGTTCCCTCGATTGTGGCAATTCGCATTTCTCGCGGTAATTGTGGGCTTGGGCTGCGGTCCTCTGTCCGCACAACTGAAGCCAAGCTCCAGTCTTGCCAGCGGCACCTCGCCGGTGTATCCGGTCGCTCCTGTAGGCACGAGTTTCACGCCTAAATCGAACGGCGTTCCAACGGGTCCCGACAACCGGATTGTTTCAAACCCAGGATCTGAGTACAAGATTGGCGCCGACGACGTCCTGACCATTAATGTGTGGCATGAACCCGAAGTGTCGCGCAATGTGCCAGTGCGGCCCGATGGAAAAATTTCGCTGCCGTTGATTGGAGATGTGCAGGCTGCCGGACTGACGCCGACCGAACTGCAAAAGGAACTGGAGACGCTCTTCTCCAAGTATTTGACGGCTCCCGATGTCAGCGTAATCGTCGCCGAAATTCGAAGTCAGCGGATCAACGTGCTGGGGCAGGTTGGGCGTCCTGGCACCTATCCGCTGATTCCTCCAATGAGCGTGATCGACGCGATATCCGAGGCGGGCGGTCTGAAGGAGTTTGCAAAAGCCAATAGCATATACATTCTGCGGACGCTGCCCAATGGCCAGCGGGAGCACATCAAGTTCCAGTACAAAAATGTGCTGAAGGGAAAACGAGGCAGTAAAGACGTGGAATTGCAAACGCGCGACACGGTCGTGGTCCCATGACTCCCAGCAAGCTGCGCCCGTGGCGCATCCAATTGTCCCTTCCGGCCGCTGCTTTATACATCGCCGCGACTTTCCTGGCTGGGGCAAGTCCAACGGCATCCGCGCAGGCCGTCCCTCCGGCCGCGGTGTGGTCGAATGGCAGCACGCTCCCAGAGGACCAGCCACTGGCTGGACAAATGCTTGGGACCGACCTGAGCTTGAATCAGGGGGTTTCCGCGATCAACGCGGAAAATGAATCGTTCCACCGCTATGGATTTGGTTTTTCCGCATCGGGGGGCGCGGAGACTAATTTTCTTGGCACCCAGACCGATCAGCTGACCGCCGGCTATGCGCAGTTTGCCGCCGACGGCGGGATTTTTCTCGAGAACAACCGGACCATCTACTACGTGCTGTATCAACCGTCATATAACGTCTATCCTCAGTTCCCCGATATAAACAGTTTCGGGCAGACTTTTTACCAGGCCTTCGCGCACGCGCTTTCCGAACGCGCCGGCATATCCTGGAGCACGACTGCCGCTCGGTACCTGAGCGTCGATCAGTTCCTGCCGCAAGGCCTGGGCATTGGCAGTGTCGGGGTCGTCGTCCCCACGCTGGGATCGGTACTGCGGCAAGACAGCTTTCAAGTTACGAATGCCGCGACCAGCATCAAGTTCAGATATTTGCTGAGCCCCCGGCTGACGTTCGTCGGATCGTTGACCAGCGGGTTCTTTTTGCTGGTTCCAGCCGACGTGCAGACGACCACAGGCGGCTTTAGCGAAAGACTGATCACAAGCGGCGCCGATTTGCGCCTGGACTATCAATGGACCCCCCGGGATGCTGTCGGAGTGCAGGTAACGCCGATCTACATTTACGGTTTGCGTCCGAGCGGGCGAGTGACTATCGAAACGGTGGAGGGCGTCTATCAGAGACAGTTCACTCCAACCTTGACCGCGCGAGTGGGGGCTGGACCCCTTTTTCTACAGTCTTCCAGTTCTTCCTTTCGCGGCACGAACGATGTCAATTATGCGGTGAATGCTTCGTTGAGCAGGCAAGTGCGGCAATCCCAATTTACGGTCGGTTACAGTCGGGCAATTCTGATCAATCTGGCGGAGCCAGCGCTGATATCGAATTCATTCAATTTCAACGCCTACATTCCATTGAAACGCAGATGGATCCTGACTGGCGCCGCATCGTATCTTCGCGAGGGCGGCAGCGGCGCATACGGCGCAATTCAGATATATGGCGGGGCTGTCCAAACGTCCTACCAGATCACCCCCCGTTTTCAACTTTTCGCTCTCTACTCTCTGGGTTCAGAAACCTTCGGGTCCGGATCGACCCTACAGGGGTTTGGCTATACCCGCAACAAGGTCGGAGGCGGCATCCGATTCAACCTTGGCCATTCCACGGTCAGCGGAGGCTCACAATAATGGAACGCAAACTTCCCTCTTCTCTCGGCGATTTTATCGCCGTAATTCGACGCCGTAAGTACTGGATCGTCGTCCCAACGACGATTGTGATCGCGCTCACGCTTGCCTTGACGCCGAAGATCCCCCGTACCTATCAGTCGACGGCCACTCTCATGCTGGAGCCTCAGAAAGTGTCGACCGCGTACGTACGGTCCGGTAGCAGCAGAAACGAGATGGCGAACCGCCTGCAGAAAATCGAAATGGAAGTGTTGAGCGGCGGCGGATTTCCTGAGATCATCGACAAGCTGAACCTCTATCCCAAGACGCGACATAAGACGGCAATGGGCCATCTCGTAGCAGCCATGCGCAGCGACATTACGATCGCTCCCGTGCCGGACACCGGTGGCCAGGACGGCGTTGTGGCCTTCACCATCTCCTATGTCGGAAGTACGCCGCGGGAGACGCAACTGGCGACGAATGACATCGCGAAGCTGTTCATCGTCGAAAATCAAAAAGAGGGCCATCAGCAGGCGGAGGGGACCGAGGCATTTCTCAAGACGCAAGTTGCCCAGGCGGCGCAGCAATTGGCGGCACAGCAGGGGAAAATACAAGAGTTTAAGAATGCGCACCTTGGCAGTTTGCCGGAGCAGGCCCAGGCGAATATGCAGACGATTGGGCAATATCAAGCCGATCTCCAGGCCAACAGCGCCGCAATCGACCAGGACAATCAGCAACGGGTCTACTTGCAGTCTGTGCTGAATGTCCAGCCAAACGGCGATCAGGGCGAAGCGGCCCCGCCGCCGGCCACGCCTTTGCAGATCGAGTTGGTCCAGAAGGAAACGGAACTGCAGGCCGATCTGTTGAAATACACCCCGCAGTATCCGGATGTCATCCGACTGAAGCACGATATTGCCGCGCTGAAAGTTCAAATACAGCACCAACCTAAATCTGCCGGCGCAGTCTCGCTGGGACCGGTTTCAACGACGACAGGCCCATCGCAGACGGACCAGCTTCGAAGCCAGCTCATTGCCCTGAACGCCGAAATTCGGACGCGAAACGCGCGTCAAACGCAGCTGCAACAAAAGCTGCAACAACTGCAGGGGAGCGTCGCCAGTTCCTCCGCGGTGCAGACCCAGTTTATGGGTCTGGACAGCGACTATCAGGAGATGCAGAAGAACTACAACCTGCTGGTGGAAAAACAGCAGGAAGCGGCCATGGCCTCGGCCCTGGACCAGCGGGACGACAGCGCGCAATTTCTCGTCCTGCAACCCGCGAGTTTTCCGGGCAAGCCTTATCGTCCGAACCCGATGTTGTTGGACATGGGGGGCGTACTAATTGGGTTGTTCATCGGGCTTCTATGTGGGCTTGTAGTGGAAATGCGAGACGACACGATGCATGATGCCGCTGAGGTCGCAGAGTATCTCAAACTGCCGGTCATGGTCGCTTTGCCAAAAATGTCGCTCTGATTCAGAAGCAATTTATCGGCGGCCTCCTGGAGCGGCTTGGTTTCACCGTCGCACAGGATGCCGCCAAAATGCAAAGATCGTGAACCCGAGAACCATAGGGAAGGAACACAATGAAGGTCGCGAATATCAGGCAAGAAGGGGTGGCGATGAAATCGATGGAAGCCACGGTTTCCGCCGAGGAAGAAGCCTTTGTCGTTCGCCGCCGTCCGGTCGGCGACAAGGAGGCAGCGTTGAAGCACGTCGATACCGCGAAGGTGAGTCCGACTTTAGTGACACTGATGCAGCGTGGCGCAGAGATCGGTCCCAAGCAATTGGCGATGGTCGAACAGTTTCGTCTGCTGCGTACCCGGGTCAAAGCACTGAACAAGGACTTGAAACTTCGCACCATTTTGGTCACAAGCGCGTTGCCCGGCGAGGGCAAGACGACGGTGGCTGCTAACCTGGCCGGATCGCTGGGCCGGATCGAAGGTCTTCGCGTGCTGCTGGTCGACTTCGATTTACGCCGTCCGTGTCTCCATACGATCTTCGGCGTGGAACCCGACAAGCGCTCGCCATCCGCGCTGGGCGGCAGGATGCCATGGCAGGATGCAATTTACCGCGCGGGTACGGGATTGGACATATTGTTCGGCTTCCAGCCGTTGGAAGAACCGGACCACCTGCTGCAAAGCAGCCGGCTGGAGACCTTGCTGGAGGAATTCAAGGCCGAATACGATCTGGTGGTCCTTGATTCGGCGCCCATACTGGCTGTGGCGGACACACATTCGCTGGTGCCACTCGTGGACTGCGGAGTATTTGTCCTCAGTGCCGATACCACGCCCATCAGTGCTGCAAAAGAGGCCCTGACGATGCTCCGCGACAAGGTGGCGGGCTGCGTCGTGAATCGCGTCACCCGTCTGAAGTCCGAAGATTATTACCGCAGTTCCGGATACGGATACGGCCATGGCTACGGATCGAAGAAGGCAGAGGATTGATATGATTCGCGTGTTCAACTTATATGTGCCTTCGCGCAAGCTGCTGCTGGTGGCAGGGGATGCTTTTCTCATTGCCGTCGGTTTCCTTCTCTTGCTCGAACCTAACGTTGCCCTGGACACGGCCGCCACGCTCCAGCTTTATTCGATCGTCCTTCTGGGATCGCTCGTCTGTATCTGGTCTTTTTACTTTTCCGATCTATATGAGAATGCCGTCCTGCGCGACAAACAGATGGTGCTGGTGGCTGGACTCCGCGGACTCGGCCTCAGCGCACTCCTGCTCAGCCCGCTTGTCTGGCTATTGTTCCGCGACCACAAGGCCCAGTACCACCTCATGGAACCGCTGCTGGCGCTGGTTCTCTTAATGCTGTGCGTCCAGCGCTGGATCTCCGGCTGGTGGCTGCGCAGAATGAGCAACGGGCAGCGTGTCCTGCTGGTAGGTTCCGGCATAACCGTGCAGCGGCTGGCCGAGGAACTGGGCGACAAGTGCGGTCTTCCATTCAAGCTTGCGGGTGTCGTACTGGACCAATCCCGCCCTCTTCCGCGAGATTTGCGCTTTGCGGTAGTCGGCACGGTGGACCGTCTTCGCGACTTGGCGAGATCTTTTCGTCCAGATCGCATCGTGATCAGTTCTGAAATTGGAGTTTCTACTGTTCCAGCCTCGGACCTGCTGGCTCTACGACGGGTAGGCATTCGCGTCCAGGATGCGGGGGAATTGTACGAGTCCGTCACGGGCCGGGTGCCGGTGGAATCGGTCCGCTCCAATGGCCTCGCCTTCGGAGCGGCCCTGATCCCGACGCGGCTGGAACGCGCCTTCCATCGCTTTGTCAGCTTCCTGGCAGCAGCGCTCTTGATCGTTTTGCTGACGCCGTTCGGTTTGCTGGTTGCGATCATAATTAAGCTCGAATCGGCAGGGCCCGTTTTCTACCTGCAGGAACGCGTAGGACTCGGCGGTCGAACATTCCGCGTCATCAAGTTTCGCTCCATGCGCCAGGACGCCGAGAGCGCTACCGGCCCGGTGTGGGCCGCGACAAAAGATCCACGAGTGACTCGCGTCGGCGCCGTGCTGCGCAAGCTGCGGATTGATGAACTGCCCCAGGTGATCAATGTGCTGCGTGGGGAGATGTTCCTGGTAGGTCCTCGACCGGAGCGTCCGCACTTTGTCGAAATGCTGGAAAAAAAGATCACTTACTACGATTTGCGTCACTGCATTCCTCCAGGGATTACAGGGTGGGCCCAGGTCTGCGCGGACTACGGATCGAACGTGGATGAATCGCGGACCAAACTGGAATACGACCTGTTCTACGTGAAGAACGCTTCGCTGCTGTTCGATGCGCTGATCCTTTTCAAGACCGTGAAGATAGCTCTGTGCGGCCGGGGAGCTCGTTGATGTCGCGCTTGTTTTTGCGGAGGGAATGCTTGACCGTGCGGAGATCTCCAGACCGCGCTCGGTGACGTGCGGCGTTGCAAGGCGGCATGTCGAAGGAGGAACATCGTGTCTCGTATATTGCATTTCATCGCCAGCGATTCTATCGGCGGCACGGAGAAGCAACTGCTGCATCATGCGCGGGACACGCGGTACTCCGGTTACCAGGTGGTTCTGGGCAGCTTTCAGGATGTGGCCGAGGCGCCGGAAGTTTTGACATTTGCCAAACGCTACGGGATGGAGACCGTTTCAATTCCTGGAGGCGTCCGGCCCGGTCTTGTCGACGATCTGGCGAATTACTTGCGCAGCCATCACATTGACCTGATCTGTACGCATGGTCATAAGGCGAACGTCGTCGGGCACTTCGCCGCCAAGCACGTCGATGTTCCGTGTGTCCCATTTGTACATGGCTTCACGGCGGAGACCTGGCAGGTCACTTTATATGAGCGGCTGGAACGCAGCCTGCTCGTGCGCAGCCCGTGGGTGGTCTGCAGTTCGCCGGCACAGGCGCGCGAACTGGGCCGTATGCGGCGAGGCCGGCATGCGCCTCTCGTCATTCAGAACGCTGTGTTGGCTTCGCGGGAAACTGGAAAATCGCAAGGGCCGGTACCGAGCCGCCAGGAGTTGGGATTCACGCGTCGCGCATTCGTTTTCGGAGCGGTGGGTCGCTTGGGCCGCGAAAAAGGACATCGCTTTCTGATAGAAGCCTTCGCCTTGTTGCATAAGATGCTGCCCGACCAACCGATCGAATTAGTCTTGCTGGGCGAGGGCCGCGAAGAAGAAGCATTGCGCGCACAGGCCAAAAGGTTGGGCGTGGATCCTCGCGTCTGCTTTGCCGGCTTTCAACCCAAGCCAGCCCCATGGATGAAAGTGATGGACTGCATGGTGCATCCCTCGCTCGCGGATGGAACGCCGAATTCTGTGCTGGAAGCAATGTTGTTGGGGGTCCCGGTGATTGCGACTTCTGTCGGCGGCGTGCCGGATGTCATCGACCACGGAGAGACCGGGCTGCTGGTCGAACCCGAGTCGGCCCTGGCTCTGGCGGAAGCGATGAAGAAAATGGTTCGTTCCGAGGGCCTGCGTCAGCAGATTGCGGCGGACGCGCAGTACCGGGTAACGCGGAATTTCTCGCCGGGCCGGCAAAGAGATCTGCTCGAAATGTTGTATAAAACCATGTTGGGGAACGCGTTTACAGCCGAGGTCGAGGAACTAGAGAATGTCGTTGCCTAGGATTTCGGTCATTCTGCCAGTAAGGAATGAAGCCCGCTGTATTGGACGTTTATTGGATCAACTGCTGCGGCAGAGCTATCCGGCGGAGTGTTACGAAATTCTGGTGGTGGACGGCCGTTCCACGGATGTAACGCGCGAAGTGGTCCAGGCAAAGGCAAAAGGCTCCGCGGTTTCGATCCGAGTGGTCGACAATCCCGGCATACGCTCTGGAGCTGGCCGCAACGCCGGCGTGACGGTTGCGACTGGCGAAATCATTCTCTTTATCGACGGGCATTGTGAAATTCCTTCCGCCCGCTTGCTCGAAGACACGGCGCTTCTCCTCAAGGAAACCGGCGCGGATTGCCTCTGTCGTCCACAGCCACTCATCGCTTTTTCCCCGCGTGGGGTGAGCAGGGTCATCGCCGATGCCCGTGCTTCTACATTGGGCCACGGACGCGATTCTTTAATTTACGATATGACCCATACCGGATTCGTGCATCCAGCGAGTTCAGGAGCCACCTATCGCCGGGCAATTTTCGATCGCGTCGGTATTTACGATGAAAGCTTCGATGCCTGCGAGGATGTAGAGTTCAACACACGCGTTGCGGCAGCCGGCTACAAGGCGTACACCGATCCCAGGCTGGCGGTCTACTACGAACCGCGACGGAGTTTCAGGGGCCTTCTCCATCAGATGATGCGATATGGGGTTGGGCGGGTACGGCTGGCGCGAAAGCATCCCGGATCGGCGTCGCTGTCGCAATGGGCGCCAGCGGTTTTGCTGGCAGTTTTGGCGGTCGGAGCGGCTTCGTCTCTGGTCGCTATTCTAGCCGCCAGATGGGTCGTCATCGCCCTCGCAGCCGCGCTGGCAGCGCCGTTCGCCTTGTTTCTGCTGCTGACCGTGGCGGCGTCGCTCGATCTGGGGCGTCGGCACGGCTGGAGACATGCCGCCCTCGGGCCGATCGCTTATTTCTCCGTTTATGTTGGCCTGGGAGCGGGGATGTGGGCGGAGTTGTTTCGCGGGCGGTCGAAATCTCAGAAAATTTTGAAACCTGTTTAGCAGGCGCCATCGCCGCGGGTCGGCGACACTCCGTCCGCGCGAAATATTTCGTCTCAAAATCCTTCCACGCCGACCGGCATGGCCGATCTGAGCCAGGAGCTGAGAAAGTAGACGGATGTTCGACTCGACGAGAATGTCATTTCTCCACGGTTGACCGCCATATCGTCGACCGCGGCACGCACGGCAATCCGCGGGATGCATAACGGGTTCGAACCCAGGCTTACCAGTCCAGGCTGACCTGTCAAAGCGGCCTCGAACCCGATCGCGCGCACCAGATCGACGATACGTCCGTTGTACATGCCGTTGGGGTAAGTCAGTACCTTCGGAAAGACACCGGTATGCTCCCAAAGCGTTTGACGCGAGCCTTCCAGTTCCCGGCGAACGTCGCGATCGGTTTCCGATGGAAGGGTGGCGTGTCGGCTGGTGTGAGATCCCATGTGGATCAGCCCGGTCCGCATCATCACGCGGACGTCTTTCCATGTCAGAAATCTTCGCGCCGTCACCGGCTGTATGCGATAACGCTGCTCGAAATGGTCCAGCAGCAGGAGACGCGCCGTCAACGGCATCTGTTTCAACTCGTGCGCCCAGTACCGTTTCTGCGGACGCGAATGGTTCTTGCGTTTTCCCATTCCCCAATGGCGAAGGTCCACCAGCAACTCCTGTAGCGTGGAGCGTGAGGCGCATTGGCTCCAAAGCCGCGCAAACCGCTCTTCCGGCAGTGCGGCGGCAGTATCCAGGAGATCGGTGCAGGCGAATATGGTTGCCGGCATTTGATATTCAATCAGGTGCGGGAACGCGACCCGGTAGTTGTCCTCCCAGCCGTCGTCGAAGGTAAGGGCAACCTTGGGACGTCCGCCAACCCCATGAGGATTGGCCAGCAGGTCTTCGAGATGCACCACTTGGTAGTCCTGCCGCAGCAGTTGCAGGAGCGAAACGAAGGCCGGCTCACTCACGACCAGTCCGCGCTCGAATGAAAGGCTGCGCTCTGCGAGCGGCAGCACCCGGTTTAGGGCCAATACCAGGCCGGTCCGGGATGCGGCGACGCGGCGCAAGAGCGTTACCAGCCCAAGCCGATCCATAAAGTTGGTCAATACAGTTTGCAGCTCGGATTGCATAGTGTTTGTTCACATCTCCGGGGAAGAGGCCGTCCCAGGACGCACGCGCTCTCCGTCACACATGCATGTCAGGTTCCAAAGTGGCACCGTATGAATTTCTCTTGAATCCTCTGCTAGTTAGCGGTCTTTGCCGGATAAATCTGTCACGAGCGATCGACGACAAGGAAAAGGGAAACCAACAGTCCCGTCAGTATGCAATGCACTGCGCATAGTGCGAGGTTTCGTGCCGCGATTGCGTCCCACCCCCGCATAAACCGCTCTAATAGCGACATTCCGGAAACGGCCATCGAATTGCAATTATGCCCGATGTAGCACATCC
>JADEYI010002022.1_pt1 | contig 11737 bp, 8 predicted proteins | sample 8542331 | NCBI WGS metagenome assembly JADEYI01 (sample SAMN16510988, study PRJNA670497) | mine drainage metagenome | isolation source: biofilm near Copperflume 1 | place: Germany: Marsberg coppermine Kilianstollen | collected 2018-02 | reverse complement strand
CCCCATGACTGATCGCCAGCATCATCCCGCGACGTCAGCCCCCGCCGCGCCCGCCGCCACTTCGACCCGCTTGCGTTTTGGCGTGATTGGCTACGGGTATTGGGGGCCCCAGGTGACGCGGAACCTGGACCGCGTGCCCAACGGGCGCGTGACCCACATCGCCGAGCTTGCTCCGGCTCGCCGTGAAGCCGCCCACCACGAGCATCCCGCCGTCCACATCATCGCTTCGGCTGAAGATGTGCTGGCTAGCGCCGTGGATGCCGTGGCCATCGCCACGCCCATCCGCACCCACTATGCGCTGGCGCGCCAAGCGCTGGAATGTGGCAAGCACGTGCTGGTGGAAAAGCCGCTCGCCTCGAACGTGGCGGAGGCGGAGGCGCTGCTGGCGCTCGCGGAGGAGCAGGGCAAAGTGCTGATGGTCGGCCATACGTATCTCTACAATCCCGCCGTCGAGCAGCTCCGCCAACTCGTGCGCGATGGCGTGCTGGGCCGGATCTATTATGTAGACGCGGTCCGCGCGAACCTGGGCCTCTTCCAGCCGAATATCAATGTCATCTGGGATCTCGCGCCACATGACCTCGCCATCCTCGGCTATGTCCTCGGCGCCCAGCCGCTGCGTGTCAGCGCGCATGGCGCGGCGTACGTGCGGCCCAGCATTCACGATATCGCGCACCTGACGCTGGAGTACCCCGGCAAGGTGCTCGCCCATATCCAGGTGAGCTGGCTGAGTCCCTCGAAGGTGCGGCGCTTCACCATTGTCGGGGACCAGCGCATGGTGGTCTATGATGATGTCGAAGCGACGGAGAAGATCCGTGTCTACAACCGCGGCATTGATGTGCCAGATCACACTTCGACGTTTGGCGAGTTCCAGATGTCCTACCGCTACGGCGATATCGTCAGCCCTCACATTCACTGGGCTGAGCCGCTCAGTCTCCAGTGCCGGAGCTTTGCCGAGGCGATTGTGTCGGGCACGCCGCCACTCAGCGACGCGCGCAACGGCCTAGAGGTCGTTCGCGTCTTAGCGGCCGCCGACGCTTCTCTCGCCACGGATAGCACGTTCGTCCCGGTGTCGGCTTGAGCCAGGGGGCGTTGCCGCTCTCCTCGCTCCTGGCGTAGAGACCGCCTAGCGCTCAATCGAGCTGCCAGTGAACCTCAGCATAGACGACCCCTTACGCGCCGAGGATGGGGCCTAGGCGCACGGGCTGGGGCGAACGTTGAGGCATGCCCGGCAGGCCAGCATAGAGATGGAGGAGACGGCGCTGTTCCACCTCCCAGCAGAGGTCGTGTCGCGCCGCCGCGAGCGCATTGCGCCGCATGCGAGAAAGCCCTTCTGTATCGGCGAGCATCGCGTTGATGGCCTGGCCGATGGCCGCTGGCTCCAGGGAGGGGACGACCTGCCCGACATCATAGGTACGCAAGATCTCCGCGATGGCCTCCAGTTGCGACGCGAGCACGGGCAAGCCCGCCATCAGGTATTCGAAGAGCTTGTTGGGGAGACACAGGCGGATACTCAACGAGTAGTCAGGGGGCAAGACCGAAAGGCCAAGATCAGCCGAGGCGGTCCAGGAGAGCAGTTCGGCGTAGGGTGCCGCGGGAACCATTTTGACGCGCTCGCCGACGCCTTCGCGCGCGATGAGCGCTTCGAGCCGCGGTTTGCTCTCCCCATCGCCTAACATCACGATGACCGCATCCGGCGCCAGGTATTTCCCGGCATGCACCAGCACGTCCAGTCCACGATTGTCTTGCAGGCCACCCTGGTAGAGGGCGATGCGCGTCTCAGGCGCAAGCCCCAGATGCTCGCGCAGGCGATTGCTCGTTACTGGCGGCTGGTAGGGGGGAATGTTGCGCAGAACGATGGGCTGGGGTCCGCCGAAGCGCGCACGCATCTCGGTCGCGATGGGCGGCGAGACGACGATGACGCCGGCGCACCGTGGCACCATCGTCCGCAGCAGCCGAGTCGTCAGGCGATGTAACAGCCGTCGGCGCACGAAGTGCGGCTGAACCATCGGCAACTCGTAGGCTTCGTAGATCACTGGCTTGCGCCGCAGCCGCGCGGCCAGATAGCATGCGGGAAGTGCGGCCAGATCACTCGCGTGGTAGGCATCCGCGGAGGTGCCCACCACTCTGCGCACCCCTTGAACCATGCGCACCCCCTTGAAGAGGAGCCACGGCAGTGCGTGTGTCGGATCGTAAAAGCGGGCCAACCATCGCGGCAGCAGGATGTGGTGAAAATGGATGCCATCGCGCTCCTCGCGCGCGGGCAAGGACGCATCGTGCTCAACGTCAATGAGCGTCACATCATAGCCCGCCTGTGCCAGCGTCATGGCTGCGCGCATGGCGCGCACGTCCTTGCGGACCCTTACTGGTGCGTGCATGCAGACTCGTGGCGCTCGCCCCGCCGAGTGCTCCGTCGTCGTAGCGGCGCGTGCGCGCTTCAGCATGATCAGGACCTCCTCCGCTTCACGTAGCGAGTATAGACAGGTTTCTGTATAGCGCAAGGCATGATCGCGCGGGGGAATGGTCGCTCGCACGCATCCGCGCCAGTACGGTTATTCGCTCTTCCGCATGCCAGGCAGGCGCGCGTAGAGATCAAGCAGGTGCCGCTGCTCTACCTCCCAGCAGAGGTCGTGTCGGCTGGCCTCCAGCGCATTGCGCCGCAGGCGCGCGAGTCCCTCCGTGTTGGCAAGCATTGAGCTGATGGCTTGGCCGACCACCGCTGTTTCCAGCGTAGGGACAACCGCGCCAACGTCGTAGGCACGCAGGAGTTCTTCCACAGCGACGAGCGGCGACGCCAAGACTGGCAGCCCTGCCATCAGATACTCGAAGAGCTTATTGGGAAGGCACATCTCCACGTTCGGCGAGAAGCTAGGGGGATAGATGATCAGGCCGAGATGAGCGGAAGCAGTCCATGCGAGCAGTTCATCATAGGGCACAGGAGGCAGAATTCTTACCTGCTGGCTTACCCCCTCGCTTTCGATCATTGCCCGCAACTCCGCCCCGGCGCTGCCTCCCCCCATCAGCACGAGGATATGTCCAGGTGCCAGGTACCTGGCCGCGGGAATGAGCCGATCGAGGCCACGGTCGGGCTGGAGGTTCCCTTGATACAGGGCAATGCGGCTGGTCTCTGGCAGGCCCAGGCGCTCCCGCAGGAGATTACTGGAGGTTGGGGGAATGTAGGGGGGTGTATTGCGCACGAGGACCGCGAGTGGCCCTCCATAGCGTTCTCGCATCTCGACCGCGATTGGCGCGGAGACGGTAATCACGGCATCGCACCGTCGCATTATCTGGCGCAGGCGGCGCCTGGCTATGCTCGTCAGCAGGCGAAAGCGCGTCGTGCTCGGTTCTACGAACGGGAATTCATGCGCGTCGAAAACGAGCGGCTTGCGGCGTCTACGCGCGGCGCGGTGGCATGCTGGCAGCGCGTTCGCATCGTGCGCGTGGTAGGCATCCGCCCGCGTATGCCGCAGCAGGCGCGAGCTTTGGCGCATGACACGCGCCGACTTCAGCAGGAAGAACGGCTTAAAGCGGGTGGGCGTGAACCAGTTCGGCATCATCATATGCCGCAGATGGATACCCTCAACATCTTCGGTGTGTGGTCGGCTGGTGTCAGCTTCAATGTCAACGATCGAGACATCGTAGCCCGTCTGCGCCAGCGCTCTCGCCTCGCGCATGACCCGACCATCGGTGCGCGCGACGCCAAGCACATGCATGCAGACACGTGGCGCCTCGCTCTCCGGGCACGCGGCAGACATACGAGCTACGTCGGTTGATGTGTCGCCCCTCGACATGATGGCTCATCCTTTATCCTCGCGCGGTCCGCTCTGCGCACTTGTGCGCCATATACCGCTGTCACTCTTGGACTCCTCGATACGCAATGATAGCAGCAGCCGTGGTGGCGCCCAACCGCCATGCCCCATCTAGCCGCGGCAAGAGCGCCACGGCCACGCGCATGGGGGCGGCACACTGAGCCGATAGAGGCTCCAGTGTGTGGGGGAGAGCCAGTGAACCCCAGCGTTGACATGCCTATGCCACATGAGCGACACGGCACCGGTCCGGTCACCTCAGCCATATCCCCAGAGATCCAGGGGCGACGCGCTTCCTCTAGCTCATGCCGCCTGCCCAATAAGGATACCGCACCGCGTCACGCGGCACCAGCAACCAGGCTCGAAATGGGACCGCATGTATAGAGCGGTATGGAGCGGCGGGGGGCAGGTCTCGGCTGTGACCGGTTGGGCTTCCTACCAATGGCCTCTGTACACCGCTGGCCCTACGAGAGCACGCCATAGCGCAATTTGAGCAAGAGGATGCGGCGCACTGACTCATCAATGCGCTGCTTGGTGATCGTGCCGTTCGCCACGGCATCGCGGAGCGATTGAACAAAGAGCTGCGCCTCATCGAACGACCCCACCGAGCAGATGATATCGTTGCCTGCCTGCACCGCCTTCACGTAGAGCGGCCCGAAATTCGAGTAGCCCAGGTTCTCCCACAGCCCCTTCATATAGATCGCGTCGGTGATAATGACGCCCTTGAAGCCAAGCTGATTCCGCAGGACGCCGGTGAGCACGGGATACGAGAGGGTGGCTGGCAGGGTGGGGTCCACGGCGGACACATAGACATGAGTAGACATCACCATCTCCACCTGGCCGGTCGCGATCAGCGCTCTATAGGGTGCCCAGTCAATATTTTGGAGGTCGCTGAGGTTGCGTGTGAGCGTCGTGATGAAGCCATGCGGATCAGTGGTCACGTCGCCCAGGCCGGGGAAATGCTTGAGGGTGCCGATAACGCGCTGGCCCTGCTGCAATCCCTTGAGATAGGCGCCCGCCATCGTGGTGACGACCTGGGGCGTGCGCCCAAAGGCCCGGCCCTTGATCGGCCCCGCGCCATCCGGCACGTTGAGGACATCCACCACGGGGGCGAGGTCTACGTTAAAGCCATATTGCGCGAGATCTTGCCCCGCGATCACGCCCTGTTGCGTGGCATACGCTGGGTCGCCGTTCGCGCCGATGTCGCTGGCGGATGGCAGAAACCCCGCAACGCTCGCCAGTCGGTTGACGCCCCCACCCTCCACATCGGTCGCGATCAGCAGAGGAATCGGGGACTGCGCTTGCATAGCACTCGTGAGTTTCTTGATTTGGTCAGCGCTGGTGATGCTCTGCGCATAGAGGATGACAGAGCCAGGACGATACTGCGTGATAAGCCCGGTCAAGCCAGGATCCAGTGTCGTCCCCGAGGCGCTGATCATCATCATCTGCCCGATTTCTTCATCCAGGGACATGCGAGAAATCAGCGAGTTGACGTAGGCTTCTTCGGCGAGCGTGCGCAACTGCATCGTCCAGGCTGGATTGCCCCCGCCCGTCGGAACGGCGGTGGGGCGTGGGGTGGGCGTCGCGGTGGCTCTGGCGGTCGGCGAAGGCGTGGGGGTGGGGCGTGTGATCGGTCGCAGGGCGCTGGCCTCGCCGAACGCGGTGAGGAGCGAGACGAGCACCACGCCGAGCATGAGGAGCGCGAGCACCGTGCCGGTGATGCGGGGAGATGCGATGGCGGGCGCGACGGCGCGCCCAACGCGCGCCCGTAGCCCGCGACGCAGCGGCGACCTCACGGCGGCCAGCCGTATCGTGGGTAGATCCTCCAGTTCGCTCATCCGTGTCTTCTCCTCATCACCCGCATCTCTCCTGCTGATATCTAACGGGCGGGCAACTGGCAGGTAACGGGTTGACACCCATCGTATCCAGGGATACTGTAGTGTTGTGGCGCATTACCATATGTTCAACGACGCGCACGTGAAGGCGCCCACCGGGCGCACAGCGGGTAGGCGACCGGGCGCGTGTCGCCCCACGGTCGGATTGCCAAGTTCGAGGAGTGAGAGCGAGTGGGGACTGGAGCGGAACCGACCCAGGAGGCGGCAAGAGAGCCTGGGCGCGTCGATTCACCTGAAGAGGCCGAGGCGAGCCGCAAGCGCTATGACGCGAGCGCATACGAGCGCCCATCGGTGACGGTGGATGTCGTCATCCTCACGGTCCGCAATGGCCGGCTGGAAGTGCTGCTGGTCGCGCGCCGTCACTGGCCATTCGAGGGGATGTGGGCGATTCCCGGCGGCTTCGTCGGACCCAAGGAGTCCCTGGAAGCGGCGGCGCGCCGCGAGCTGGAGGAAGAGACGAGCGTCCGCGATGTCTTCATCGAGCAGCTCTATACCTTCGGCGATCCGGGCCGCGACCCGCGGACCCGCGTCATCACCGTGGTCTACTACGCCCTGATCCGCGCGGATACGCTGCGCATCCGCGCGGCGGACGACGCGGGCGACGCCGCCTGGTTCCCGATCAGCGAACTGCCCCCGCTGGCCTTTGACCACGCGCGCATCCTCGACTACACCTGGCAGCGGCTGCGTGGCAAGCTAGAATACACGACGATTGGCTACCAGCTCCTCAGCAGGGAGTTTACGCTACGTGACTTACAGGCGGTGTATGAGGCGATTCTGAACCGGCCGCTGGATAAACGCAATTTCCGCAAGAAGGTTCTCTCGACGGGTATTCTGGAGCGCGTTGATGACTCGCGCAAAGCCGGGCCCCATCGCCCCGCGGCACTCTATCGCTTCAACTCCGCGGCGGAGCAATAGAGGGGCAGAGCAATAGAGGGGCAGAGCAATAGATGGCGCAGCCACGCCGCGGGCGCTCATACCCGCGACTGGCGCGGCTGCACGCGACTATGCTCCGCGAGCATGATGGCGTTCAGGTGCGCGACGGCCTCGGCTAGGCGCCCACGGCGATTGATGATCAGATAGTCGTACTTGGGCAGTTCAGCCATCTCACGCTCGGCGTTGAGCAGCCGCAGCGTCTTCTGTTCGGGCGTCTCGGAGTCGCGCGCGCGCACGCGCTGCACCAACTCATCCAGCGATTCAGGCGCGAGGAAGACAAAGATCGCCCCTTGCGTGCGCTCGCGAATGGTCTGGGCGCCCTGTGGGTCAATCGTGAGGATGACGTCTTTGCCCGCGGCTAGCCGCTCGCGCACCGTCGTCGCCGGCACGCCATACCAGTTGCTGTGTACCTCGGCGTGTTCGAGCAGGTCATTTTGCTCCAGCATTTGCTGGAACTGCTCAGGGGTGCGGAAGTGGTAGTGGACGCCATCCACTTCACCCCGACGCGGGCGGCGCGTGGTGACGGTCACGACGACATGACCGCCCCAGCCCTGCTCGACGAGTGCCCTGGTGATCGTCGTTTTGCCGACCCCCGATGGCCCAGAGAGCACTACCAAGAGGGGATACCATCTGCCTTGGATGGGCGCGGAAATCCCCACGCGAGATTCGCCCGTGCCCGTGAGCGGCGCGGTCGGATTACCTCCATCACGTTGTGACATGCTTTTCTCTGCTCCGCTGGCGATGTGCGCGTGCTATACTGAGGCGCCGCACGGTGATAACTGCCTTATGAGGTAAATTCTATCATGCATGTGGATGCTTTGGGGCTTGCCGCGGTGGCCGATGAACTACGCATCGCGCTACCCGGCGCCCGCATCGAGGATGTCATCCAGCCCACGCCTCACGCGGTGGCCCTCCAGTGCTGGGGCGGCGGTCGCAACCAGTGGCTGCTCGCCTCGGCCCATCCCCAACTCGCGCGCATCCATCTCGTAGAGGAGAAACCGCGCAAGCTCACCTCGGAGCCACCCGCGTTCGTGATGCTGCTCCGCAAGCACCTCGAAGGGGCGCGTGTCGTGGCCGTCCAGCAGCCGAGATGGGAGCGCCTGCTGGAGATATGCTTCGCGCGTGGGCCGGTTGGCGCTCCCGGCGTGACGCCGATCTGGCTCATAATCGAAATCATGGGCAGAATCAGCAACCTCGTGCTACGCGACGATGCTGGCATCATCCTCGGCGCGCTGCGCAACGTCGGCGCCGAGGTCAACCGCTACCGGACCATCGCTCCCCACGTCCCGTATCGCTATCCGCCACCGCAGACCCGTACCCTGCGGGGCGAGACGGCACCGCGGCTGGATGGCACACAGGTCACCGCGACCGACCTGCGTGAGGCGGCCGCTGACGCGCTGGCGGCCCATGACGCGCCCGCGCCAGTGGCGCCGCGCACGGGCAAAGCCGCGAAGCCACGCGAGGCCCCGACCGTGGCAGGACTGCTCGCCGGGCAGATTCTGGGCTTCAGCCGCGAACTGGGACGTGAGATCGCCACTCGTGCGCTGGCGGCGCCCGACGCGCCGCTCAGCCTTGATCTGCCCTGGGACGAGCTGACCCGCGCGGTGCGGGCGCTGGCCGAGTTGCCAGAGACCCATGCGTGGCGCCCGACGCTGGTCTTCGCCGAGGAGGGGACGCCACCCAGCGCCTTCGCGGTCTATGAGCCGCGGCAGTATGTCGGCGCGCGGCTGCGTCCGATGTCTGGCGCCAATGCGCTGCTCGAAGCCTACTATCGTGGAGCCGAGTGGCGCGCCGCCGTCGAGGGGGCGAAGGCCGAGCTGCGCCATAGCCTCCAGACCCATCGCGACCGCGGCCAGCGCAAAGACACGGCGCTCCACGAGGAGTTACGCGCCCTCGAGGAGACCCAACGCCTGCGTCTGGAGGCCGATGTGCTGTTGGCCTTCCAGAGCGAGGTGCCAGCGCGAGCCGCCAGCTACACGGTCGCGAATCCTTTCGCGCCGGAGGGCGAAGATGGCGCCGCGGCGCCAATGCTGACCATCACGCTCGATCCGCGGCTTTCCGCCGTCGAGAACGCCAACCGCCGCTACACGCGCTACCACAAGCTGCAGCGCGCGGCGTCGGCCATTCCCGCGCAGATCGAGGCCAACGCCCTGGAGTTGGCGCGCATCGAGCAGTTGCGCACCGATCTGGCCCTGGCGGAGACAGCGGTGGAGATCACCCACGTGCGCGCCGAGGTGGCCGAGGCTGGCTACCTGCGCGGCAATGCCGAGCGGCGTGAGCGGGCCAAGCGCGGCAAAGGTGGCAAAGGCGCTAGAGGGAGCAGGTCAGGCAAGGGTGGCAAGCCTGGCCAGCGCGTTCCCCTCGGTGGCCCGCCGTTGAAGCGCCAATCCAGCGATGGCTTCGCGCTGCTGGTCGGCAAGAACAGCCGCCAGAATGAGGAAGTGACGTTTCACCAGGCGAACGCGAACGATCTCTGGCTGCACGCGCGCGGGGTGCCCGGCGCGCACGTCATCGTCAAGAGCGGCGGGCGGCCCGTGCCAGAGGCTACCTTGCGCGAGGCGGCGGCGCTGGCCGCGTACTATAGCCAGGCGCGCGAGTCTGGCAGTGTCCTCGTGGACTATACCGAGCAGCGCTACGTGCGCCACATGAAGGGCGGCGGACCCGGCATGGTAACTTATGAGCGCGAACGCACGCTGCACGCGGCACCAGGGGATAGGGAGCGATAGCGCCGTTGTCGTGGCCAAGGAAACAGCGGGTAGAGAGAGGGTGGGGATGACACGAGTCGCGGTGATTGGCAACGCGGGTGGCGGCAAATCAACGATGGCGCGGGCGCTCGCCGCCGCCCACCAGTTGCCCTATCACGAGGTGGATGTGTTCCAGTGGTGGCCAGGCTGGGTGCCCGCGCCGGAAGACGACGTCCGCGCGCACATCAAGGAGATTTTGCGTCAGGATGCCTGGGTCCTTGATGGCTTTGGGCCGTGGGATACCATCGAGGAGCGCTTCGAGCGGGCGGATACCGTCATTCTTGTTGATCACCCGCTCTGGGTGCATTACTGGTGGGCGGCGGAGCGCCAGATCGCCTGCGCGACCGGGGAGCGTGTCGGTGGACCGGAGGGATGCCCGCTCGCACCCATGACCGAGCGCCTCTTCGAGCTGATGTGGACCATTCACCATGAGGTGCGACCAAAGCTGCTGGAGCTTGTTGAGCGCCAGCGTGGAGCGAAGACCATCTATGAGATTCAGTCACCCGAAGTGCTCAACCGCTTTGTTGCCGAACACTGTTCGGCGCGGGAGCGCTAGCGCCGCTCGCCTCGGTATGGAGGCGATCGAGGATCATTCCATATGCCGTTCCCCATCTTGTTGCGCCGTCCGCCGCGCGCCGACCAGCGTATTGCCTATGGGCCGGAGCGCTACCAGTTCGGCGATCTGCGTTTGCCCACCGGCACGGGGCCGCACGCGGTGGCCATGCTCATCCACGGCGGCTACTGGCGCGCGCGCTACAACTTGACCTATCTCGGCCACATCGCCGCCGCCCTCACACGCCAGGGAATCGCCACCTGGAATATCGAGTACCGTCGGCTAGGCAACGCGGGTGGTGGCTGGCCGGGCACCTTCCTCGATGTCGCGCTCGCGGCGGATTTCCTGCGCACGCTCGCGCCAACCGCCGCGCTGGACTTGGCGCGCGTTGTCGCGGTCGGCCATTCGGCGGGGGGGCATTTGGGCCTCTGGCTGGCGGGGCGCGCCCGCATTCCGGCGGAGAGCGCGCTCGCATGCGCGGACCCGCTCGCGTTGCGCGCCGCCGTTGCGCTGGCTGGAGTGGTGGACCTGCGTCGGGCATGGGAACTGCGCCTGAGCGAGAACGTCACCGAGCAACTGCTGGGCGGTACGCCGGAGTTGGTGCCAGAGCGTTATGCCGCCGCCTCGCCCTACGCGCTCCTGCCCCTGGGGCCGCGCCAAGTGCTCATCCACGGCACGCGGGATGACAGCGTGCCCTACGAGCTGAGCGAGCGCTACGTGGCGGCGGCTCAGGCTCATGGCGACGCGGCGACGCTGATCTCCCTGGCGGGCGCGGGCCACTTCGAGTTGGTGGATCCCAAGGCCGCCGAGTGGCCAGAGATCGAGCGCGCCGTACGGAATGCGCTGGCCTAATGCCGGTGTGGGCCTGGGCCAGATGGATGAGCCTCTTCCGCATGGTGCTCGCGCCTACCGAGCCGACGCGGATCCGCTACGTCGTCTTCTCCAGCCCTGGCTGGCTCGCCTGCTCGCTCACGCGCGCGAGCGGCGGCGCATGCGGCAACGCGCTTCTGCCGTCATAGTGGCGGAATCGAGGGAGCAGCAGCGCGAGCACGCCTACGCCGAGCACACAGAAGATACCACCGGAAAAGATCGCGAGGCGCGGACTGAACGCGCTCGCCACCACACCCGACTCGACATCGCCCAGGAGCGGGCCGCTGCTATAGCTGATCAGTTCAATACTGGCGAGGCGGCCACGCAGCGCGTCAGGAATGGTCTGGTTCCAGATCGTGCCGCGAAAGAGGCCACTGATCATATCCGCCCCACCCGCGAGGGCGAGAAAGAAGAGCGCCCAGGGCAGCGAGGGCGCCAGCCCCATGAATGTGATCGCTCCTCCCCAGGCGCCCGCCGCGAGGAGCACCGCCACCCCATGCCGGTGGATGTGCCTCGTCCAGCCGCTCGTGGCCGACGCCAGGAACGCGCCAGCGGCGGGCGCGGCATACAGGAAGCCCAGCGCCGTCGCGGCTCCATCAGCGAACCCGCCGCGCGCGTACTGCACGGCGAGCACCGGGAAGAGCGCCGTCGGCATGCCAAAGAACATCGCCACCATATCCACGATATACGTGCCGAGCAATTCCGGGCGGCTCCTCGCATAGCGCAGGCCTTCGAGCACGCGCCGCACGCTGGGGCGCTCGGCGTCGGGCGGCGGGGGTACCGCGCGCATCAGGCGCAGCATGGCCAGGGAGACGATGAAGGTGGCCATATCAACTCCAAACGCGCCCGGCAAGCCGAAGACCGCGATGAGCAGTCCCGCGGCGGCTGGCCCAAGGATCATGCCCAACGTCGAGCGCATCGAGTTCAGCGCGCCCGCGG
>JADEYI010002021.1_pt1 | contig 11739 bp, 10 predicted proteins | sample 8542331 | NCBI WGS metagenome assembly JADEYI01 (sample SAMN16510988, study PRJNA670497) | mine drainage metagenome | isolation source: biofilm near Copperflume 1 | place: Germany: Marsberg coppermine Kilianstollen | collected 2018-02 | reverse complement strand
GGGCGTCCTTCCCCTCACCCCATGCCCCTCTCCCATGAAGGGAGAGGGGGCTTTAATCACCCTTGTAACCCCGTCAGGGGTGTCCCCTGTGCACTCAGCATGCACAAAGCCCCCTCTCCCACAAGGGGAGGGGGGCATGGGGTGAGGGGCGGTGGCGGTGCACCCGCACAGATACCCAGAGAAGATTGCTCCACCTCAACTCTGAACACTTACCGTTCACCTTCTGATTGCCACTTTTCTCCACGATTTGTTAGAATAGAGATGGAGACCTTTCAGCAACTATGCCCAACGAACGTACCAAAGCCGAGCGAGAACGCGCGCCTGGATTCGAAGAACGACTCAAGGCGTTGCCTCAAACGCCTGGCGTCTATATCATGCACAACCGTGCCAACGACATTATTTACGTCGGCAAGGCGGTGTCGCTGCGCAATCGCGTGCGCACCTATTTCGGCTCCCTCAAGGGCCAGGCTCCCAAAGTGTGGCGCATGGTAGATGAGGTCTACGACTTCGAGTACATCCTGACCGACACCGAGCTTGAGGCTCTCATCCTCGAAAACCAGCTTATAAAGAAGCACCGCCCGCACTACAACATTCGCCTCAAAGATGACAAGAGCTATCCGTACATCAAAGTCACCGTCCAGGAGGAGTGGCCTCGAGTGGTGCCTACGCGCAAGATTCTCAACGATGGCGCGGCCTATTTTGGGCCGTACCCCGGCATGGGCACCGTTTACGACACGATAGAGCTGCTGGATAAGCTCTTTCCCTTCCGCACTTGCGACAAGGAAATCACAGGTAACGATGCACGTCCATGCGTGCAGTATTTCATCCACCGCTGCCTTGGGCCATGCGCGTCGCTGGCAGATAAAAGAGCTTACGACCACGCCATCAAGCAGGTGACGCTATTCCTGAATGGCAAGCAGGAGACGATCATAAAATCGCTGCGCCGGGAGATGAACGACGCTTCGGGAAAACTGGAGTTTGAGCGCGCCGCCGTCTATCGCGATAGAGTACGCACCCTGGAGCGCGTTCTTGAACAGCAGAATGTCTTCAGCACGACCAATACCGACCAGGACGTAATCGCATTCGCCCGCAACGAGGGCGAAGCGTGCGTACAGATATTCTTCATACGGGGCGGGAAGCTATTAGGCCGCGAGCACTTCATGATGGAAGGCACAATCGACTCAGCCCCCGGCGAGATATTAGAGAGCTTTATAGGACAGTTCTATGATGATGCTTCTTACGTTCCTCCCAACCTCCTTTTGCAGCACGAGGTGAGCGACGCTGAAGTTATACAAAGCTGGTTGCGCGAGAGGCGCGGCAACAAGGTCAGTATAACTGTGCCCAGGCGTGGTGAGAAGCGCGAGCTGGTAGAGCTGGCTGAACGAAACGCTGCCGAAACCCTTGAGCAGCTACGCTTGCGCTGGCTGAGTGATGAGCAGAAATCCACCGCCGCGCTCACCGAGCTTCAACAAGTGCTTAATCTTCCCGCCTGGCCCCAACGCATCGAGTGTTACGATGTGGCCCATTTGCAGGGGACCGACACTGCGGGAGCGATGGTAGTTTTTGAGCAGGGTCTTCCCAGGAAGAAAGAGTACCGCCGCTTCCAGATAAAGACCTCCGGTAACGATGATTTTGCTTCTATGAAAGAGATGCTGACCAGGCGCTTCAGGCACGCTTCCTCAGAGCGTTCCGCCTCACAAAGAGAAGTGGCACTACAACTGGCGTACGCGGGTAGGAGGGATGAGCCTGCGCCTTCAGCCGATTACGAAGCTGTCGCCCGGCTTCAGGAGGAGAAAGGAGAGGGCGCTGACAGCGTCAGCCTGGGTGATAGCGTGAGTGACCTTGCCCACAAAGAGGAGGTAGAGAGTGGCCGGGGCGGTGCGCAAAACGGCAAAGACACCGCCGGTGGGTGGGCCGTTTTGCCCGACCTTGTGGTGATCGATGGCGGCAAGGGTCAGCTAGCATCGGCGCAGGCCGCCCTCCTTGAAGTTGGGCTGACAGATGTGCCGCTGATCTCCCTGGCCAAGCGTGAAGAAGAGATATTCGTGCCGATGCGATCTGAGCCTGTTGTGTTGCAACAGCGTTCAGAGGCGCTGCGTCTATTGCAGCGGATACGCGACGAGGCCCATCGTTTCTCCAACACATACAATAAAAAGCTTGGCGCTAAACGTGCCGTACGCGGCAAATTGGACCTTATCCCGAATATTGGGCCTGTGCGCAAGAAAGCCCTCATGCGCCACTTCGGGTCATTGCAAGGCATACGCGACGCTAGCGTGGAAGAACTTGCATCTGTCAAAGGTATGGACCGCTCAGCAGCCCTGAGCATCAAGGAGCACCTCTAAATGGGTTTACCGCAAGCCCCTGAGCCTGGTCCTGCGATTGTTGACCAGTGGCAGACGTTTGAGGCTGCCATGTTGGAGCGCCGCAGCCTGGTATACGATTACCTGGATAATTGGCCTGGCACCCCCGACTTCAAGCCTGCCGACATTCACGACGGCCTCTTCAGTTATATACGACAGCGCGGCAAGGCTCTGCGACCTATCCTCCTTCTCCTAAGTTGCGGGGCAGTAGGTGGCGATGAGACACAAGCGCTGCCAGCCGCCGCCGCGGTGGAGATTTTCCACACATGGACGCTGGTGCATGATGACATAATTGATCGCGACGATATGCGCCGTGGCAGCCCCACAGTCCATGCACATTATGCAGCAGATGTAGCGCGTAATTATGGCCTCGGCCCCTCCGCGTCGTCTCACTACGGCATGGCTGTGGCGATTCTGACGGGCGATTTGCAGCAAAGCTGGGCTTACTCGTTGTTGGGGGATTTACAGGCGCGCGGGGTCGATGCAAGGTTGGTGCTGGAGCTAACGCGCAGGATGTCGGCGTACCTCACACCCCAACTGCTCGAAGGGGAGATGCTTGACGTGCAATATTCCCTTATACCGCCAGAGTTCTTGACGGAGGACGCTGTGCTCTATATGCTCGGCAAGAAGACCGCCTCGCTCCTTGAGTACGCCGCGTGGAGTGGCGTAGAGATAGGGCTGGGAGGCAAGCCGGATGCAATGAACTATGCCGCCAAGCTAGCGCGCTTTGCCTATCTCTGTGGCATAGCATTTCAACTTAGAGACGATCTGCTTGGCCTAACAGCTGACCAGGCGCTGCTCGGCAAGCCTGTCGGCTCTGACATTCGTGAGGGCAAGCGCACGCTCGTGGTATACAAAGCGCTCGCCTTAGCAAGCGACGCGGAGAAGCAGCATCTCCTCTCCACCCTGGGCAATCGGCAAGCTGATTCTAACGCTCTGACCGAAACGCTCAGCATATTACATTCATCAGGAGCTTACGCAGCCGTTGAGGAATTGGCTACTTCGTACATTCGCCAAAGCTTTGATCAACTACAGGAGCTGCCAGAAACGCCGTATCGAGCCTTACTAGCTGCCTGGAGTAGATTTTTACTTGAGCGGAGGCACTGACAGATGACGACCCTCAAGATGAGCAGGGAAGCGTGGGAAGAAGCCCGGCAGGTGCTTGTGGCGGGGGGTCTCGTGGCTTTCCCCACAGACACTGTTTACGGCCTGGGCTGCGATCTGCGCAACGTGGATGCCATCGAACGTATTTACCAGGTGAAAGGGAGGCCGGCGCATAAAGCGTTGCCCCTGCTTCTCGCGGGCGCTGAGCATCTGCGCACAATCGTTGACTTTGTACCCCCGGTAGCTGAGGCGCTAGCTACGGCCTTTTGGCCGGGTGCGTTAACGCTCGTGCTCCCGAGCCGTGGCGACTTGCCCGCTGAGCTTGGCGGTGGCCGTACCATCGGCGTTCGAGTGCCCGATCATAGTGAGCTGCGCTCATTCATCGAAAGCTGCGGAGGAGCAATCGCATCTACCAGCGCTAATCTTTCGGGGGAATCCGACGCTCTAAACGCGCAACAGGCAGCCGCCTGCCTGGGTGATGGCGTTCAACTCATCATAGACGGAGGCGACACGCCCGGAGGCGTCTCCTCCACTGTGGTTGACTGCACAGTGGACCCGCCGCGTGTGCTGCGCGAGGGTCCCCTCGTACCCGCATCAGTCGGCGCGGTAATAGCCGCCTACATGAGCAGCTGATGCCGCGCACAGAGCGTCTATTCATCGTCTCAGCGCTCCTCTTCGTGGGGCTTGGGTTGACCCTGGCGATCAGCCGCGCCCTGCTGGGAACCGAGCAGGCTGCTCTTCTCATCCTATTGATAGCCATTTCCCTGTCGGTTGTCGCAGCTGCCGGTACTCGTTGGTTGCGCAGAGGTGTGGACATTCCCCAGGAGCATGCCTTGCCCGACACGCGGTTTCCGCTCATTCCTCTGCCTCTCGACGTGATCTTGCCTGTCTTACTTGTGGCCGGTTACGTAATCTTCGTGCAGCTATTTGATAGCGGAGCGTTGCAGGCGCTCATTGTCATTATCGCCGGTCTGTCCTTCGCGGCCCTTGTTTGGTCGAACGTACATGCCCTTGATACCCGCGACAGATACTTTGGGCTTGCTCACACCGCGCTCAATGTGGCATCTCACCTCACAGCCTTCTTGCTCTTTAGCGTTGTATATGGCTTGAAGGTGCGCTCGCTCTACTCTGCTTCGGCGGTGGCGGTGGTTTCCACTCTTCTCATATACGAATTGCTTTCTCGGGACGCGGCCTGGCATCGCGCGCTGGGCCTGCCCGTTGAGGGTAGACGGAGCACGCTGATCCTATTGTCGGCTATTACAGGCTTAATCTGTGGGGAGATCACCTGGGGCCTCAATTACTGGGCGGCGCTTACAACCCTTGTGGGTGGGGCGTTTTTGCTTGTGGTCTTCTATGTGATACATGGGATTGTCTCTCATTATGTTGATCATAAACTCACACGCGATGTGTACATCGAGTTTGCGGCGGTGGGTGCCCTCGCCGTGCTGGTGGTCTTCGCTTCAGCCTTCTTGTCGAACTCGTAGGAGCTACGCATGTACATCGAAGAATACGGGAGCGTTCCGCAGACAGGTCCAGGTTCGGAGCAAGAGGAGGTCTATAAGACAATGCTTTTCCTTGAGGAGCTGGAAAGCCTCTACGAAGAGCTTGAGGAGCAAGGGGCCACTGCGAAAAGCGGTGTGCCTGTTTCCGAAGAGCTAGTGAAACGGATGTCCATCCTTGGCCTGGCGGATGCAGGAGCTGTACGAACAGAAATCAACCGTTTGCACTCTCTGCTAGACGAAATGGCCTGACGTAGTGCCTTGCGCACTGGCTGGCCCTGACTTGTGTACTGCTTACGCTTACTTGTTGCTCCCTAATAACGTGCTCAAAGAGAATCTGCCGCCGACAACGCTGTAGCCGCTCATCTGCCACTGCTCAATATCGCCATTCGTGTCGAAGGTTATCTCACCCGTTACTCCACTATAGGCCCTGGTGCTCATGACGCCTTGCATGATCTTACCGCGGTCTCCGCCGGCTTTTTGAATAGCATCTAAAACGAGGTTAGTAAGGTCGTATGCGTTGGCAGCAAATTGGCCGGGGGTGTCCCCGTAGGCTTGCTGGAAGGCGAGGCTAAAAGCCTTCCACTGCGGGGTTTGCGGGGGTGAAGGCAAGCTATTATGGACGATATGCCACTGCGGGCCTCCTGATGGCGCTCCCGCCAGAAACTGGTCGCTCATCGCGGTGTCGCTTGAATATATCCCTCCCGGCAAGTTAACCTTCTGTAAGCCTTTGGCTGCTGCTACAGCGTTTGCAGCGCTGCTTGGCGCATAGAAGAGGGCGTCAGAGCCTGAAGTTGCGATCTTCTCTGCAAGCCCCGTCTGTCCAGGCACCACGAGCGTTTCACCCTTTATGGCGAGCTTCAGGCTCTTTGCCTCCGCTGCGAAGGCGCGTGCTAAACCGTTGCTGTAGGAGCTGCCATCCTGTAGAAGGTAGACGCTTCGGACGCCCGATTGCGCGGCCCATCGCGCTGCTGCTGTGGCTTGTAAAGAGTCAGGCGGCATCAATCGCGCGAAGTTGCGCCTTCCAGTTGGGTAGTACATCTGCGGTTCGCCGGGGTTCCAACCATCCAGAGTAAGCCCAGGCCAGGTTGTCGTAGGCCCAAGTTGCAGTAAATTCACGCTATTTGTGGCGGGCAGCGATAACGCGGCAGCGCCTGAATTATACGGCCCGATGTAAGCTACGACGCTGCTGTCGGCTACGGCTTCACGGGCGTTGGCCTGCTCTTTGTCAGCAGCCCATTCGCCTGTCTCACCGGACCCATCGTCAAGCGCCACATGCTCAACGCGCAGCCTGCCTGCTATACCTTTGCGCTGGGTAATCGCCAGGTCTATTGCCTGCCTTATTTGCACGCTTTGAGATGCGAGTTGGCCTTTGGTGGGAAGTGAGGAGATGATGCGAACCGTGTTGGGGGCTGCCGGTGGGAGCTTTTGACCGGACGAGGCGCAGCCGGTCAAAGTAAGAATAGCGACCAGGAGAAGGCTGAGGCTCAGTGCCCGCTTGAAGCAGATACCTCTTTTGCGTCGCAAGGGCAAAGCGTCTGAGCTACTCTTCGCCGAGGTAGGCTTTCCGAACACGTTCGCTCTTGAGGAGATTGGCCGCTTTGTCTTCGAGCACTATCTTCCCAGTTTCGATGACATATCCCCGATGCGCGACCTGGAGGGCGAGGAGAGCATTCTGCTCCACCAGCAGAATAGTTGAGCCTGTACTATTTAGCTCTTTGATAATGCCGAAGATTGTCTCTACCAGGATAGGTGAAAGACCCATCGAAGGCTCATCTAGAAGGAGAATACTGGGCCTGGACATCAGGGCGCGACCAATGGCGAGCATTTGCTGTTCACCGCCGGAGAGGGTGCCGCCGCGCTGGGTGAGCCGTTCGCGCAGTCTGGGGAAAAGCTCAAGTACCCGTTCCATATCTTTCGTGATAGCCTGCTTGTCGCTCCGTGAAAAGGCTCCCATATCCAGGTTCTCCTGGATCGTCATCCGGCTGAAGATGCGCCTCCCTTCCGGTGAGTGCCCTATGCCCAGGCGGACCAGCTGCTCGGCAGGTAAGGTGTCAATGCGCTTGCCTTCAAGCCTCACCTGGCCCGTTCGGGGCCTTAGCATGCCGGAGATGGTGCGCAAAGTGGTGGTTTTACCCGCGCCGTTGCTACCTATCAAGCTCACTATCTCGCCCCGATCCACCGTGAGGGAAACGCCTTTGAGGGCGCGGATATTCCCGTAGTATGTCTCTATCTGCTCAACTTCAAGTAAAGCCATCTGGCGGTTGTTCCTGCTCTGCTTGTCGCGGTTAGGTGTAACCCCTGCTACTGGTCAGCGTTGCTGCGGCCCAGATACGCCTCGATCACACGTGGGTTGGCTCGCACTTCGGCGGGGCTTCCCTCGGCGATCTTCGTGCCGTAGTCGAGCACCGTTATCCTCTCTGAGAGGCCCATGACCACCTTCATGTCGTGCTCGATTAAAAGTATGCTTATTCCCAGGCGCTGCTGCAACTCGCGTATGAAGCTAATAAGGCTGCTGGTTTCGTTGGGGTTCATCCCTGCTGTCGGCTCATCCAGCAGCAACAGCTTGGGGTCGCTGGCGAGGGCGCGCGCAATTTCCAGGCGGCGTTGATCGCCGTAGGGCAAGTTCTTGGCTACTTCGTCTGAGGCGGTATGCATATTCACCATCTCCAGCATCTCAGTTGCTTTCTGCCGTGCATGTGCTTCTTCGTTACGCATTGAACGCAAGCGCAATACGCTGCTAACGAGGCCTGAATGCATACGGCTGTGCTGTCCTACCAGAACATTCTCCAGGGCGGTCATATTCGAGAAGAGCCGTATGTTCTGAAAGGTTCTGGCGATGCCACGCGACATGATAGCCGAGGGTGCGATGCCCGTTATATCGCGCCCATCGAAGATAAGCTTGCCGCTTGTCGGCTTGTACAGTCCTGTGATTGTGTTGAAGAAGGTGGTCTTGCCCGCGCCGTTGGGTCCGATCAGGCTCACTATTGAGTTCTGCGGGATCGTGAAGTCTACGCTGTTGACGGCGACAAGCCCACCGAAGCGCATTGTCACCGCCTGGGCGACGAGCAAATCTTTGCCTCCCTGCACGGATGCCGTGGAAACTCCGCCCCCGGCAGGAGTAGCTCCATCCAAGTTACGAGCCTCCTTTTACGTCTGGGTCGGCCTGGTCTGCGTCGCGTGTGTCATAGACTTCCTGGCGCTCAGCTTCCGATATATCCTTGGTATCGGGCTGCAATTCTTCGCGCCTGCGAGAGCTTGGGATCAAGCCTGCCGGACGGAAGAGCATAAACAAAACCAGGATGATGCCGTAGATGAAGAATGTGTAATCGGTGAGGCGTACGTTGTTGCTGAAGTTCACCAGAAAATCAAGCTGCGTGCTCGCGCCGAGATTGCTAACCCAGGTGGGCAATTGTATAAGCACCACTGTCTGCAACATGTAAATGATGACGGCCCCGACCATTACGCCCCACAGGTTGCCCATGCCCCCCAGGATCACCATGCAAAGGATCAGCACAGACTGGCTGAAGTTGAACTGTTGGGGTGAAGCAAAGCCGAGGTGAGATGCGTAAAAGGTGCCTGCGAAACCTGCAAGAGCCGCGCCGAGGCCAAAGGCCAGCAGCTTAGTAGTTGTGGTGTTGATGCCCATCGTGGCGGCGGCAAGCTCGTCCTCACGGATAGCCATCCACGCCCGGCCGATGCGAGAGTCGCGCAGCCTGTTGATCACGAACACTATTATCCCGACAAGCACCAGGGCGAGATAGTAGAAGCCGATGTTGTCGTTATTCGCCCCGATTACAAAGTTGCCGATAGATGGCTTATCTATACCCGCGATGCCGTTTGTTCCGTTGGTCACTTTATCGAGGTTCAGGATGAAAGTCGGCACTATCTCACCGAAGCCAAGAGTGACGATAGCGAGATAATCGCCCCGCAAGCGCAAAGTAGGCGCGCCAAAGGCCACTCCGAAGAGGGCAGTCACCAGCGCCGAAACAAAGAGCATGATCCAGAAAGGAACGTGAATATTGAAGAATACCGAACCGAGGATGGCATAGGTATAGGTGCCTATGGCGAAGAAAGCCGCGTATCCCAGGTCAAGCAGGCCTGCATAGCCGACCACAATGTTCAACCCCAGCGCCAGCAGCACAAAGACGCCCGTGTCCGCGGCTGCATTCATGAACGCCTGGTCAAAGCGTATAGGTAAGTCAACGATGCCTGCGGCTGAGAGCATCCCCGGCACCGGCAAAAGAATCAGCAGCACTCCCACAATAGCTGCCGTAACCATGGAGCGCTTGCTGGCGCGCTTAGGGCGCGGCAAAAGGCTTGGCTGGGGGGTGGCTTTGGAAGGCTGCATTGGTTATCCTAGACTTTCTCGGGCACTTGCTGGCCCAGCAACCCGGATGGCCTGAAGACCAGGATAAGGATAAGCATCAGGAAAACCACAGCCTGGGTCCATTGGGGCTGGAAAACAGTGTCGCTGAAGGCTTCTATCATACCGATTAGAAAGCCCCCCAGGACGGCCCCCGGTATGTTGCCGATCCCCCCAAGCACCGCCGCCGTAAATGCTCGCAGGCCCGCCTGGTAGCCCAGGGTGAACTGCACCCCATGTATGAACATGCCGTAAAGTATTGAGCCTGCCCCGGCCAGCGCGCCCCCGATAAAGAAGGTGAGGGCAATCGTCATATTGATGTTAATACCCATAAGCTGTGCGGTCGAGCGGTCCTGCGCCGTGGCGCGCATGGCCTTGCCCATTTTGGTGCGCTGTACGAAGAAGGTTAACAGCGCCATGAGGACAATGCTGACAAGCAGTATTAAGATCGCCTTGCTACGGATGATAATGGCGCGATCATCTATAGGAATACGAAAGAGCTGGTCCTCGAATATGTCTGGGAAGGTGACGATAGCGGGACCTTTCCAGACTTCTCCGACGTTCTGCAAGATGTATGAGACCCCGATAGCGGAGATGAGCGGCGCTAGCTTGGGCGCGTTACGCAGCGGCCTGTAGGCCAGCCGCTCTATCAGCGCGGCAAGGATGCCTGTTACTGCCATCGTCACGATGAAGGTGAGGATCAATACGCCTATTACGGCAAGGGGGTCTTTGAGGGTGGGGTTGTTGCCGTCGATGCCAAAGAGGGCGACGAATGTGATCGCTGTAAAGCTGCCCAGCATAAAGACGTCGCCGTGCGCGAAGTTGATCAACTCAACGATGCCATAGACCATCGTGTAGCCGAGGGCTATCAAAGCGTAAACCGAGCCTTTTGACAGGCCATTGATCAGCTGTTGCAACAAGAGGACGCCATCCATAAAGAGTGTAACTCCTGCCCGGCTGCTTGGTGTGGTATGAGGCTTTAGTGAAGGAAAGGGACGGCTGCGCGTCGTCCCTTTCCTTGAGGGTTACCGAGAGATGGATGGGCTAACGGCTCATCCATCCAGAACGTTACGGCTTTGCGCCAAAGCGCAGCTGGTCCACGAAGGTCCATGCGCCGCCTGTTGCCTTGTAGAAGCTGATCACCTTGTTGTCGGTGTCACCATTCTGATCGAAGCTTGTCTCGCCGAGGATGCCCATGTAGTTCTTCGTGTTGCGAAGAGCCTGACATACCGCCGCGCGATTCTTGGTGCCCGCTCGCTTCATTGCGTCGATAGCGATGTTGGCGGCTTCGTAGCCTGGGCCGCTGTAAGCGCCTGGCTCTGCATTGTACTTGGCTTTGTAGTCCGCTATGAACTGTTTGGCTTCCGGCAAGGTGTTCACGTTGACGGCGGCTACTGTGCTGTAGCTACCCTCGGCGTCAGCCCCGGCCACCTTGAGGTACTCGGCGTCCTGGATACCGTCACCGCCCATGAGTGGGATGTTCAAGCCTGCGGCCTTCATCTGCTTGCGGGCGAGAGGGATATTGTTGGAAGCGGTGCCTCCGTAGAAAAGAATATCAGGGTTGGTCGAAGCAATCTTACTCAAGATCGAGCTATAGTCAGTAGTGCCTTTCGGTACACCGTCGTGGCCGAGCACTGTGCCGCCCTTAGCCGCGAATTCCTTCTGGAAGTTGTCTGCGAGTCCCTTGCCGTATGATTCGGTGTCATCAAGGATATAGGCTTTCCTCGCGCCTAGCTTGTCGTAGGCATAATCAGCGCCCGCCGGACCCTGGATGTCGTCGGTGGTGCAGACGCGGAAGTAGGTCACGATGCCTGTCGGTCGCAGCGTCTTGGTCTCGCCAAACTCAGGCTTGGTTAGCCCTTCGCCTGTGTTCGATGGGCTGATGTTGCAGAGGCCGGCGGTGTTGAGCTTGGGCATCATAGCCCGGGCAACGTTACTGTTGAAGGGGCCAAGCATGACCATGACATCTTTATCTCCGATGAACGAGTCGGCGTTCTTGGAACCCTGTGCAGGGTCATGCGCCTGCCCGCCGGGGGGCACGTCGTCCAGGAAGTACATCTGGATTTTGTACTGCTTGCCATCTAGAGTTACGCCGCCCTTTGCGTTTGCCTCATCAATGGCTAGTTGCATTCCGTTGCGCGTCGGAATGCCGTCGGTGGCATCTGCGCCCGAAGCGGGAAGGTCTACAGCGATCTTAACTACGTCGCCGCTCGCGGGCGCGGAGGTAGATGCAGTATCGGTGGGGTTAACAGCGCCGCTAACACTGGTAGCAGCACCCGTGACGTCTGTGGCAACTACTGTTGCGCCCTCGGATACCTGAGTAGCTACACCGGAGGTGCCGCAACCTGCGAGCACCATGCCAAAAACTACCAGGAGCGATAGGATCGTGATTGCACGTTTTGCGGTCTTC
>JADEYI010002020.1_pt1 | contig 11740 bp, 18 predicted proteins | sample 8542331 | NCBI WGS metagenome assembly JADEYI01 (sample SAMN16510988, study PRJNA670497) | mine drainage metagenome | isolation source: biofilm near Copperflume 1 | place: Germany: Marsberg coppermine Kilianstollen | collected 2018-02 | reverse complement strand
GAGCGAGGCCGAGGCGATTGGCTGGCGCGTGAAGCCGTCGAAAATCTCATCCGGGCGCTGCCCAAGTTCGCGCACGATCGCGGCCTCCACTTCCGCGAATGAGCGCGCGGGGACCCGATCCTGCAGCCGGCTGAGCACAGACACGTACTCCGGGGGCGCCACGTCCGCACGGCTGGAGATGAACTGGCAGGTCTTGATCATCAGCCCTTCCATGCGAATGGCGAGCCGATAGATACGCTCCGCGTTGCGGCGGTGTGCGCGCGAATAACGCCGGTCACGCTCCGCCTTCCCAATCTTCTTGTTGCGCTGAATCCACTTGTAACTGAGGTAAATCGCGAGGAAGTTCCAGCCGACAAGGATGAACCTCTGCACGCGGCGGTAAATTGGAAGTGGCCGGGCCCCGGTCAGTGAGTGTGCCATGCCTGCGATCGTAGCCTGCCCGCTGCTAATCCGCTGAAATGGCTGCTTACCCGCGCAAAAAAGGCCGGAGCAAATCGCTCCGGCCCTTGGTCTCTGCCGCGCAGAGGGTTGCTACGCCTTCATGGCGATGTCGTCAACCTTCCATGCCCCAGCGACGTCCTTCCACCGGGTCGCGATGACTGCCTCGCCGGTGGGGTTCTTCATGACGATATCGACGAGGTGATCTTCGCCATCCTGGCCCTGCACCTTGAGCTCGAAACTGGTGGCCGGTGGCTGGCCGGATGCCTGCGCCTGGGCCTGCATCGCCATCGCCTTGCCCATCCCAGCGGGGGTGAATGCCATCATCAGGCCTGCGATGTTTTGCGCGATCAGGTCCTTCGCGAATTGGTCAGCGGTTTCCGTGAGATCTGCCATACAACACTCCTCTGAGCCCGCCCACCGGAATCTTTTTGGAGCTGACGGGCGTTGTCATGGTAGGGGAGCGGAAGCGGCTGTCAAGGCTTACCGCCCGGTAAGCAGGCCGCATCCCGAACCGGCATGGGGCCAGGCCCTCGCAGGGACGCAGTCTGTTGCGTCTTCCCCGGTTCCCGGAGAAACTGACGGCGATCCCCGATAGCTCAATGGTAGAGCACGCGGCTGTTAACCGCGGTGTTCGAGGTTCGAGTCCTCGTCGGGGAGCCACCTACCTCTTTAGTCCAACTCGCCAGCCCCGTGAGCATTCCGGTTACCATAACCTCGTCAGCTGGACTGATGGACACGTCTTTCACGAGCGCCCACACGACTTCCCGCCTCTCGTCCTCCGTGAGTTCGGCCCGCACTCCGGCCCACAGCGCCGAAAGTGTGGCGATCTCAGCGGACGTGGCAGTTTGGCGGCGGCGTTCCTCCGCCGCATCCCGCATGCGCCCCAATTCTTCCTGCAGCATCCGGATCTCTCGCTCGAAGTGCTCGCGGTCGCGTTCGTAGGTGGATTGGTCGAGGTCGCCGGCGAAGTGGGCGCGCCTTGCCGCGTCCCACGCGCGCTCCGCGCGACGCAGGCGCTGTTCGTGGCGGTCCATGCGCTCATCCTGTTGAGGCGCCATTGCTGACTGCTCGGTGAGCCGCGCGCCGATCGCGGCAGCCAGCGTCTCGGGCTCACTCAACATCGCGTCTACAAGCCTCCAGACCTTACCCTCGATCGCGTCGGCTGCCACGTACGTTTTCCGGCCGGCCGCGCGGTCGCGGGTGCGACAGGGGAACCGAGTCGGGTCCTTGACGTGCATCCCGCATCGGTAGAAGTGGTAAACGTCGCCGTTCGGCTTGTTCGCCCACGTGACCTTCATGTGACGACCGCAGGCTTCGCAGCGCAACAGCCCTTGAAGCAACATCGGCCGCGGCGGGATCTTGTTCGCCCGGTTGTGCTTGGTGCGCTCGACACACCTGTTCGCGCGCGTGAAGAGAGCAGCGTCGACTACGGCGGGCATGATGATCGCGTAGCGGTTTGGATCGTCGGCCGACCGTTCTTCGGCGACGCGGGAAGGCACGTGCGCCGGGTGGACTCCGGTCCGCTCGAAGTAGGCCCTCGCCCACGCCTGGCGATCGCGTTCGCTATTAACTTTGCGGAAGTGAATCCGTCCGTACTCGTGCTCTCCAATGTAGGCCCGATTCTGGATCACCGAATGAACGAAGGATCGTCCCCACCGATTGCCGCCGGCCGGCGTCGGGACGCCTGACTCGTTCAAGTCACTCGCGATATCTGGAGACGGTCGACCGGCCGCGGCAAGTTCGAAGATTCGCCGGACCACTGCCGCTTGCTCGGTATCGAGGACGATCTCACTCGATTCCCCGCCGCTCCACCTGTAGCCGTAGGGCGCGCGGCCGGAGGGGTATTTGCCTTGGGCGGCTTTGCCATTCTTCCCCATCGTGGTCCGGAACGATTTCTCCTGGAGTTCGGCTTCCGCCAACCTCGCTTCGAGTGTCCAGATTACGCCGGCCCCGAGCCCCTCGCTCTCGGAGTAGACGAGTCCAGTGCGCGCGTTGCAGACAGCGAGACCCCAATCGACCATCAGTGTCTCGATCGAGTGGCGTGCCTGGGCCACACGAGAGAGGCGCGAAACTTCGCGGGCGACGATGACATCGAAGAGACCAGCTTTCGCGTCGCCGATCAGACGCTGGAACTCCCCGCGCTGCGCGGTGCCAGCACTGGCGTCGCCTTCGTCGTACAGGCCGACAATCTCCCAGCCCTTCGCCGCGCACACCGCCCGGCACCGAGCTTCCTGATCGTCCATCGACACCTTGTCCTCGGCGCGTTGCTTCGGAGTGGACACGCGGCAGTAGATAGCAGCTTTCAAGGCAAACCTCCGGACTCCTCACACTTGGCGACCGCACGCTTAACCGGCCGATCCTTCACCGCCCGTGAGTGCGGATCACCCTCACGATACTCGGCTTCCTGCCTCCAAATCTCGGGGCTGGAGGCGACTCGCTCGAGGATCTCCTGCCCTGGCCTGCCGTCCGATTTCATCAAGACCAAAGGCAGGAAGCCGTCGTAAGAGTCGAGCAGATCAATCCAGCCAGAATTGACGGCGGCAAAGTATCGCCTCAGCGCGTCGCGGTCTCTCCACGGGGCGAACGCGACGATCTGGTCAAGTTCGTCGGTCGGTCTGGAAAGCGACCTGTAGAGCAAGTAGGTTCGAGCGAGCACGAACGTCTCCCATTCTCCGAGGCCAGGCACAACCGGGAGTAACCGCGCGATTTCCGCCGCTTCTGCGCTGGTCAACCACGCAACCCGCCCCTCCGTCCATTCCACAACCGCGGCCGCGATGTCAAGCACGGCGCGGTCCTCTTCGCCCGAACCGAACGTCCATCTGCCTGAATCGTCACGGGGCGTCACGCGGGCGACGATTCGCTCGATCGTGCGGATGTGCGGAACGCGGTCGCAAACCCGCTCCGAGGGACCGATGGAGCACTCATCCATCGCGAGCAGGCGCTCTATTTGCGATGGTGAGCGTCCCTCGGTAGCCATCGTCTTAATACGGTCTTCAACCAGCGGGTGTGTGTAGTTTCGCTTAGTCGCCAAGAGCTTGCATCATGTCGCGAAGATCCGTTCGAGCGCCGATATAGGTTGATACGATGTCGTTTATTGCTGCTGGTTCGAACTCTACCGAACGTCGGCGGACAAAGCAACGGCAGTGTTGGGAGGTCAACGGATGGATGTGCAAGCCATGAAGCCCGAGCAGGCGGCCCAACTACTCGGGGTGTCCCGCACCACCGTCTATGAACTTCTCAGGTCGGGCGAGCTGAGGAGCCTCCGCATCGGACGTTCACGCCGGGTGACACCGCGAGCGCTCGAAGACTTCGTGGCGCTCCGCGAGGGCGCCGGAGCGGTGCGCGCCGAATGAACGTTCGCGTCAACTCGACAGGGACTCCCGACTCCGAGGCGCTGGCCTCGATCGGGGAGCTATTCCTCCGAGTCCTGGCGCGGATCGACAGCGAGCGAGCACGGCGCGAAGCCGAGCACAAGGTCGTTCCGCTTCAAGGGCGGAGGGCATGGTGAACAAGAACTTGAAAAACAGCTTGCTGGCCGGAGAGTCGATTCCAAACCCCGAGGCCCCACAAAGGGCGTGGCTCTTCCGCACATCGCACTCTCTCGAATTTCTGAATGGGCGCGAGCCCACTGCACAGATCGGACACCCGCCATACCTCTGGCCCCTCGCCATCAGCCGCGATCTGTTCGACGACGTCCTTGACTGCGCCGAAGGACCCGTGCACTCGGGCCTCCCGTCGACCCACACCAGGCGAAGCGAGGCTCAGCCGTGATCGCCGAACGCGCTGATGAAGCAGCGTGGTGCGACGCCACGAATCGCCGTCCTGGCAAACATGTACCGGCAAGCCGGATCCAACATGTACCGGCAAGCCGGATCCAAAGCGTACCGGCAAGCCGCATCCAAAGCGTACCGGCAAGCCGGATCCAACGCGTACCGGCAAGCCGGATCCAACGCGTACCGGCAAGCCGGATCCAAGCGTTGCGGCTGGTGTTACCGTGACCCGACCCGTCCGCACGAAGCCGCGGGGCTACATCGAGAATTACAATCCGACCTCCGAGACGCGACATTTGCTCGCGGACGTCACGTCAGTGCTTGAACGCTATTTGGAGCTTCTGCCGCTGACGGTGCGCCAGATCTTCTACATCCTGATCGGCCAGTTCGGCTACCAAAAGTCCGACGCGTTCTATCAGCGGCTCTGCGGCCACGTTTCGAACGCTCGCAGGGGACGAATGATCAAGTTCAGCGCGATTCGCGACGACGGTGCATTGGTGTCGCTGCGGCCAGCGTTTGCCGACAAGGACGCATTCTACGAAAGGGTCCGGAGCATGGGTCAGCGGTATGTTCGCGACAAGCTCGCGCGGCAGCCGTTCAACTATGAGATTTGGGCCGAAGCCGCCGGCATTGTGCCTCAACTCGAACGCACGGCGCGGGCATACTCCATCCCTGTTTACAGCACCGGGGGATTCGATAGCACGACGGTCAAGCACGCCCTCGCTCAACGTATCTGCGCAAGCGGCAAGCCGACGGTCATCTTCCACTTGGGCGACCTCGATCCGAGCGGAGTGGCCATCTTCCGGAGCGCCGCCGAAGACGTACGCGCCTTCGTTCTGGAGGACCGGCGGTGGCTTGGCGTGGATGTCGAGTTCGTGCGTGTAGCCCTGACCATTGAGCACGTTCGCGGCCTCAATCTGGTCTCTGCCGATCGGCCGAAACAAACTGACTCGCGGAGCGACCGCTGGCCATACGAGTGGACGTGGCAACTGGAGTCACTTCCGCCTGACCAGCTCGCCCGCGTCCTTGGCGAAGCTATCGATGCGCGGTTCGACGTCGACATCTTGGCGGAGGACCTCCACCTCGAACAGCGCGAGCGCCGGGAGATCGTGTACTCGCTGCCGGCAGCCGGAGAAACGAGCGCATGACAGACCTCACCATCACCATACCGGCGCGAGTTGCCAGCCGTGGCCTGCTGCCCGTTCGGCGACGCGCGCTCCCCCCGGTCTTGGGTCCTCGCGCGCTCAAGGACACCGGGTTTCGATCGTGGCAGCCGAGGCGGGCTCTGACAGGGACGCCGCGTCGATGAACGACCAGGACAACCTGAAGGCCCTGTTTCTGGAAGTTGTGCGGCAGCTAACAAGGTGTGGGATGGCGGTGTCAGCTGACGGTGCGAGGCTCCTCCTGGCGGTCCTGCAGCACATCGTCGATGGCCGAGAACTCCCGACGCAGAGCGTGCTCGTTGCTGAGCTGGGGATGAGTGAGCGACGGTTGCGGCAGGCACAGCATGAACTGGTGTCGCTGGAACTGCTTTTCGTTCGCCGCCGCGGGTCGATTCCCAACGACGTCACCATCAACGTCGATGCCCTGGCCGCCTGGGTCGGCAACACCGATCTCGTTTGTGACCAAACTCCCTCAGGTGCAGCGTCGCGATCCGTCAAAACGCAGGATCAGTTCCGCCAACCTGCAGGAACAACCACGAGCGCTCTTTCAATACCACCACCAGCACCAATTGCTGCTGGCGACGTTCAAGCGCTTGCGACGCCATCGCCAACGGCACGAGCGGAAGAATCTCAACGCGGCGGCCGGATCGGTGGTCGCGGTGTTTCGCCGCATGGCTCAGGCGGGCGTTACGGCCACGGGAAGAACAACCCTGCTGCGCTCCTCCCGGAGCTGGCCGACCAGCGTCGCATGGAATCGTTCTTCACCGACGCTGGCATCCACCTGAGCGAGACTCTCCGGAGGACCCTCCACCGCTGGGTTCGAGACGGTGTGTCGATAGACGACGTCGAATACGCCTGCACCGAGGCCGCCCGCCACGGTTCCCGCCAGTTTGCCTATGTGGAGAAGATCGTCCACCGCCTAAAGAACGAGCGGAACGAATTGCAAACGGCCGCGCCCGGGGACGCTACCCAGCTGGGCCCGGTGTCCTTGGACTCATACCGGGCCGCCCGAGGGGAATGACGATTGTCTAGTGGGCAACTCTTCCTGTGCTTTCGGTGTGGCCCTGAGGCCGGTGAGTTCTGCGACTGCCCTCAGAAGCAGTTCGAGGCGGATGCCTATGGGCTCTTCTGCCAGGAGTGCAGTGCTCAAGGGCCGAAGCGATGAGGCGCTGCGGCCGTTGCGACGCCCCCGTGATCCGAGCATGGGACGAATGGTGCTGCTTCACTTGCGGCCCGCTCCCGCCGAGCATCGCACCTGAGGAGGAAGCGCGATTGAGAGCGGAAGCGGCTCGCGGGCGGCGTGCGGGTCGGCCAGCTCGGAAGCGGCCCCGCTGACCGTGGCGAACGAAGTCCCACGAACTACCTAGTCTGAGATCAGACAAGTTAGGAGTGGAGCGATGCCAGCGAGCCCTCGCCAAATAGCCAATGCTGAGACGGACCTCGTCCAAGTGCGTTGTCGGAGCTGCCGACGTCTGTTGGCCGAGCTATCCGTCGGTGCCGCGGTTAGGACCAAGTGCCCGCGCTGCCACGCGATGGTCGTCACGGTCGTGAAGCCCGGCTAGTCGGTCCCTGGGTCTCATCTATATGACCAGATAGGGTGGTGCGAGAGAAGCTGCCGGCGAGCGGCATACCGTGACTAACTGAGACACGAGGCCGGCGTTCGGGGCTAATCGTCGTAGCTTTGCTGAAGCTCCCCAAGGAAGCCCAACTGGCTCAAGAGGCGGTAGACCCAGCCAGGCGTCCCAAGATCGGCCAACGTAGTGATCCGGGTAAGAGACGCAGCGAGCGGGTAGGCGGGGGTACCATCACCGCCGAAGCGTCGACCCGCGGCTGTGGCGGCCCCCAGGTAGTCGATCACCGCCTTTTCCCAAATGCCGTACTCCTCCTCAAAGTCTTGTGCGGGCGTACCATCGGTCGCGGCTTCAAAGATCGCAGTTCCCTGTTCTTTGAACCTGGCGAGGCTGGTCCAGACCTGACCAGAATCGAGCCGCCAAGCGAGATGCCCAGTTCCAGACTCGTGTCTGCGTCCGAGGGCATCGACGAACACGGTCTTGTACATCAGCAGAAAGCGGTCCTCGTTAACCGGTCCGGGATTGTTGAATCTGTCGGTTGAGCGCATTAGGACGCTCACCGTCTCCCCAGCAGCAATCAAAGGATGGCTACCCACGACCTGAGGCTGCACGTGGGCGAGGTCCTCGGAGCAACGTTGCACCCACTCGGTGAGGCGCTCCGGTCCATAGGGGCCCTCCTCGAATCCAAATAACCAGCCAGATACACCGACGTCGGTCGCAGGGCCCAGCCCAGCGTTCTTCACAGCAACGCGCATCATCTCTTCGCCAGTGATGCTTTGAACTGTCCGTTCAACAGTGCGCCTCATACGTGTCGTGACTGCGAGAAAAGGGAGGGCCGACAGCTCTAACGTCTTCTGTGTCGCTCTCGTCTGATTGGTCAGTTCACGAACGTTCCACCCGGCGAGGATCGCGGCGACCGTCGCTACCACGAGCAGACCCACTGTTGCGACGGCTGTCACCTGAGCACTGTCCACGCCTGGATTCTATCCTCGCCCGGAACCACCCGCTGAGCGAGGGGCGCGGGGACGCCTATGCTGGAAGAACATGAGGCTCCGCTTTATGGTCCCGCGCGCATGGCCTTCCTGGAAGCGGACCAGGCCGGAAGCGCCATGGGTGTGATTGACTCCTACCGTGGCGCTGCGTTTCCGCTGCGCTGCACGTTCCACCTGCTGCTCAGCTTTGAAGCGGACAGCGAAGACGCCGGTGCGACCGTCAGCCCCGAGGTGGAGGTGCGTTCGCCGGATGGCGAGCTGCTCTGCCAGCGCTCGCTCGTGCTCAGCCCGGGGCCGCTGGGGGAGCACGGTGAAGCCTGGGTGTCCTATGCCACGCTCTTGATCACCTTTACGGCGCGCACGCCGGGCGCCCATGAGATCGAGTGCCGGCTGGGCGGCGAACTGCTGGGATCGTCTGCGATCGCCGTGCTGAAGACCGCTGCGGAAACTGCGGTGGGGGAGACTGACGCATGCCACAGCGAGCGTCGATGTTGAGAGTGGGACTCCCAACGCGCATGAGATGGACGGTCGAAGCTGACGGTTCTGAGGTAGCACGGCACACGGGCTGGGAGCTGCGCCTGACGCCGTTTGGGGGCAGCCGCTGGAAGGTGGAGGCGCGCTCGTTGGGCGAACTGCGATCTTACCGGCGAGCGACTACCGTCGGGGAGCAAGCAGATGCGCGCGAACTGGCGTCGTACCTCGCATAGGGGGGGTTGATCGCGATGTCCTGGGAGCCGGGTGGGAAGGGGCCGCGGCCAGCTCCCGAAGAGCGGCTGGCGGCGAAGCTGCGTCGCCTGGCGCACTGGGTGGTCAGCGGCGAGTTCTCTGAGGGAAGCGATGCCGCCCATGGCGGGACGGCGGAGGGCGGCGCGGACGTTGACGAGCAGCCTGCCTCCCCAGGGCGTGGTAGAATGAAGCCACCGCACTGAAGCAACCACACGCGAGAGCGCCCTGAGCGCCGTCCCCGAGAAGGGGCCGGCGCTTTTTGCGTTCCGGGAGGACGACATGATCGAACCCACACCCACCCCCCAACCGGTCTCGCTTCTCGCGCTGACTCCCGCGCCCTGGAACCCACGCTCGATCTCAGATGCAAGGTTCCAAAACCTCTGTCACTCTCTGGAAGCAGACCCCGAATTCCTGCAGCTGCGGCCCATCCTGGCCACGCTGGACGGCACCATCTTCGCCGGCAACATGCGCTACCGCGCGGCCCAGCAGCTGGGCTGGGAGACGGTCCCGGCGATCCTCGTGGACATCCCTGAGCAGCTCGCGAAGGAGCGGGCGATGCGCGACAACGCCCAGTGGGGCGAGTGGGAAGAGGGCGACCTCGCGAAGCTCCTCGATCAACTCAAGGGCGAGGGCTCGGACCTGGACCTGTTGGGCTTCGACGAGCGAGAGCTGCAGCAACTCCTCAACCGCCTCGACCAGCAGGGCGGGCTCACGGACCCGGACGACGTGCCCGAGCCACCCGATGAGCCGATCACCCAGCCGGGGGACCTGTGGCTGCTCGGTGAGCACAGGATCCTCTGTGGAGACAGCACGGACCCACACGATGTTGCCATAGTCATGAACGGCGAGAAGGCGAATCTGCTGGCGACCGACCCGCCGTACCTGGTCAACTACACCGGCGGCAACCACCCGGACTCGCACGCCAACCGTCCCGAGACGAAGACGAAGGACTGGGACCACTACAAGGACCCGGAGTCTGCCGTGGGCTTCTACGTCGCCTTCCTCGAGGCGGCCCTGCCCCACCTGGCCGAGCGCTGTCCGGTCTACCAGTGGCATGCAAACACCCGGCAGTCGCTCGTGGACGAAGCCTGGACGAGGGTGGGCCTGCTGGCGCACCAGGTGATCATCTGGGTGAAGACGCGTGGGGTACTCACGCACAGCCACTACATGTGGCAACACGAACCCGCCATGTACGGCTGGGTGACGGGCCAGATGCCGAAGCTCAAGCCGCCGGCGAACGGGACGACCGTCTGGCAGGTGGACCAGAAGGGCGAGCAGGACGGCATCCACCCGACGCAGAAGCCGGTGGAGCTGTTCAAGCGGCCGTTGCTCTACCACACGAAGCCGGGCGACCTCTGCTACGAGCCGTTCCTGGGGTCGGGCACCTGCCTGATCGCCAGCGAGCAGACGGGGCGGCGCTGTTTCGCCCTGGAGCAGGAGCCGAGCTACGTGGACGTGGCGGTGAAGCGCTGGGAGCAGTTCACGGGCAAGACGGCGGAGCGGGTCCCGGCCGGGGCGCGGGCGGCGGAGGTGGCGGGATGAGCACAGCGATGGGCCGAATCGCATCCGCAGCACGGGAGTTGACTTCGGGATCGAGCGGAGTGAGCTATGTGCATCGACCAGCGAAGGAGGCTGGCAGAGATGACCATCGAGAAGACCCAGACCCTTGCTCCCGGGACGGAGCTCGTGGGGCGCTACAAGAGGACGCAGTTCCGGGCGACCGTGCGCGAGGACGGGATCTACGTGGAGCCTGCACCGCTCACACCGGCAACGGCGGCAGACCCGCACGGGCCATTCAAGTCGCTGAGCGCGGCGGCCAAGGCCGTGATGGGCGGGATCTCGGCGAACGGCTGGCGCTTCTGGTCGCTCGCGGGGACGCTGCCCGAGCCGAAGCCAACGAAGGCGTCGAAGAAGGGGCGCATGGTCAAGCAGATCAAGAAGGTCGCCAACCAGAAGACGACGCCGCTGGGCAAGGTGCGCTGGTTCTGCTCGGCCTGCATGGCGGGCTTTCTGCACGAAGCGGGCGCGGTGCCAACGGCCTGCCCCTCCGGCCATCCGGCGGAGGCCGAGGACGAACTCGCGCCCCTGAACTAACCAGCCCACACGCGCCCCACGTGCGCCCAGAGCGGGCCCCTTCGGGGGCCTGTCCTCGTCGTCGCTGTCACTTCGCCCCGCTTGTCAGCAGAGGTGACTGATGGTGGCCTCACGGGTCTGCAAACAGAGGACAGAAGACGGCCGGCCGTGTGGGTCACCGCCGCTGCGCGAAGGCGACTACTGCCTCTGGCATGACCCGGACCACCAGGACGAGGTTGCCGAGTCACGGCGGCTCGGCGGGCAACGCCGGCGGCGCGAACGAATCCTTTCCGGAGCCTACGACTTCGACGGGTTGGACTCTATTGCCAAGATCAGGCGGCTCGTCGAAGTCGCGGTCATGGACACGCTCGGGCTGGAAAACTCGATCGCCCGCGCGCGCACGCTGGCGTACCTGGCGCAGTCCGCGGCGAGGCTGCTTGAAGAGGGTGAGCTGGAGGAGCGTCTCGCCGCTGTTGAGAGCGTGGTCCAGCCGCGGACCGGGAGCGAGGAAGGGAAGCGCCGATGACGTTGAGCACGCTGCGGCGGCGCATCCGGGACGCCGAGACTGCCTCACAGGGTGTTGTCCCCATCGCGCTGTTGCCGCTCGTGCCACTCTGGCTCGAAGCGGTCCGCAGGCGGGAGCTTGGCGATGAGGCGCCGGGGCCCGCGGCGGCGGCCTCGACGGCGGTCCGCGCGGCGCTGGAATCGATCAAAGCGCAGCAGCGCCGCCTGAGTGATGGCGAAGCAGAGCTCGTGGCCGCCTGCGTCCGCGCGCTGCGCGTCTTGTCGTTGGATGAGCTGCGCTTTCTGGCAGGCCCGCGAAACCTGTCCCAGCCCTTGACGGGGCAGGAACCAGATTGATGGACGCTCCTGGCCACCAGGTGGTGCGACACGATCGCGGGATAGTCTCGCTATGACCGCCGAGACACGGCTGGCGGCGGTGGCCGGCAAGCTCACACCGGTGGAGCGGGCGCGGCTGGCATTGCGCGCCCACTTCGCTGGAG
>JADEYI010002019.1_pt1 | contig 11743 bp, 7 predicted proteins | sample 8542331 | NCBI WGS metagenome assembly JADEYI01 (sample SAMN16510988, study PRJNA670497) | mine drainage metagenome | isolation source: biofilm near Copperflume 1 | place: Germany: Marsberg coppermine Kilianstollen | collected 2018-02 | reverse complement strand
AGATTTAGGGTGGAGCAATCTTCTTGGGGTATCCGTGGAGGCGCACCCTCACCCCTACTCTTATGAAAACGAGAAGGGTAGTAGTATAGAGGGGTGCTAAATCACTCGTATTTTCATTCGTAATGGTGACCCATAGGGTCATGGCTTACTCTGAACACTTACAGAAGGAGAGAAATGGCGAGTGGTGGTCGATGGTCGGGCCCAGTTGTAAGTGATTTTGTGAAGCTAACTTGAAGAACGTGGCGAGTATCGCGAGCCTGGGCAGGGCGCTTGTATATCTGAGAAAAGAGGGCGCTATGAGGCTTCGGAGTGGCGCGGGGCGCCCGCCAGGGTGTGCAAGCGAGCTATCACGCGCTGCGCCCTGGCTTCCGTAAGCTCCGAAAGGTCGAGCACCCCGAGGCTGTCGCAAAGCTCTTCAACAGTGCGCCCGGCCTGCAATGCGGCGCGTGTAATCTCCTCTACCTGGCGAGTTGTGCAGAGGCTGTTCGAAACGTCAAGCTGGCGAATGGCAGGGGCACTGTCTACGACACGTGGACGCTCACGCTTTTGTGCCTGTGGCTTCTCAGGAGGCATCTCTACCTCATCTGGGCGGTCCCTCCCATAGAGGTCTAACCCTATACCTAGCAGTGAGGCGCACTTCTTGAGGGCGTCACTACCTGCGGCCTTGTAGTCGTCAGCTATGGAGAGTGGGCGGCCACTCCTCGGCCCTGATGCGTGCCTCTTTATCTCAGCTCCGCCGAACTGAGTTTTGACGATTGTCTGGCCGCCAGGCGTGCGCACCGTTAGCCGCGCTTCGACAATTACCTCGTCCTCTAGCATTTGCTTGTCGAAAATATCGAAGTCCCAGTTGAAGCCGAAAACCAGGTTGAGGCGTTCAGTGACGTAGCCGTGCTCCACGTATGCAAAGTGCATACCGCCGCGACCCTGCCTCATTTTTATCTCCTGCTTGGGAGTGCGCTGTAAAAGGAAATCCACCTGCGCCTCGGTCAAAGTCTGCACAAGCAGGTCGTTCCTGTCAGGGACGGCCTGCACGATGCCCGAAGGCTCCAGCCGCGCTAATTCTCTCTGGCTTACTATGTCAATGTCGTCTTTGCTCATCACCATTCTCACTTTCTAAGCTACAGGTATAGCATATATTAGCACATAAGTTCTGCGATTGCAATAGCTTGAATGAATCGGAATGGCACCAACATGGGTACTCTGGACAGTGAAGAAGTGGGCTACTTGCTTTTCGTTCGCTTTACTTTCTTGCCTTCGAGGGTAGTCTTGCGTGCGGCCTCCCACGCGGCGAGCGACTCGCCCGCCCGCAGAGTGTTGTAGCGCACGCCCTGGAACTTTGCCTGACGAGCTTTGCGGCGGTGCTCGTCGCGTCTTTTTGCTTTGTCAATGGTCGGCATCTCCGCACCCTCCTTCTTGTTCTTTCAATCGGGGGCAGGTAAACTGTGCCTGTGTTATCAACAAAGTACAGTATACATCTGCTGCGCTCCCTTATCATCAATGTTATAACGGCAGGGGTGGCGCTGGGGCTGGCGCTCAATAGGCGCAACAACCGTGAGATCGAAGAGCGGGCGTGGCCGTCTGGTAGACGTGCTCCTTTTGTGCAAGTAATAGCGCCCGCGCGCAACGAAGCAGAGAACGTAGGGCCGCTGCTCAAATCACTGCTGGCCCAGAGCTACCCCCAGGATAGCTGGGGAGTAACGTTGGTGAACGATGGCTCCGAAGATGCAACCGAGCAAATTGCCCAGGCTGTTGCGGCAAGAGTTGCACGCCTGGAGGTAGTGGACGCAGCCCCCCTGCCACCGGGGTGGACAGGCAAGAACCACGCTATGTACACAGGCTTTCGCGCCGCGCCCAGCGAGGCTGAGTGGCTTTTATTTGTTGATGCGGATACACGGCACAAGGGCGACATGCTGTCGTCTGTGGTCGCCAGGGCTATGGAGACAGAAGCCGATCTCCTCAGTCTCATTATCACTGTTGAGATGAAGTCGTTCTGGGAGTGCGTGATAGTGCCCCAGGTGGGTGAGCTATATACACTGCTCGTGGGAACGATGGATCAGGTGAACAACAGGGGTGGAAGGGCGGCTGCCAACGGCCAGTTTATCCTCATCAGGCGAGAGGTCTATGCAGAGGTGTGTGCGTTGGAGAGCGTCAGGTCTGATGTGGCGGAGGACAGGGCGATTGCGGAGGCATGCAAAGTGCGCGGGTATAATGTGCGGCTGGAATATGGCTGTAATCTGGTAAATGCAAGAGTTTACTCCTCTTTGAGGGATATGTGGTTCGGTTACACAAAGACGCTCTTCTGGGCGAGCGGGCAGCGTCTGGGCAAGGCTCTGATAGTTGCGTTTGCACTGGCGCTGTATGCGCTTGTGCCTCAGTTGGCGCTCGGTTATGCGCTGTTGAAGCGCGATTATCCGGCCAGGCGAGCCGCGCTTGCCAATGCGCCTGTGCAGCTAATACCGATGCTGATGTTGAGAGCGCGCGTCTGTAAGCAGATGGGCATTAGCCCACTCTACGCATTTACGTACCCACTGGGGGTGGTAGTGGGAGACGCCATGCTCCTCTTCTCGGCCTATCGTATGGTCTCAGGTAAGGGAGTTCGGTGGAAAGGGCGGACCTACAGGTAATAGGGGCAAGTGGGACGACGGGCAAACCCTCAGGAAATCGTGCACACAGTTGCCCATGAGCCGTCTTGGTGTGTGAAGCACCTGGGGGCATCTTGGAGGAGGCAGGGAGGCGCATGGCGCTTCATCAACCGTGATGCCGAGGGAAACGAGTACGCCTTTCACCGATTCTATCACCCGATCGCTTCACCGAAGTGTGTCGTGCAAACCTTTGAATACGAAGGGGAGCCTGGTTGTATCTCCCTCGAAACGTCTCAGTTAGAAGAGCAGAGTGGCAAGACTCTGATGACGAAGATAGCCCCTTGCCAGTCAGTTGAGGACCGCGACGCAATGATCCAATCAGGAATGGAATGGAAGGAAAGAAGGCACACATGAGCTTATGGACCACCTAGCAGAACTCGTAGAAAAATCCTGCATCTGAACAGTTACAAAGAAGCTCTATCTGTTGGGGCATATCTCATCAGATAGAGCTTCTTTCCATATCGCTAGATCGGGCGCTAGCGTTGCGCCACTTCTCAAGCTGGCCTAGGCCGAGCTCAGAGCTTTACCGCAGCTCGCGTGTATTGCACTCCGGCAAGAAAGTATTGCTTACGATCTTTGAGGTCTGACCTCTTGTCACATTGTTGAAGGGCCGGAAGTAGGGCCTGTTCGAGGGTGGCACGCATGGCTCACCCGCCAAGCCGCAATTGTAGCCGCCCATCGCGCCCCTGCGCGTTAGCCGGTTGATCCATATATAGAAGGGATTATCGGTGGCTACATCTTCAAAGAGCTGTGCACCAGGATCATCAGAAATGTTGGCGGTGTTGCTCACGATCTTTGCCAGTTGACCGCGTGTGGCGGTGGCAAATGGCCGGAAGTAGGGGCGATTTTCGGGCAAGATGCATGGCTCTGCGGTATTTTGCCCGCAGGGGTACCCGCCCATCGCACCCCTATCAGTTAGGCGATTAACGTAGCTGTAGAAGGGGTTAGCAGGGGTGACATCCTGGTAGATTTGCTGCCCCGGGTCTTCCATGAAGCCCGCGGCGTTTGCCACGATCTTGGCAATTTGCGACCGCGTAACGTTGTTGTTTGGCCTGAAGTAAGGGTCGTTGTTTGTATCGCAAGGCTCAGCCGGGCCACCGCACTCGTAGCCTGAGATGATGCCGCGACAGGCCAGGCACTCCACATATGGATAGAAGACGTTAGACTGAGGTACGTCCTCGAAGACTATCAGGCAGACTGTGCCTGTGGGTGTGGAGGTCAGGGTTACGGTTTCGCCTGCGGTGGGCGTGGCCTGGATAGCTGTGCCGGTCGGCGACTCGGTCGCGTGCGCTGTGGGAGTTGCAGCAGGAGGCGTAGTAGCCGTCGTGGTTGCCGTCCCGGCCGCGCCAACGGTGGCCGTTTCTGTTGCTGTGCCCGTTGCTGTGCCTGTAGAAGTGATAGTGCTGGTCACCTGCGTGGTGGTGGTGGCGATTGCCGTCAGGGTAGAGGTAGGAAGGGTGGTGACTGTACTTTGCGTGGTAGAAGTTAATGTGGCAGTCTCTGTAGCGGTGCTCACTGCGGTGTGAGTGCTCGTGGGGAGCGCCGCCGTCGCTGTAGCGGTCGGAGGAAGCGGCGTCACGCTCGCGGTGCCGGTCAATGTGGCGGTGGGTGGGGTGGTTGCGGTAGAGGTTGATGTGGGCGCTTGAATGGTGGCCGTGTCGGTCGGTGGCTGGAGAGTAGGGCTAGCTGTGAACGTAGCTGTGCTTGTTGCGGTGCCTGTTTGTGTGGCACTCGCCGTGCTCGTCAGGGTCACGGTGGGGCTTGGTGGCGGGAGAGTAGGGCTAGCTGTGGGCGTAGCTGTTTGCGTCGCGCTTGGCGTTGCGCTAGAGGTGGCTGTGGGGGTACCTGTGCTGGTCGATGTGCCTGTTTGGGTTGCGCTTGCTGTTGCGCTTGCTGTTGCGGTGGAAGTAGCTGAGAGCGCGGTCGTGGTCATGGTTGGGCTATTGGTTGGCGTGCGTGTGACAGTGGCAGTATTGGTTTGCGTTGGGGTGTTAGAAGGTGTCAGGGTAACCGTGGCTGTTGCCGAGGGGGTGTTAGAAGGTGTGGGAGGGGCTGTTGAGGTGCTGGTTAGTGTAGGCACGGCTGTTTGCGTGGGTGTGTTCGTTGGCGTTGAGGTGAGAGTGGCTGTAGCTGTTGGGGTTTGAGTTTGCGTATTACTGGGCGTTTGAGTGGGGCTGCTGGTAGCGGTAGAGGTGCTCGTGTTTGTTGGAATGGCTGTACTCGTCAGGGTAGGAGTGGATGTTGCTGTCTGCGTCGGCGTCTCCGAGGGGAGTTGAGTGGGTGTGTTAGTAGGCGGCACCGGAGTGTAAGTATCCGTGACAGTAGATGAAGGCGTTTCGGTGGGCACCGAGGTGTCGGTTGGGCCTGCGGTAGCGGTTTCGGTAGGAGTATCAGAGGCTGTGCTCGTCGCGGTGGGGGTATATACGGTGGGGCAGGCCAGTACAAGGTCATCGAAGCGGATAGTGGAGGCGACAGCGGTGGCGTTATAAAAGATGAGGCGGTAGCGAGCGGCCACAGCATCGGCGGGGGCGTTGACGCTTCCGCTGAAGAACTGCCAACCTGCCACGCCACGATTGCCGGCAAAGACGTCACTTGTGCTCTCTTGAGAGCAGGCAAAATCCGGGCAGTTATACCATGCGACGCGAACGCGCGCGGACTGGATGTTGTTGTCGGGCCTGTAGACGTAACCCTGAACGAGGTAGGCCTGCCCGCCGACTATACCTGTTATGGCCTGCTGAATACCCTGTGAGCCGCCACCGGTTGCTGTAAAGCTATGGGTGATCGCCACCGAGTAGTCACCGTTGTGCGGGAGGGTGTCGTCGATGGTGGCGACGACTCCTGGGGTGGTGGTTACCCAGGGCGCAAGCTGGCCCGTCTCGAAGTCGCCATTCACAAGCGCATTGCAACTTGGGGTAGGCACTGAGGTATTTGTGGCGGTGGCAGTGGGTGGAGTACCTGTTGCGGTAAGAGTCGGTGTAGATGTTGGGCCGCCAGGCGTAACTGTGGCAGTAGCAGTGGCTGAACCGCAAGGGATATACCCCGTGTTCCAGTCGGCGTCAAAGACATCCTTGAAGTAGCCATAGCCTGCGTTCGACTGTATTTGCAAGCCATACTCACGATTGAGCTTTGAGCTATTGGCCGAGCCGTTGATGCTACTAATATGGACGTAATCGGTGACACCGCCGCCCGTGCTCACAAGGTCCATCTTGTTGTGTATATTGCCCGTTGTAATTCCGCCGCCGACAGGCCCGCCTGATGTGGGCGCGGCAACTCTGGCCTGTATATTGGGCAGTCCAAGGCCATTGATGTAGGCGACAGTGGCGGGGTTGTGGGTGCTGCTGGTGCAGTCGCCGCCCTCGAAGAAGCCGTCGAGCAATATACGTACGTTGGCTCCGCGTTGTGCCGCCCGTATGTAGGCCTGCAAGCGTGGGTTGGGGCCGTCGGTGATGCTCGTTTCCCAGTACTTGCGCTCATACTGCTGCTCGACCATCACCTGGTCGCCTGGTCCTGCCTTGTTGACCAGGCCTATAAGACTGTCTACGTCGCGCAGACCGTTGTCTGCGGTTTGTATGATCTCAAAACCCTCTGTCTCGGTTACGACGAGAGGTGTGGGCTTGATCGGAGTGTAGCCTGTCATGTCCGGAAGTGGAGTGGGCGAATAGCCTGCGGGAGGAGGGCCGAAGCCGGGCGCTGTGCCATAGCGCACCAAGTCGGCGTAGTTGCCGGGTTGGAAGTCGAAGCTGATAAGGCGCAGGGTGTAGCTCACAACGCTGGGCGCGTTGGTGATGATCATGGCGCCGCGCTCACCCGCCGTGCCGTTACCCATTGGATCGTTGGGCTGGGCGGCAAGGGAGAAGTTGTCGGCTCCTGTCACCACCCACCGGCGGTCCACGACCATGATCTTGGCGTGGGTGTTGTTGTAACGATAGGTATCGTTCGCGGTGGCTGGGGTGCCGCTGAAGAAATAAACGGGTATGCCGTTAGCCTCCCACTGCTGCGCGCTCCAAAGCGTCTCGTTGTCGGGAAGCTGGGTACAACAAGGGTTGCCATCTATCACTATGTTGACCTGCACTCCACGATTATGCGCGTCAATAATATCTTGCACATAGGGAGCGTTATGCCATTCGTAGGTCTCGATTGTGATTGATTGCGTGGCTGAGAGGATCACGCTGCGGATTGCGTCAAAGCCATTGTCGGGGTCGGTCACGAACTTGGTAGTTGCGGTTTCCGTGAATTGCTTGGTGAAGAACATATCCTCATAGTTGGGGTTGGTAAGCGCCCAGCCGGGGTGGAGGATCTTCTTGCCGTTGATGTCGTCGTTCTCGCGGTCGCCCGTCACGGGAGTGGCTGAGCCTGCGGGGTCGTCGTCCTGCGCCCAGTCATCTTTGGTGTCGGTATCAGGAACGGGCTTGCCGGTGATCTCATCCAGCTTGCGGTAGAAGATCTGCCCGTCCTGGGTGAACCCTGGCTGGCCCGCAGGAATGTAATAGCGGAGCGCGGGTCCGCTCCAGCCTGGCGTAGAGACACTACCGGAGCCGTAGACAAGGGTATCCTGGTTGGCGCTGGCCGCGTCGAGCAGCTGCACAGCCCCGCCGTTGTCTGCGAAGGTGAAACCTGCTGAGGCGGAGGCTTGCGGAACGGAGGGATCGGAGTCTGTGCCATACTCAAAGTCGGGCTTGAAACCGAAGAAGCTGCGGAAGCTGGTGGCGCTATTGGCGATCCAGATTTTCTGGCCTGGGCCGATAGTGGTCGTTAATGGCAGAGTAATGCTGCCACCGTCCTGGTTGCCTATTTGCCAGCTCCCCACGGCAGCAAGTGTATCTGCGGTGTTGATGAGGCGCACCGCTTCGTCAGGCTGGACGCTACCTGCGGTGAGGCCATCCGCGTAAAGCATATATATGTAGATGCCTGTGGCCGAGGCACCGGGAGTAGGAGTAATGGTGGGCGTGCCGGTTGGCGCAGCCGCAGTGGGGGTGCTGGTCGCTGTGCTGGTAGGTGCGACGAAGGTGGGTGTGTCAGTATTAGCAGGGGATGTGCTTGTGGCTGTGACAACGCTGGTGGATGTGGCTGAGGCAACGGCAGTTGGCGTGCTGGTGGCAACTGTGGTTGGAGTGGAAGTTGGACCTACGCAAAGGTTGTAAGGCGTCGAGCTATTGCGTGGGTTCGGAGCAACAGCAGTAAAATCGGCCCCATTGTTGTCTGTGTCGGTGCATCCCGCGACCTTACGCATGTCACTGAGAGTATTGCTACCTGCGGGAGCAGGCGTTGCCCCTTCATAGTCGGAGGCGCCGCCGTAGCCGATGAGGTCAAGAATGTCAGGATCGCTCGCACAGCTACCACGCGTGAGGCCGCAGGTAAGGGCTGTATTGTTGTTCAGCAGGGCTACTTTGCCACCGCTTGTGGCGAGGTTGGCTGTTCCGGTGGCATCCGGGGCGGGCAAATCCACACCACATGGCACGCCACAGGCAACGCCGGCTGCTTCTTTCACCAGGAAGTACTGGCCTGGGGCGATGGAGCCTGAAATAGTAGTTACGTTCCAGGCGTTTCCCCCTGAGTTAGTATATTGAACCGACCAATTAGTCATGTTGATGGTAGTGGCGCCTCGGTTGAAGACTTCTATAAAGTCGTTCTTGTAAATTGCGCCTGTGTTGCCACCGCCGCCATAGACCTGGCCGATAACCAGCGAAGTTGAAGGGGTAAAGGGCAGGCCCAGCACAGGGGAGGCCAGCGCGCCAACGGTGCGGGGGAAGCCTGGATCGAGACTGAGGGCAGGAAGGATCATTGCTGCGATTAATGCGAGAGTTCCTATCAGTCGTGCGGGGCGAAAGGTCAGATAGCGCATCATTCAGTAAGCTCCTCTACTAAATTGTGGCGGAGTCGAACGGCAGCATCCCACATATGCAATCTACATATGCAGAGTAGCACAATGTGCGAGATTATATACTAAACTGTATGCAATTACAATAGGGCGTGGAAAAGAAAGTAACTGTTCAGAGTAGGGGTAGAACAAGGTTCAAGAGGTAGCTGTGCGCCCTCACCCTCCCTCACCCCATGCCCCTCTCCCACAAGGGGAGAGGGGCTTTACTTCTGGGGAGTGCGATGGGGGCGTGACACCCATTTAACCACGTTAGATGAAAGTGAGATGCGGCGCGGAGACAATCTTGTTCTCGGCACACTCCGCGTCTCTGTGGTGAGTATCCGTGGTTTGCTTTACCAAAGGGTGGGGGAATTTAAAGGACGAACCCCGGTGGCTTGGGCGGTCCACCGGGGTTATCCCAAAGGAGGAAAGTTCTTCTGTATAGAATAACGGACGGGAGGCCCAATCGCTTCACCCTCCCCAGCCCAATTTTCTGACGAATTCTTCAATGCCGAGGGGGAAGACCAAAATCGCCCACACTATGTACCACAAACCTGAGAATACTAGTGCCGTTGCGCTCAACCGCTTCTGGAAAACCATCGCCCCGAAGAGGATGGCAGCGGCCACAATGGCAAGCGCGGCCTGGGCAAAAGCCGGCACATACTGTGCGTTGATACGCCAGTCGGTGAAGACCATGCCGAATGATACAGGCAAGGTGCTCTGAAAGACCATCGCGCCGGTTATGTTGCCCAGCGCGAGTGTATCTTTTGAGCGCCGCACCCACAACACGCTGTTGAACTTCTCCGGCAACTCCGTTGCCAGGGGCACAACGATGAGCGAAAGTATAAGCGGCGTAACACCCAGAGAAGTAGCGACATCGCTTACGTACTGAACAAATAGGGTTGCCGCGCCAACGATCAGCGCTAATCCGAAGACTATTTGCACAATGACGATTGGAAGTGAGGGGTCAGGGTTCTTACGGGCGAAGTGCAGGGGTGATAGCTCTTCGGCCTCCTCTTCGTCAGCGGGGGCTTCGCTTGTGTCGGTGGCATGCTTGTAGACGTAGAAACCATAATAGCAAAGCAGCGCAATCGCGATTACGATCTTGATAGTTTCGTTGGCGATAAAACCGGCAGCCGCGGCCACTGCAAAAGCCAGGAGGAAAAAGCGTATGTCTCTGGAGAGGATCTTGCTGTCTACCCTCATTATCAGGTCGCGGCGGCCTTGCCTCGCGAAGATAAATACAGCCACGCCTGTGACGAACATAGCCACCGTTGCGAGCATGAAAGGCGCGCCTATGATAGCGCCTATACCAACGTCATTAGCGCGGCTTTCCCCGGAAGTCGCGCCGAAAACGACCGCCACTATCGGTATCAATGTTTCCGGCAGGGCGGTGCCGACCGCCGCGAAAATACTACCAAGCACACCCTCGTTGAGGTTCAGCTTTTTCCCAAGCCACTCTATACTGTTGGTGAAGACGTCGCACCCAAGAAGAATTATAATGAAGCCCAAAATGACCATTACCCACGAAAACCACACGCTAGCACTCTCCTCATCAAAATGGCGCGGTCGAGCCGCGCAGACAAGAGCAGTGTAACATGAAGTTCAACGTGCAGGCAACAACCCACGCTCAGGGATCAGGGGTTAGCGACCAGGGGTTGGTCACTAACCTTCGATTTCTGCTCTCTAACCATCGCTTCCTTTAGCGGTTGAGGCCACTGAGATGGTATCGAAGCCGTAGCGAGCGCGGATGGCGTCAAGGCTGGCGTTGAGACGGCGGTCACGGTCAGCGGCTGCAAGAGGTGGTGTGCTTTTATTTGCAGCCACGTCGGAAGGATCAGCCACTTTGATAAGCAGGCTCTCCGTGTGTACCAGCATCGCTGTGCCTACGCCGAGGAGCCTCACAACATCCCTGCCTGAGCCGAGGCCGGTGGTAGAGGCAGTTTTATCGAGTAATGTTGTGGCCGCCTTGTAGATCGCCTGGTCAGCGTCTGTGGGCGTGGGTAGTGTACACCTGCGGGTGATAAGGGTGCCGAAGCCTGCACTTTCGCTCCGGCGTCGTAGCTCGGCAGGGAGGAGGCGCAGCTTGATATATATGCACCGCGCCGTGAAGCCTTCTTGCCGCAGCGACCAACCAACCTGGCCCGCAAGGACGCGCAACATGGACCGCAGAATAGAGATGTCCGAGCTGTCTTCGGCCAGCGTGGTCTCGCGGCTGATAGATTTGGGGCCGCCAGGAATCTGCACCGGGCTATCGTCAATCCCCATTGCGCGGTGCTGAAGCCCGGCGGCGTGATCGGCTCCAAAGATGGCTGCAAGGGAGTCGAATGGGGCTACTGCCAGTTGGCCTACCTGAGTGATGCCCAGGCGCTGCAAAGCCTCTCCGGTACGCGGGCCGATTCCCGGTATGGCACGCACAGGCAGCGGCGCTAGCGTTGCCGCTTCATTGCCGTGCGCGACGACTACCAACCCATCGGGCTTATCAAGATCAGAAGCGATCTTTGACACGAGCTTGCTTGAGCCGATACCCACAGAGGCGGTCAACCCTGTCTCTTCCTTGATTCGGTGCTTCAAGCGCGCCCCCGTAGCGCGCACAGGACCCTCCGATAATTCGCTACCTGTAAGATCAATATACGCCTCATCGAGCGACATAGGCTCGACTAGAGGGCTGAACTCGCCCCACACTCTCCTGAGATGAGCAGAGACTTCGCGGTAGCGCCCAAAGCGACCAGGCACCACAACTGCATCAGGAGACAAGGCAAGAGCCTGAGCGAGTGGCATTGCGGAGCGCACGCCAAATGCTCGCGCTTCATAGGAAGCCGAGGCCACTACTCCCCGTATGCCCTTGATGAAGCTGGAGGCGCGAGGCAGCTTGCTCCACTCCAGCGCCATTTCGCGCAGCTTCTCCATTGGCATAGGAGAATTGCCTACAATCACCGGACGGCCCATTATAGAGGGGTCGTCATGCTGCTCAATAGAAGCGAAGAAGGCATCCATATCGACGTGCGCGACCCACCGTCCCGTGGGCTGCGCCCACATCTGCGCCTGTCTGTACTCCACGGCACTGCCCATGCTCCTACCTCCATAGCTGCTCTTGAAGAGGAGGATAGCACAGAACATTAGTTCTGTCAAAAGTTTGCACAAGAGGTAACTGTTCAGAATTGGGGTGGAGCAACCTTCTTGGGGTATCTGTGGAGGCGTACCCTCACCTACCCTTACGTACCCTCACCCCATGCCCCTCTCC
>JADEYI010002018.1_pt1 | contig 11749 bp, 10 predicted proteins | sample 8542331 | NCBI WGS metagenome assembly JADEYI01 (sample SAMN16510988, study PRJNA670497) | mine drainage metagenome | isolation source: biofilm near Copperflume 1 | place: Germany: Marsberg coppermine Kilianstollen | collected 2018-02 | reverse complement strand
TGGATGAATTGACGCGCGCATACACGTTGGAACGTTATGGGGGAAAGCAAACTGAACAGGGCCAGCAAGCTTATTTACGCAGGTGGGTACCCCTCTTAGCCAGGCGACTCACACGCAACGAATCATCCAAAACATCGCGGCACCGCTTCTGAATAGGTATGGGTTGGCCCGCCTCCTGCCACACTGGTCGGCGCGCATAGCTCGTAAACGCTTGTGCGCTTCACCGCTTGCCATCTCTTTCGGTTTTTTTGCGGCATTCCTGGTAAATTAAGGTAACTGATAGCCTTATATAAGACTGATAGGAAAATATCAACACGTAAGTGAGTTCTCGGAAAATATTGACGTGAGAGGTATACTATTATGGATAAATGTTGGAGCAGAGCTTATGTATGAAGATGAAGAAGTCCTAACCGTTGAAGAGATAGCAACGCGACTCAAAGTGAATCCTCGTACTGTGCGAAACTGGATAGCATCGGGCGAACTCCCTGCGATTGATATTGGTAGAGGATATCGTGTATCACGTGCGGATTTTGAAGATTTCAAGCGACGTAGGCGTACCGATCAAAGGCATTCAGAGGATAAAGACGCATAAATTCAAGTTCGTTTTACTATTTGAAGTACAGTCGAGATAGTTTTCCAGGCGTAAAGGAGACTAGAACAATGCTTTCGGACCCCAACCGGCGCGAAGTGTCCCCGTCGCGTGGCTCCCTTTCTCAACATACGGCAACTCCTCAGCACAGCACTTCCACCAGCTTGTGGACCAGGCGACTGATCATTCTCCTGACCATCCTGGCAGCCGTTGCGGTAGCTGCCGTGCTTGTATGGGGAGCCAGTTACATCACTACAGCGATATTGATCTTTATCGTTGCCTCACTTATCGCCTATGCCATTATCCCGGTCGTTGACCTCTTCCAGCGTGTCATGCCGCGCTCGCTCGCCATCCTTGCGGTCTACGTCATTGTGCTAGGGCTGCTTGGTCTCATTATGTATTTCATCATCAAGACCATGGTCGTCCAATTATCCAGCCTGGCACAAAGTATCGCGGTCCTATTGCAGTCCGGCAAAAACGGCCAGGCTTCCCCTTTAGTGCGCATTTTGGAGGACATCGGCCTTTCAAGTAGCCAGATTAATAACCTGGGATCGCAACTGAGCGCGCAGTTAAGCAACTTTGCTGGCACGCTGGCCGGCGGTATTCTGCCGATTATTAGCGGCGTTGCAAGCACCCTCGTCAATATGCTGCTCACCGTCGTCATCAGCATCTATCTGCTGGTGGATGGCTCGCGCGCTATCGCATGGCTGCGCCACAAAACGCCTATCTCGCAACGAGGAAACATCAACTCATTTTTCACGTCCTTGCAGCACGTGGTCGGCGGCTATATACGCGGGCAGGTGACGCTCTGCCTGATTATAGGCACAATGGTAGGCGCGGGTATGGCTGTGTTAGGGTTATCATCCTACGCTATCCTGCTTGGCGTGCTCTCCTTTGTTACCGAGTTCATCCCCGTGCTGGGAACAATCGTCACCGGTGTGGTTGCTGTCCTGCTGGCCTTGACGCAAGGATGGCTGACAGCGATTCTGGTGCTGGCCTACTTTGTGCTCGTGCATATCTTCGAGGGCTATATTTTGGCACCTCGCCTGATTGGTAAAGCGGTCGGATTGCACCCGGTCGTCTCTTTGCTGGCCCTGACCATCGGCGGTGAGCTTTTTGGAGTCTGGGGCGCAATCTTTGCTTCGCCTCTTGCCGGGCTGATCCAGGCCTTCGCCGTAATCTTCTGGATCAACTACCGCAGCACCAATAGCGACGAATTTCCCCCCGACCAACCACCTATCAACGGTAAAACTTCTGAGTCTGAGGACGTGATCACCACACCCGCCGCGCTACCTGTCAAGGCAGGCGACCCTTCCACCAGAATAGAATGAGCGATTAGCTTATGCTCTACGATGCTTGCAGTGTTTGATTGATGATGCGCCGTGTCACCGGCAGTTCGCGCAGGTACATCGGCAGGCGCGGAATGATCTTGCGCATACCCCATGCTGATACGTCAAAAAGACGCTGGCGTCTCCCATCCCATTCGATCCCGTAGATTTCGCGCACCGGTTGAGGCAACAACGCGCAGGTTAGCTGGTAATTAAGATGCATGGCCGGGCGCAGGATAGTGGGCGCTGGCGGAAAAAGCACCTGTTGCGCGAGCCTGCGCGCGTGAGGCGTGGCCGCCAGCGTATTGCTATGCACGACATCATGCACATAGGCTCGTAAATCATCCACGCTGCCAGGCATATCTTGCGGCAACAGACCCAGCAGGCGCGCTTCTAGCTTGGATTGCTGGTAATACTCGTCCTGCTCGGCCAGCGTGAGTGGCCCAATAAAGAGGTCGTAACACAGCAGCAGCGTATCGACCAGCGTGGCATGAACCCACAGCAGCAGCTCAGGATAACGCGCATCGTAGGGCGTGCCAGGACGAAAAGCTCCCGCCTCGATAGGCAGCGTTCCATGCACGCCCTTATGCAGGTGGTTGATCTCGCGCGCGGCCTTGTGCGCCTTCTCGAGCGACCCGAACATCAGCCACTCACCATGCATGAAGGTGCGAACGGCCCTGCCAAAAGGATCGCTCATATAGCTGCTGTGCCTGCTCACTCCCATCGCCACCAGTGGATGAGCCAGCTGCATCAGTATCGCGCGCGAACCACCCAGCAAAACTACCACTTCGCGCCCGATTTTCCAGGCCATACTATCAGGACCATACAAGCCGCTGTCATGTGTTCCATGCATGCCATTGATGCCGTGTTGGCTCTCCATGCTGCTCCCTTTGTTACGATGATTGGCGCGCCATAGTGGCTAATTGCTGTTGTATCGCCTGCCCCATCACATCTTCCGCCTTGTCCTGGTCGGCAGTGAACAATTGCAGCGCAAAGGCGATATCGGGATTGGGCGCGAGCGTCAAATCGCGTCTCCCCTCCGTGACGGCCTGCACTATCTCGGAAGCTACTTGTTGCGGCGTCAGTAGAATCTGCACATTGAGCAGGCGCATTTCGTCCTCAGTTTCCTGTCGAACCATCGGCGTATCGACCCAGGCCGGATACACGGTCGTAATGCCGATGCCCGTGCCATAGAGTTCCGCCCGCAGAGCCGCCGAGAAACCGCGCACCGCCCATTTGCTGGCGCAATAGCCTGAGAGCATCGGCGTCCCCAGCTTGCCCGCCACCGAACTGAGGAAAACAAAATAACCGGAGCCTTGCCGCCGCATGGCAGGCAACGCCGATTGCGCACAATTATAGGTTCCCATGAAGTTGATATTCATCAAATTTTGCATATCGCCCGATGAGAATGTGTCAATTGGCCCGCCGCGCCCGATTCCAGCGCAGGTCACAACAAGATCAATGCTACCAAGCGCCTCTTCAGCCCGTTTCATCAATCCCCGCACCTGGACTTCGTTGGTAACATCTACCGCAACAGTAAATATCTCGCCCTGCGCGCCAGCAGTAGCCCGGCGAAGTTCCTCCTGAGCCTTCAGCAACCCATCTGCATTGATATCAGCCAGTACCACATGCGCCCCCCGCTCGCGCAGCGCGCCGGCCGTAGCAAACCCGATGCCACTGGCTCCCCCGGTAATGACGGCGACCGCTCCGGCAAACTTTGTCAATGCCATGCTCCGCTGCTCCTCTCGTTGCCATGATACACAGTGAAACAAATTTGTTCAGTTCGATCTTACCGCGCAAAAGAAAGAAGTGTCAACACCTTAGTGCTGTAAAAACTTACAGGCGCATTTCAATCAAAGCGCGGCGAATAGCGGCCAGCGCCGCCGCAATATCCTGCGCATCGATGCCGTAATGCGTGACAGCGCGTATCTTGCCCCCGCCCATTGTACCCATCAACGCGCCGTGTTCCTGCGTCTTTGCCAGGAATTGCAGCGTATCCGCCTCCGTCAGCGATTCCTGCGCGGAGTTGCGCACCGAGAACATGACCATATTGGTCATGACGCGCTCTACTGCTATATCGATCTGCGGAAAATCAGCCAGGCCATGCGCCAGCCGTTGAGCGTTTTCATGGTCTTCCGCCATGCGATCAACCATCTGCTCCAGAGCGACGATGCCAGCCGCCGCCAGAATGCCCGCCTGGCGCATACCGCCGCCCAGCGCCTTACGCGCGCGGTGCGCCCGTTTAATGAAATCGCGACTGCCCACCAGCAGCGAACCAACCGGCGCGCTCAACCCTTTGGAGAGGCAGAACATCACCGAATCAACGCTGCGCACAAGTTCGCTGACCGGAATATCGAGCGCGACGGCGGCATTGAACACGCGCGCGCCATCCATATGCGCCTTCATAGTGTGCGCATGTGCCAGCGTGGTCAGCATCTCCACCTGCTCAACGCTCAGCGCTGTGCCGCCGCAGCGATTATGCGTGTTTTCGATGCACAGCAGCACGGTCCGGGCGGAATGCTCATCGCTGCCGTCGTCAATATTGAGCTTCACCTTGAGCGGATCAAGCATCCCATCCGGCTCTGTCGGTATAACTTTCATCGGGCAGCCGCCCAGCATGGGCGCGCCGCCACCTTCATAGCGATAAATATGCGACTCATCCCCCACAATGATCGCTTCCCCCCGCCCGGCATGTGCCAGCATCGCGCAGGCATTGCCCATCGTGCCACTGGCAACGAACAGCGCCGCCTCTTTCCCCAATCGTTCCGCCGCCATCTCCTGCAAGCGGTTGATAGCCGGGTCTTCGCCGTACACATCGTCGCCCACCTCGGCGCGATACATGGCCTCGCGCATCTGGGGCGTGGGCAACGTAACTGTATCGCTGCGCAAGTCAATCATAATACGTACTCCCTTTACCCGCCGTAAGTAGCAAGAAAACGTGAATATCGAGGTACAATTGTTAGAAATAATGCGCGATCTTATCCAAAAGAGTATCGATATCGAACGGCTTTTCCACAAAATCATCGGCTCCCGCCGCCAGCGCTGTTTGCCCGGCGCTCGGATGCGCTGAAAACATAATCACCGGGATGTGCTTTGTCTTCTCCTGGCTTTTGAGATGCTTGACAATATCCCGCCCATCCTTGCCTGAAAGCAACATATCCAACAGAACGACATCGGGTAGCGCGCCATTATTGAGCTTTTCCAGGTATTCGCCTTTATCGGTGGTATCGACGAGAAATCCCGCATCTTCAAAAATAATCTGAAGGAACTCTAAAATATCTGGCTCATCGTCTACCACCAGAATCTTTTTTTGCTTGCTTTGCATACGTATCTTTCCGCCTGTTTTTTTATGTGGAGCAAGAATTACATTCACAAGGCTTCCTCTAAGAGAGGCAGTGACACAGAAAATTGCGAACCCTCGCCTTTTCTACTTTCTACCCACATGCGTCCGTGGTGTCTTTCCACGATTTCACTTGAGATATAGAGACCCATACCCAGGCCAGGATAGGTTCTTTCCTCCGGGTCGGTAACTTGATAGAACCTTTCAAAAATCTTTTGATGATGGATTGCGTCTATGCCAATGCCGAAATCCTGCACCCTCACAACCGCCTGGCGCCTGTCCCCTGAAAGATGCACAACTACCTTCTCCGCTTTTGGAGAGTATTTCACAGCGTTGGTGAGCAGGTTGATGAACACTTGCCCAAGACGGTCTTTATCTCCCAGTATACGTCCGTGAGTTCTTCCTTCTATGAATATCTGATGGGTCGAAATGGCCGCCTGCACGTTTTCAACCGTTTCCAGAACAAGCGCATCCAGTTCAAATGGCTCAATGTCAAAAGTAAGCTTGCCACCCTGCATCCTGGAAACATCCAGCAAATCGCCAACCAGCTTGGTGAGCCTGTTGAGTTGGGCATCCATGCGAGCGAGATAATGCAGCCCTTGCTCGTCGCCCTGCTTTTGCAGGCGGCGTTGCAAAACTTGCGTAAAGCCCTTCAAACTGGTCACGGGAGTTTTGAGTTCATGGCTCGCCATGCTAATGAACTCGTCTTTGCGCTGTTTTTCCTCGTAGGATTCGGTGACATCGCTAAAAATCGTAATAGCGAGTTCCACTCGACCCGTAGCATTGATGAGCGGACGCGCTTTCACCAGCGACCATTGCCGCTTTTGCGTCACTTTATCATAAAATTGAACGATGGCCTGGGGATCTTTCTCCCCACGCAATGCGCGTTTGCCCGGCAGCTCTTCATATGGTAAAGGATTGCTATGCTCATCGAGTATCTCAAAGCGCTGCTCTGTATGGGCGCGTAGTGAAGGGCCATCGTCCTTCCGCAGCGCGTCCTCAACTGAAAGATACCCGCTCCGTTTCGCTCCTGCCTCGTTTATAAAGATGAGCTTGCCATCACTATCTTGCACGCTAATCCCGTCGGCAATATTGGCAAAAATCACCTCAAGCTGCTGCTTGGACCGCCATAGCTCAGCTTCCAGCCGCTTTTGCTCGCTGATATCACGCGCAATGGCGGAAGCGCCCACAATTTCACCTTCCGCATCTCTCATCGGCGAAACTGTGACGGAAACCATGAGAGCCGAGCCATCCTTTCTCAAACGAGTTGTATCATACGGGCCGACGCTCTCACCCTTTTTAATCTTCTCCATAATCGTTGCGAATTCTTCCTGGCGATCAGGGAGGAAGAGTAGCGTGATCGGCTGGCCCACAATCTCCGCAGAGGTGTATCCATACATCTTTTCCGCGGCGGCGTTCCAACTGGTAACGGTGCCATCAATTGTCTTGCCGATAATGGCATCATTTGACGACACCACGATGGCGGCAAGCAATTGCCGGGCTTCATCCTCCGCTTTGCGCTCAGTAATATCGTGCAAGATCGCGATGGCATTCACAACCTCACCCTGCTCGTCAAATACCGGGCGCGCCTGAAGAATGGCCCAGCGCTCAGTATGATCGGAGAGCGCATCACGATATCCGAGTATAGCTTGCGCCTCAGGCTCACCAGCGAAAACTCGTCTATGTGGCAAGAGTGCGTGTGGCAAGGGCCGCCTTTGCTCGTCGAAAAACTCAAATCTGCCGAGAACGGCTGGACGTGGCGTTCCCACCGCGCTTGTAGTCGGAGCAAATCCTCTCAACCTTTCCGCGGCCTCATTAGCGTAGACGACACGATCCTCTCTATCCCAAACCACGATCCCGTCGGCAACCCCTTGCAGGATAATCTTCAGTTGATCGCGGGCCTTCTGTACCTCCTGATACAGCCTGGCGTTATCGATGGCGACCCCTGCCCTGCGACCCACTTCTTCAGCTAGCGCCAGGTCACGCCTGTCGTACATTCTACCCGATTCGGTCGAGACGAACGTGACCACCCCGATCGTCTTCCCACGGGCAACCAGCGGAACAAGCATTAGAGAGGTATACCCAATCTGCCGCGCCAGGGCCAGCTCCTCCTCGTTTTTAGCAGCAGCTACCAGCATTTCATCGGTAATTTCAGGATAGAGTTCGGATTGACCGGTGCGCGCAACGTTGGGCGCCCCTGTTGGCGCATCAGGATCAATCGGGTACTGTTCCCGCAGCTCTCTGGCCCACTTCACTTGATCCGGGTCTTTATGATCGACCTCAACCAACTGAAAATGACCATTTTCATCTACCAGATCAACGGCAAACCAATCAGCGAGCTGTGGAACAATCAGACGTGCTATGTTGGCAAGCGTTTCACGGTAGTCTAGCGTGGTGGAGAGCGCTTTGCTTACCTCCGCGAGGAGGTGTTCTTGCTCATCCGTTCGCCTGCGCTCGGTTACGTTGGTAAACATACCCAATACTCCCACGATAGCGCCCGCTCCATTGCGTATAGGGCTGGTGCAGGCCAGCGCAAATAAAGGACTGCCATCCTTGCGACGAATGCGGATATCAAATTGCTCAAATTGGCCTTGTAAATTGTTCTCGAGGTGAAGCTGCCCCCCGGCTTGATCCTCAGGGAAGAAAAATTCAAGTAGGCTGTGTCCAATCAACTGCTCCCCACTGAAGCCCAGCATTTTTGCCATCACTTCGTTGGCATACAGGGTACGCGCCTCGCAATCGACCAGCCACACGCCTTCGTTGGCCGTTTGCACGATACTCCTGTAGCGCTCCTCACTCGCGCGCAGGTCATCTTCAATCTGTTTGCGCTCGCTAAGATCATGCGTGATGGTCACGGCTCCGTCGATTGACTTGCCCGAAGGACTGTACAGTGGCGCCGCGCTATTCTGCTGGACGCGCCTGCCTTCCGCGTCATAAATCGTCAGAGAATCGGGGATGGCATCAATGATAGTATCCAATCGCAATCGCAGTTGTTCAGATGTGCGGCGCGCGCGTTCACTATTGCTGGCGAAGATACTGATCGTTAGCCCAACAGCCAGATACAAGCCGATACCAATAACATCCTCTGATTGCGTGATTGACAGGGAAAAGATGGGCGGTAAAACAAAGAAGAGCAGCAAAACTGCCCCGACAAGGAGCGCTACAATACCAGGGCCTGCTCCCCAGCCGAGCGCCACGAGCAAAATGACCAGAATGAGTGGAACCGATAGAAAACGGAAGGAGGGATAAAAATGGAGAAGTGCGAGTATAGAGATGCTTATAACCAGTTGGAACACGAGCGCTATAAGATAACCCAGCGCGGGATTAGCCCACTTGCCCGACAGGAAACCCGGAGCGAAAGTGTTTTCCTGAAACCAGCGGTAAGGCCGTGTCACAATGCGCAGAGGTAAAGGCTTATTCCTGGATATTTTAGAAGAAGAGATATTTGTCGTAGTCTGTGTCTTCAATTCGGGAACTTTCTGTGACACAGGGATGTGTTTCTGTGTTTCCATTGCTCTATCCCTCATTATTGTGTCATTGCGATGTGATGTGATGTCAGTCCTCTGGACTTCCTCTATGGATAGAGTATACTAGTTTTGCTCAGCTAGCGCAACTTTTCTCAATCCTTGTCACCAGCAAGCAAAACAAGTACAATGCCTCCACATCATAAAACTAACTGGTCAGGAATAAAACATGTCAATCACGCTCGCCGCGCATCTCGCGCGTGTTTACAATTTACTCATCGCCACCTACGGCGAACCGCAAAACGAACCCGACTTTGACCCCGTTGGCGGGCTTATCAGCACCATCCTGTCGCAACATACCTCCGACATCAACTCGGAACGCGCCTACAAACAACTGGTTGCAACCTTCGCGACATGGGAAGATGTGCGTGACGCGCCCACCTGTAAAGTAGCCGGGGCTATCCTGAGCGGCGGATTGGCAAACATCAAGGCTCGAAGAATACAGGACGTGCTGCACGAATTGACGCAGTTGCAGGCGCAACGCGGGGATACCACCGCGCTCGTCCGCGCCCTGGACCAATTGCCACGCATGCAGCCGGAAGAAGCGTGGCGTTCGCTGCGCACGCTACCCGGCGTCGGGCCAAAAACGGCCGCCTGCGTGCTCATGTTCAACCTTGACCTGCCTGTCATGCCAGTTGATACGCACGTGTGGAGAGTATCCCGCCGTCTGGGATTGATCGGAGCAAAGGTTAGCGCGGACCAGGCGCACGATACCTTCGCAAAAGTGACGCCGCCAGCATGGGTCTATCCACTCCATGTGAACCTTATCCGGCACGGGCGACATATATGCCACGCGCAACGGCCTGCATGTGATACATGCGCCTTGCGCAGTGAGTGCGCCTATGTGGGGAGCGTGTGAGCAACTCACTTTCTGGAACGCATTACCCGTTGACCAACGTGTCTATAGTAACCGGTGCAATAGAAGCATCTCATAATCAATGGCTATAGAAAGTTGAGCGACATCTATGAAGCAGCCAGCCCGCAAAGAACGCAATCTTGCTGATTATGGATATCCTACATCCGACGTAGCGACCCTTTCATCAAAAGCTCTTGAAGTAACTCAACGTCTGACTGACCTGTATGGCGAACTTCCTTTCTCCAGTAAAGACCCCATGGGCCAGTTAGTGGATATTCTTCTCTCGCACCGCACGCGCGATGAGCAGACTGCTGCCGCCTGGGAGAACCTTTTGAAACGCTTTGGCTCCTGGGAGGCAGTCCGAGATGCCCCAACCGCTGAGGTGCAGGAAACCATTGCCAACGTCAACTGGCCGGAAGTCAAAGCCCCGCGCCTGCAATCCATCATGCGCCAGATCACCGGAGAACGCGGCACCCTCAACCTCGATTTTTTGTGCAGCCTTCCAGTAGCGGAGAGTACCGCCTGGCTGAACCGCTTTGAAGGCGTCGGACCAAAAACCACCGCCTGCGTGCTCCTCTTCAGTTGCCAGCAGCCCCTGCTTCCCGTCGATGTACATGTCCACCGCGTCTCAGGACGCCTTGGCCTCATTGGCAAGAAAGTTACAGCCGATGCCGCTCATACCCTGTTGCAGGCGCTCCTCCCGCAAGATTCCCGCTCCATTTACAATTTTCACAAAGCCCTTTTACGGCACGGCCAGCGCATCTGCGTATTTGAGCGACCGCGCTGTAACAAATGCGTGCTTACCGACCTGTGCGACTACTACAAAACCGTGGTGAAACCACAATCTCCATAGGAAAAATACGTTCTGATACCCGGTTGACACAGGCCATTTCGTGCCCATATTTCCCCCTGAAGCCAGCGTGTGCTAGAATGCTAGAGGGACAAACTCGACCAACAGAACACCATGTAGGATAAACACCATGTATAGAGAAGAAAGCATTCAGCGCTACCTTGACGACCTGGCTTCGGCGCGGCCCATTCCTGGCGGCGGCTCGGCCTCGGCCTTGAGCGGCGCGATGAGCGCGGCGCTGGCAAGCATGGTCTGCCGCCTGACGCTGGGCAAGGCTGGCTATGAGGACGTTCAATCCGAAATTGAACATATTTTGGAGCAGACTGAACAACTGCGCGCGCGCTTTGCCGGACTGCTCCAGGAGGATATCGCCGCGTATGGACGACTTGTAGCAGCATACAGAATACCACGCGCCACCGGTGAAGAGCGTATCGAGCGCGCCGCCACCATCCAGAAACAACTCCTGGAAGCCGCCACAGTTCCTTTGGAGGTGGTAGAATGCGCTGCAAAATTGACGCACCTCTGCCAGAGGATTGCGGAAATTGGCAATACCAATGTCTTGAGTGATATTGTGGCGGCGACAGCGCTGGCGTATGCTTCGGCAGGAGGAGCGACCTCCATGGTACGCATTAACCTGCGCTCACTAAAAAATGCGCAGCTGGCTGGCGAATTGGAAGAGCGGCTGACAACCGCTTTGCAAACAGTAGAACAATGCCGGTTGGAAGTAGCCGCTATCGTAGGGAGGCGAGCGTGACCGCGCGTATACTGGATGGGCGCGCCCTGGGAGTTCAGATTAAAGAGGAACTACATGCCGATATCGAGCGGTTTGCGCGCGAACAGGGCAAAACGCCTGGACTGGTCATCGTTCGCGTAGGTAACGATACCGCGTCAGGTGTCTATAGCAAGTCCATCCTGCGCGTCGCCGGCGAAGTCGGTCTCGTAGCCAGCATGACGCAGCTTGCCGCCCGAACCACGCCCGATGAGCTACGCTCAGCTTTGATACAACTGAACAACGATGTAACCGCGCAGGGTATCATTGTGCAGATGCCCTTACCGCCGCACCTCTCGCAAAAAATGGTCATTGATACCATCAACTCGAACAAAGATATCGATGGCATCAGTCCGCGCAGCGCGGGCAATCTTTTCCTGGGTCTGCCCAGTTTTCTACCCGCGACGGCTGCGGCCGTCATCGAAATACTTGAGCGCGCCCGCGTGCCGCTCGATGGAAAAAGAGTCGTCGTCATTTCGCGCAGCAACGTGGT
>JADEYI010002017.1_pt1 | contig 11750 bp, 18 predicted proteins | sample 8542331 | NCBI WGS metagenome assembly JADEYI01 (sample SAMN16510988, study PRJNA670497) | mine drainage metagenome | isolation source: biofilm near Copperflume 1 | place: Germany: Marsberg coppermine Kilianstollen | collected 2018-02 | reverse complement strand
CCCTTCAAGATTTGAAACACCTGCACGTAGGGCACATATGGGAAGGGCGCCGGTTCCGTGCCTGCTCACTTTTAGTAGCCCATCGACAGTTGTCCGGCTCATAGTTCCCGTCGTTGTCGATGCGGTCAAGACTCATGCCCTCGGGACGGTCTCCCATATCAGTGTAGAAACCCTCGAACTTCAGCCAGCGGTCGCACACTGTGATGCCTCTGCCTCCGTAGTTCTTGTAGCCTACACTGCGAGAATTACGCACCCGCGTCAGCATACTCGACCACGTTCGGTAAATGGGGGTGCCGTAATGACCATGCCCACTGCGGCGACGGGCGGCAGCGGCGTGTGCAGTGTGCTCCGCTGTGTGGACGAAGATTCCAGTTGGCATCAGTCCTCAAGTTCCACTATGCAGCCCGCTTGTAACAAACTCATTATATCAGAATCGCTCAAGCAGACTGAACACAGCGCCACTCCATCTGCGAGCAACGGCGTGCAAACCACTTGACCCCCACCGCCCGTGCCTAACGACCTGACGAACATCATGGGGTGACCGAGGCCACACTTCAGCGTCACCACATCGTTAACCCCCAGTAAAACCGGGCATGGCATCTTCATTGTCTAGGCATCGTGCGGCGGTTCATCAGGGACTCTCGTCTCAAGCATCTGGCGAATCTTCGCATTGTCTTCAGCCCATGCTGGCAACACATGATACCGCAACTCAAACCAAGCGCGCCGGACTTGCTTAAGAATATCCGCCGCCCAGTCTCCATCCTGAGACGAAAGGGCTTGTTCAATAAGCAAACAGCCGTCTCGCGTCAGTATCAGGTCAGCAGTCTCGGGAGCTTCGGTGTCGAACTCGACCAACATCGCCATGATATCTTCGTGCAGCGAAATTAACTGTACCGGCTTGATAAGCGAGTCGTGCGACAGCATGGGAGAGAGCGGTCGCACCGCGTCCCGCAACGCCATGGCGTACGAGAACGTCATCGTGATTTTGCCAGCCACCATTATGCGCCCTCTGCCATCCATGCATCGTGAAACTCTTGGCTTACATCCAAGTCACGGTAGAACTCATGGGCATCAAAATCGTACGACAGTCCTTCCTTTTCCATCCACTTAGTATAGCAATGATTCCAACCTATCACCATCTTGCGCTTGAGACGCAGCGGCAAGCTGGTGAGGTCGGCAGCCTTAGTGCTCCATCCGCCGGGCTTCTCAGGCTTCCATGAGCCCCACTGTCCCTGATGCGCCGGGATAGACTTGTACTGGTGCTCACGGATAAAGACGCGCCACGCTGCGTGCTTCTGCGTCTCGTCACCGAATGGTGGCAGGCCGGTCGCGGCCACCCACTTGTCGAAGTACAAACGCTTTGTCGCGAGCACTTCCTTGTCGATAGCAGCTTGGAATCCGGCGACGCGTTTCTCAACAGAGAAATCATTCAAGAGCAGACAGAAAACACACGTATCTTGCATGGGATTCGGCTCGGCCCACGGCGTGTTCCAGTCAATCTGCACGCTGCCCTTGAGCGGAGTGGTGTAACGCGCGGCGCGTATCGGATGGCCGACAAGGTATCCGGCATAAGTTTGTGCTACTGCCGTATGCTCATCAATGACTGCCTGCGGAACCTCTACTTTTTGCCGCATCTCTATGTGGGAGCTAATCCCTCTCTCTTCTCTGCCTCGCCCATGTCCTTCACGACCTGTGCCCAGTCTTTTGGGGTGAGGGTTACACTCGCGCTACCGACCGTGACCCTAACCCAGCCGTTTGAGACACGGGTGAAGATGACTACGGACGTGCCCATGGCCTATGTTCCAAATAAACCGCAGCAGCACGAACGCGTTCAGGTTGGTCAGCAAGCCAGCCAACAGCTCGATTACAGTGTGAGCAAAGTATCCCGCGTACCTCACCAGTTGCATGGTCATGGTCAACAGCTAACGCATACCCTTCGCGGGGCTCTGGCCCTTTGCATATAGCGCACACGCCGCCTTGAGCCAACAGCATCTCTGCATACTGCTCAGGCGTCAAGTCGAATTTAGCACGCAATTGCCTGCGACGATGTTGGTCTGGATGGGCAGCGTGATACTCTCGTTTGTACTTCCGTAAACGTGTGCGGTTCTTCGCTTTCCACTCCCGGTTGGCGTCGGGGTGTAAAGCGCGCCATGCATTATTTGCCGCTTTGCTACAGGGGCGACACTTAGCACTCAACCCAGTGGACGCACGAGTATCACGATTAAATGCTGCAACCGGAAGCACTCCCTTACAATGAGAGCAAGGCTTCTGGCCGAGAACTATTCCCACAGGGGGAGAGAAAGTCAAGGACGACTCCATTTCTCGCCGTCTGACCTTTGCTGTGGACACAACCTCTCGGGCCAGTAGTGAGGGGAGGTCGATGGGTCAATCTGCGGCTCCGTACGAGTCGGCACTTGGGTCGGTGTCGGACTTGGGCTAGGCATCACTCACCTCCGCAATTTCGAACGTACGATGAGGTCTTACACACACCAGCCCAACCGTGACGACCAAGCATTGCACGCAGGCGAGGTGTCCATTGATGGTAAGAGGACTGAAGGTCTGCCCGGTCTGTTCATGCTTATACGTAACCGTGTGCCCGGCATTGCACAACGTGTCAGCCTCGTAGCCGACCGGGTGCTGCATATCGAAAAGATGCGATGGGCGGTCGAAACTAGCCATCATCCTTCACCAACGCTCTCCTGAAATGATAGACCGCACTTCCTATGTGCATTGTGGCAGAAGCAAGATGAAGCAACGCCCATGTGAGGTTGAACTGTATCGACTGGCTGTGCTTCGGCCTCTTGGCCATAGTTACATTGTATCATAACTCGCGCCTCTGGGTGTCCTCGGCGCCTCGCTGCCTCAGAAACCTTTCGAACTCCGAGTTACACAACACCGCCGGACTTCGCTTCTCGCGCAGGAGGTCGATGGCTTGCGCCGCCGTGCGGTGCGCCTCACCCTCCCCCGTCATCAGTACCATCGCCGCAAGCAAATTACTGCGGTTCAGACCTGCCTGACAGTGGATGAGCGTGTCGCCATCGCTGAGACAGAACAGTGCCAACTCGACCAACGCGTTCAGATGGTTGAGGTCAGGGACGCCAGCGTCGTAGAGATAAGCATATGCTTCCGACCGTAACGCGTTGCTCCGCTTCCGAGAGAACGGCGTGTACCGCTCCCACGGATACAGGGAGATGACATGGTTGATGTTCGCCGGAAGCGTTAAACCGTTCTTGCAGCCGCCTACCCACAGCCTGCCTTCGATGTGAGAGATATACGGAACGTCGAAGTTAACGTTCCCGTGTACCGTCGTGCCGCTCATGCGCTGGCGTCGCGGGTCATGCTCGATAGGGATAGCAGTCGGGTCGCCTGCTAGAGGACTCATAGTGTTTCTCCAAACGGCGTAGTCACTTCTTCTGGTTTCAACATCTTCCATACAAGGGCATCAATAGAACCACCGTCTAACAACACGAACAACAAGCCGCTGATAGACGGGTGCCGCGCCGCCTGCGCTGCGAACGCCTTGCGAAACTCTCTCGCAAGGCCAACAGAACGCGCCACCTCCATGCTCTGCGCGCCCGCCTGCCCAGAAGCCGCTGCCTTGCACAGGCGAAAAACGGATTCAGCGTACTCCGTCGTGGAACGATGCGCACACAGCAAACGGTCACGTTCATTCGTCACCCAGCCGGAGACATCATCAGGAACTCGGTCGAGATACTCATCCAGAGACGTGCCTGCCGCAAGGCACTCCCAAATCCGGCGACTGTTCACGCCGACCACCAGCTTGTGCAGGCGCAAATATTCCGGAAGTTTTGCCTTCAGGCGCAGCCCGCTCTGATACCGGAACACGAATCCCTCGAAGTTTTTCTCACCCTCGTACTTGGCCATCAACTCTTCGATACCGGTGACACCTTTGTATTCGCGCACGCGTGGAAAGCCAAAGTCTACAAACTCACAGTCCTTACCAGTCTCGGTTTCAATGGCGGCGATGACGTAGAGATTTCGCTCACTCCCGTAGTCAACAACTATGCGGTTCTCCGGGTAAACAATTTCGACGCAATACGTCAGCCGCTTATCCATGAATCTCTCATCCATGCGGTCATACAGGAAGCACCGTCCGGTAACAGCCTGCTCGCTCGTAAATGACCCACGAGAAGCCAAGTCCCATTGACTCCGGCTCGGGTCATAGAACACAATGCCCAAACTGCCGTCCTTCTTCTCAGAGACGGTGAAAGGCTCATCCGGCGGCAGCGGTGCTGGCTTCTCAGGCTCCCAGCTTTCACCTAGATTCCAAAATTTCTCAAATGGCCTACCGACCACAATCCCTTCATCATTGAAGATAAGCCCGCGACACATCCGCTCATACTCTCCCCAGTGTTTCTTATGCACTGTTTTCTCGGAGTAGTTTGCCACAAACAATGGCCGTTCGGGATGCTGTTGCACCCGCACCCAACCATCTTTCTCAAGTTGAATGATACGGTCAAGGTCAAGGTGCACAATTATCACCCCGAGCCAAACTCTTTGAAGCAATCAGCGCACGCGACTACATGGCCCGGTTCTCCACAGTGCGGACAGTGCGGGTCAATGCTATGCGCTTGCGCTTCTGCGAGAGCAGCAGGCAACTCCACGCTAAAGTAGTAGTCTCGGTCTGTTTTGGTTTCCCACGTCTCCTTGCGGTTGCCGCCCCAATGCTCGATGGTCGCAAGGTCGCGACTTAGTTCCGCCGGGCAGAGCAGCTTGTTCGGGTCGTAGTGCCCTGTGAAGTTAATCCCGTGCATCGCACGGAACTCCTGAAGGTCAGGATATCCGTCGTCACAGAACTCGCACTCGCCGGGGGCGTGCATGATGTTGCTGTCGCAGTGCGGGATGAGGCCAGTACGCTTAACCGCCTTGTCCAGCGCCTCCTGATAGTGCTCGTACGCACCAGTGTCCGGCAACTTCTCATACGCGATGACGCAGCAGCCATCGTCGTCTGTTTCTAGTGCCTCGTCAATGACGCCATCGTTGGTCATGTGATACGAGAAATTTTCAGGCTTCACGCGCTTGAGTCGATACTTCACCGGCTCCGGGGGGCCGTATCCCGACAAAGTGTCGGGATTACTGTCGGGATTCCCTTGTAGGCCACCCTGCTCATCTACAGAACGCGGGTAATTCTCTGCCTTGGTCGGGTCACTCCCGGCCGTCGCGTACCCTAAGGCTCCCGCTTCTGGGTCGTATTTGTAGGCACAATGCGGACAAGAAAGCAGGCCACACTGCTCATACGGGCCGCACTCGTGCGTTACGCAGAAGTCTTCACCCTCCGAGGGTGTGCACAGCCCGAACATCGGTTTGTTCCTCTTCCGCCGAATACTCCATCCCACAGCCTGGCCGAGCGCCACAGCCACGACTAGTAGAGTGAAGTATCCCAGCAAAGCCACAAACGTCTGTACATTAATCATCATTTAGCTCCGTAGCTCCATCTGTTCAGGCGGCGGCGGACAACCATAAAGACAATCAGCCAGAGTGTGGTCACCGTTAGGTGCACTTCATGCGCCGCAGCGCATCCATCGGCGTCTCACCGTCTTGTAGTGTTTCTGCCTGCAACGTCGGATGCGCACAGCATCCGGGCGGACATAACTCTCCCGTGTTGTAGTTCGTGTGGTAGGCGTAATTCGCCGGGTCGAGTGGGTCGCCGCCGGGGATGCACTCAACACTGTTGTCCTCATCTGCCGGTACAGGGCCAAAGCCCCGCACCCAACGCTCTAGCGTCGCGATACCCGCGCTGCCCAGCGCCGCAAAACCGACGAGCGCGACGAGATAGCCCAGCACAGTCGCGAATGAGTTCAGCGTTTCAACCATGGTTAACCACCTCTTTGTCTCGCAGACGCTTCGCCTTGGCTCGCTCAAGAAGCACTGCCGCATTTATCCACCCTGCTAGATTATAGTCCCGACCAGCCCAGTCTACCATAGCACCAGTCTGTTGTACAAGACGCGCCACCCAGTCTCGATACGAGCGTAAATGTACTTCACATCGCCAATCCTTATTGAGATGACCCAGTATCAACCCGCTGTCAGTCGTAACGTGCGCTCGCAGTTTACGGCCTATTGACCACTCAAGTGCATCGATGACTGCCATATACTCACACTCGTTGATTGTTCGATTCCCTAGGCTCTTGTACTGAAGCAATAAACCATCGGCTGAACCATCATCAAGAACGACTGTTGCGTATCCGTCCCAGCCCTCATTCGTCTTGAACACTTGTCCATCGCACCACAGATGCAATCTTCCGCAACCGCATAGACGAATAAGACGCTTCATCGATGGTTCATCATTCGAGCTACATGCTCGGCGGTGTCGGCGTCGTCCTGTGGCGTCCACCGTTGGTCTACACGTTGCTGAAACTTTCGGTACTCACAATACCAATATCCCACCCCAGCGACCACGAGGGCAAACAAAACTAGCGCTTTCATCGCTTGAGCAAGTTCTGAAAAGCGTTCCATGACAACCGGGGCTTCGGCAGCTTAGCCAGTTCCAGCGCTCGCACCTGACGGCGGCGGCGGTCAGCGGCGATGGCGGCGCGACACTCAGCGACGTTGCTGGGGCAGCGCTCATGCACGTACTGCTCTTCGGCCTGACCAGTTTCGCGGTCAAAGCCCAGCGCCTTGACGAACGGTGGCAGGCCAGGATACGAAGGCAGTTCACAACGAGCGCAGACAATCTCCCAGAACACCCCTGTGCGCACCGGCACGGGTCTACCTTCATTCTTGCCACTGAGGAATCGTAGCATGATAGAGTTCCCATCGCGCACCATCCCAATCGTGGGCTTGCGGACTTTTCGAAGTTGCATCAGGCTGCCCTTTCTCTGAGTGCTGCGCCCCTCTTCATGCTACTACTTCCTCCTCTTCTTCTGTCACATCCTCTGGTCGCACATCAGCCCACTCATCGTCGTCGTGAGTATCGTCCCAGTAACGGCCCACCGAAATATCGACAGGCAATAACCAGCCCAAAATGCGCCACGGGGCACCGACCATCACATCCTCGACAATCTTGCACAGGCGCTCGACGTGCTCATCTGGGCATTCGAATTCGAGGGCGTCATGTACTGACAGTATGATAGAGATAGCGAAATCACGCAAGATGAGCGCCGGGGCTTCACCGCCGCACAACTGACGGCCCAGCCGGTGAGCCACAGTGTTCTCACCGTCCTCATATCCCCACACATCGCCCAGCATAATCGTGTCCAGGCTGATAACCTCAGCAGCGGTACTCTGTGTCGGATAGTTCAGGCGCTCCCGTGACATCGCGTTGACAGTCTTCTTCCAATCCCACTCACGCACGAACGGCTGCATCTCCACCGGGCCAAACGTGTGCCGCTTGCGGCCGAATGCGTTAATGCTATCCATACCATGGAGCGTACCCGCCGCGCACTTCTTCTGATACGCCGCCAAGTCGGGGAACGTTTTGAAGTACAGCGCGATGAGGTCAGCGGCACGTTCGACCGTCCAGCCCAGCGCATCGGCCAAGCCCATCTCCGACTGACCGTACGCGATACCGAACGTCACACTCTTGCACTGACGGCGTTGCTCTTTCGCCACATCATCATATGCCACACCGAAGACCTGTGAAGCCACCCACTGATGAACGTCTGCCGGAACGTGATTCGTATCGCGCTCATGCAGCAGCATCTTGAGAGGACGCTCAGGGTCTTCATCTGTTGGGAGGAACACGATACCACAGCCACCGACATTCTTCTCGCCGTAACAAGTCATTGCCGCTTCCAGCAACTTCATGTCGCCAGACAGGTACGCCATGATGCGCACCTCTTCCGAACGATAGTCAGCGGCGACCCACTTGCAGCCTTGCTTCACGGTGTACATGGAGCGAATGCTGTAGTGCCGGTACTCGCCGGGGCAGCCCTCGGGGCAGCGCACACCTTCCTCTTGATGCTTCGCGCATTCCCCCGAGTTCGTCTGGTTCTGCATGTTCGGGTCACGTGACGACAGCCGTGCCGTCTCAACCAATTGGTTGAACGTCGTGTGCACACGACCGTCGCTCTTGATGTGCGCCAACAGCGCCTTAGCGCCAACCACATTCTTGCTATCATCGCCGTCAAGGAACTGGTTCTTCGCTTTTGTGCAGCGCGCAAGTTGCTCTATGGCATCGAGATATTCGCTCATTCGTGTCCGATAAACACGCACCTTTTCAGACAAGGGATTGTCTGTGATGAACCGCTTCATGGTGGGCGTGCCGTCTTTGTGCTGGCCCACCTGACGGAAAACGTACTTCTTGTCCTCCCGGCACCACGCGCGAAGCGCAGAGAATGACTTCTTCCCAGTAGACGGCATCCTCGTCTTCTTCGAGTGCCAAGCGATGTATTCAGGATATTTCGCTGTCATGCGAGCACCAAACATCCATTCCCTTAGGCTGTTTGGATTCGTCCAGTCAGGAGCCTCAAACCGGTCTTTCTTGCACATCTCGCCAAGCTGACCGCGCAGAGAGGCAATCTTTTCACGATACCATTGGCTGAGTTCATCCAGCCGCGCCCGGTTGACGAGCACGCCATTGCCCTCAATCTGCGCCAGCGTCCGCTGTAGTGGCATCGCAATGTTATCGAACAGCCATTGTCCGTCATCCGGGTTGTCACGCAGCAGCCATTCCATCAGTGGCTCGATGATGCGGAACTCACAGTCCGCGTCCGCCGCTCCGTATAGCCACAGCACCTCGTTCGGCACGAGGGCGAACGAGTGCTTCTTCGACGGCACGAACGACTTCAAATGCTCATTGTAACGCGGCATCCACGTAAGAATGCTGCGGATAGTGTCGAGGTCGTGCGGGAACTCTTCGTGGATAATGTGGTATGCAAGGATAGTATCGAAGGTGAAGTTCCGAACACGAATGCCAAGCTGGTAGAGTTCACCCTTCGTGTCGAACTTGCCGTTCTGTGCAGCCTTCTTCACTGGGCCTTCGAGGAAGTCTTTCAGCATCCCGGCGATGATGTTGTAGTCGCGCGGTACCAACTTGTCCCGCATGCGCCCATCCACAGTGCAAGGCACCAACGGCCCATCTAGTACGTTGGTCAGCGTGCCCCGGCAGATGTGCTTCGTCTTCTCGTACGCGGGGCTGTAAGGATTGTGCGCATCCGGCGTGCGACAGATAACGCTACCCGCCGGGAACGCTGGGTGGAAAACCTTGACCTTCAGGCGCTTGTTCTTGTCGTGCTTGACAAGACTCTGCATGTCAACAAGGGCTTGCTTCGTGCTGTCTCCGTCCTTTACGTCACGCCAGACGCCGTACTCGAACTGCCAGTCAGCGTACGTGTCTTCTTCATGTCGCGCCCATGCGCCGCGCAGCGGGAAAACGAAACCCTCACCGTTCTTGCTGCTTATCTGGAAGCACAGCACCTCATCCTGTTCGAAAAGGTCGAATCCCTCGGTCTCGATGTCCCAACTAACGATATTCGCCTCACGCAGGTAATCTAGTGCCGCTTCCACCTGCACTGGTGTCGTACAGACGAAGTAATCATCTCCGAGACCCATCGGCCACTCAGTGGTCTGCGCCTGCTTCCACGCGCGACGAATGTCATGCTCGATGGCTTCCTGCTTGCTCCAATCTCTGAGCACAAGACCCGGCGCGTACGTCGGAATCAGCTTACGGCCAAAGACCTTAGACTTGTACAGGTCGCCACGGTGCGTGTACAGCGCCACCTCTTCATGACACCCGATGACAGCCGGAACTCCCATGCTGAGTATCACGTTGGGATTCAAGTCTTCAATGTACTTGGCGAGGTGAGCACGACACTCTTCGATTTCCTTCTCGCTCGGTTCGCGGTCATCGCCGCGCGGACGCCAACACAAGAGAGAAGCAAATGCAACTTGTTCGACCGGCACTCCTGCCCGCTTGAACATCTGCATGAGTTTACGCTTAACCTTCCCTTCATTCATCCGCCCGCGATTCATCTCGTCGGTGTTAGGCCAGCCGGTTATAACGAGCAATCGCGGCTGGTCATCATTGACCCGTGACTCCACCCAACCTTTGGGGGTCAGCGGCGAAACTGTTTCGTTCCGGTGCTTGCAAACGTAGCTAAGCTCCACTCTTAGTCCTTAAGCACGATTGTCATGAAAGCGTGCTTCCAGCGCGGTCACGCGGGCCTCAAGCAGTTTCTCATGTGCGTGCTCGCTTTGAATGGAGCGGTTGATGCGGTGTTTGATGCGCGGCCACACGAGCGCGCCAACAATGATATCGAACACCAACATCTGAATGCTGCCGATGAAAAGCTCTAGCTCCCAGTGAGGGCCATTGCGCACGAGTTGATTGAACGAATCACCGTACATGTGAAAGAAGAACAGCATTTCAAAAGCCTCCGTATTCAACCTGTAGAGCAGTAAGTCCCAGCCTTCTCCACATGTCGATGCACTGGTCTCGGTCGTCCAGTACGAACAGCACATTGTAGTGCGGAGCGATGGCGTTGTTGTACCAGCCCTCTTTGAGCCACGCGTCCTTCGTCTCGGCTTGGGATGCCTGGCGCATCAACAGCGTGGCGAATGGAATGCCATGCGTCGCTAACCACGCCAGCGTAACATCCCGGTACTCTTCTTTGCGGCCCGACGTAATGATGATGCGAGCGTACAAAGCCATAATGCGCACCAAGTTCACGACTGCCTCGTTGGGTGTGTCGTTCAGGAACAGACGGTCATACGGGCTCTGGTTTTCAAAGAGTGCCAGCGTCCCATCAAGGTCTACGATGATAGCATTGGTCAGCGACACACCCTGAGAGTCCTGTCCCGTAGGGGCTGGGCGGCGCAACTTCTTCGACGCCTCGCGGATGACTCCCGCGCCCACCGACCGGTCACCTCGATAACGGTCACGCTCGATGCATTCTTCCGCGCTGATGTCCGTAAAGTCTTGGACAATGACATCGACGTTGAACTCCGCGCAAATACCCTTCACGTGCTGCATGATGCGCGGGTTGAGAAACGTCTCGTCCACCAGCACACAGCAGCCGTCTTGAAGAAAGCCGCGCAGAAGACGGTCGCGCGCTTGTGACACCACCTTCTCCCGCTTAGCGTTCCATTTACGGGCTTCCCGGTTGCCGTGCAACATGAAGCGAAGGTCATCGCGACTGATGTAACGCCAGCACGAACCAGACAACTCCAATATCTCACGGCACCACGTCGTCTTGCCAGACGCAGGGAGACCGCGTGTCAGAACAACCTCTTGCATGTGGTGGCCGGTGTGTTCCATCAGTTTTCGTACATCGGCTGAAGGAACACGGCAAGGACGCGACCAACAGCAGGCGTGGCGTCATCGATGTCCTCAGCAAAGAAGAACGTGCCGATGTCGCCGCGCGTGAACGGCACGTACTTGCCGTCACGCACCGCGCCCACCGGGCTGTGCAACTCATCAGCAAGGTCGAGGATGACAAGCGCATCCATCGGCTTCTCAGCCAGCTTGTCGATGAGTTGCCGGACAGTCATGGGCGATAATGCTGACATAGTACAATCCTCTCCACAATCGAAATGGGCGAACGGCCCGTCTTTGATGAGGCTCATCACTTGCCTCTCTTCGTTCCTCGTAGTGACGGGGCGTTGCCTCGTTTCCCGTATTTTGCGTCCGGCTGATGCCCCTTCCGTTCCGGGTTGAACGACCGCCGTCTAGTCTTTGCCATAGTTGTGCTCTCCTGTAAGGAACGCTACCATGAGGGATGCGCACGAGTCAAGCCGACCGCCGTCTAGTCTTTGCCATAGTTGTGCTCTCCTGTAAGGAACGCTACCAT
>JADEYI010002016.1_pt1 | contig 11752 bp, 10 predicted proteins | sample 8542331 | NCBI WGS metagenome assembly JADEYI01 (sample SAMN16510988, study PRJNA670497) | mine drainage metagenome | isolation source: biofilm near Copperflume 1 | place: Germany: Marsberg coppermine Kilianstollen | collected 2018-02 | reverse complement strand
AGAGGACAAAATCACAGAACAGTTAGTGAGGACAGAATCTCGGAACACCAACACATGCATCGCCGACGCTTGACAGCGATCGTGCAATACGATACCAAGAGACGTACCCGCCTCCAGATGCAGCGTCCGTCTCCCGACGCTGAAGAGTGACTCCCCTCACCCCGGCACACATTCGGCTTGCCGAAGGCGTCATCCGCCGTGCCGCGGGCGAGGAGCGTCCAGGGAAATCACGGCCATCCACCACGACAAGAGCAAGAGAAGGTCTAATCGAGGTCCAACCATGGGCGCTGTAAGAGAACGACGACGCATGCCCGCGGGCGCTCCGCGGGAACTGCCGCAGGACGACGGGCCGCAGGCGCCGCTGACGGCGCAAGAGCGCGAGAACGCGATCTTCACCGGCGGCATCCTCGAGATCGTCGATGACGGCTACGGGTTCCTGCGCGGCGAATCGCTGCTGCCGGGCCAGAACGACGTCTACGTCAGCCAGTCGCAGATCCGGCGCTTCGGTCTCCGTACGGGGGACTACGTCACGGGGCAGGTGCGGGCGCCGAAGGACAGCGAGAAGTATTACGGGCTGCTGCGCGTGGACAACGTCAACGGCCTCGACCCGGAGGTGGCGAAGAACCGCCCGTACTTCGAGAACCTGACGGCGATCTTCCCCAACCAGATGGTCGACCTGGAGACGACGAGCAACGTCGACCTGTCAGGGCGGCTGATCAACCTGATCTCGCCGATCGGCCGCGGCCAGCGCGGGCTGATCGTCTCGCCGCCGAAGGCCGGCAAGACGTTCCTGCTGAAGGCGATCGCGCGGGGCATCGCGGAGAACTACCCGGACATCCACCTGATGGTGGCGCTGATCGGCGAGCGCCCGGAAGAAGTGACGGACATGAAGCGCTCGGTGAAGGGCGAGGTCGTGGCCTCGACCTTCGACGAGCCGGTCGAGGACCACACGCGGGTCGCGGAGATGGCGCTCGACCGGGCGAAGCGGCTCGTCGAGGGTGGCACCGACGTCGTCATCCTGCTCGACAGCATCACGCGGCTGACGCGCGCGTACAACCTGGCGATGCCGCCGAGCGGACGCACGCTGACGGGCGGCATGGATCCGGTCGCGCTCTATCCGCCGAAGCGCTTCTTCGGCGCCGCGCGGAACTGCGAGGAGGGCGGCAGCCTGACGGTGATCGCGACGTGCCTCGTCGATACGGGCAGCCGGATGGACGAGGTGATCTTCGAGGAGTTCAAGGGCACGGGCAACCAGGAGCTGCGGCTCGACCGGCGCCTCGCCGAGCGGCGCGTCTTCCCGGCCATCGACATCGCCGGCTCGAGCACGCGGCGCGAGGAGCTGCTGATGGATGACGCGACGCTGCGGCAGGTCTGGCTGATGCGGCGGATGATGTCGATGATCGCGTCGAACGCGAGCAACCCGTCGGAGGCGACGGAGCGGCTGCTCGACCGGCTGGGGAAGACGAACAACAACGCCGAGTTCCTGATGACGCTGAGCAAGTCAGAGGTGTAGCGCGGCCTGGCGCCGCCACGACAGACGGCAGACGACAGACGACAACAGAGGCCCGCTTCGGCGGGCCTTCTGCTTCACGGTAGAGCGGCCGGCGCCCGCTACGGCAGACGAGACGACAGACGACCTCCTGGCGGCGCAGACGCTGACATTGCCGGCGGGCCACCGATCCCCGCCTTGGTACACTGACGATGATGCGGTTTGCCGTGCTCGTCTTTCCCGGCACTTGGTCGGAGCGCGATTGCCAGTACGCGCTGAGCCACGGCATGGGCCAGCAGGCGGACCTCGTCTGGCATCGCGACGCAGCACTCGACGGCTATGACGCCGTCGTCATCCCCGGCGGCTTCTCCTACGGCGACCACCTGCGCACCGGCGCCATCGCGCGCTTCTCGCCGGTGATGGCCGCCGTGCGCAAGCATGCCGACGCAGGGAAGCCGCTCCTGGGCATCTGCAACGGTTTCCAGATCCTCTGCGAGTCGCACCTCCTGCCGGGGGCGCTCATGCGCAACGACTCGCTGCAGTTCCGCTGCATGCCGACGCACCTCCGCATCGAGAACGCCGACACGATGTTCACGAGCGCCGGCCACGCCGGCCAGGTGCTCGAAGTGCCGATCGCCCACGGCGAGGGCAACTATTACGCCGACGCGGAGACCGTGGCGCGGCTGGAGGCGGAGCGTCGGGTGGTCTTCCGCTACGTGACGCCGGCCGGCGATGCGACCGCCGAGGCCAATCCCAACGGCTCGGTGGCGAACATCGCCGGCATCATCAACGAGCGGGGGAACGTGCTGGGGATGATGCCGCATCCGGAGCGGGTCTCCGAGCAGCTGCTGGGCGGCAGCGACGGGCTGCTGATCTGGCGGTCGATGGTCGAGAGCGCGGTGGCGCTCACCGGGTGAGGGCGTTCGGTGGCCGGCGCCTCCCCTCCCGGAGGGGACCGTGCGAGTAGGCTGGACACCCCGACCCTGGCACTTGGGACGGCGGCCCGAGAGCGCCCCGGCTTTGTGCTTCGAGAAGTGCTGTTGACATTTCCATAGCACCAAATCGCCGGACCTCTTCCACGCATCTCATCCCCTCCCTATACTGTCGCTCGTTACCCGCCTCACAATGCGGCCAATGCTCGCTCCAGCTAGCCGGGGATCATGATCAATCCGCTCACCTCCCTGCTCGGCCTCTTCTCCCACGACGTCGGCATCGACCTCGGTACTGCCAACACGCTCGTCATGGTCAAGGGCCGCGGCATCGTCATCGACGAGCCCTCGGTCGTCGCCATCGACCGTCAGACGAAAAAGATCCTGGCGATCGGCGCCGAGGCGAAGCGGATGGTCGGGCGCACGCCGGCGAGCATCGTCGCGGTGCGGCCGCTGAAGGACGGCGTCATCTCCGACTTCGAGGTGACCGAGCGGATGCTCCAGTACTTCATTCGCTCCGTGCACGACCGCTTCGGCTTCGGCGTGCCGCGGCCGCGCGTCGTCATCGGCATCCCGAGCGGCGTCACGGAGGTCGAGAAGCGCGCCGTCCACGATGCGGCGCTCAACGCCGGCGCGCGGGCGGCCTTCCTCGTCGAAGAGCCGATGGCCGCCGCGATCGGCGCCGGCCTGCCGATCATGGAGCCGAACGGCTGCATGATGGTGGACATCGGCGGCGGCACGACGGAGGTGGCGGTCGTCGCGCTGGGCGGCGTCGTCGTCAGCACGTCGATCCGCACGGCCGGCGACGAGATGGACCAGGAGATCATGGCCTATGCGCGGCAGGTGCATAACATGCTGATCGGCGAGCGCACGGCCGAAGAGATCAAGATGGAGGCCGGCTCGGCGTATCCGCTCGACGAGGAGGGCACGGTCGACATCCGCGGCCGCGACCTGGCGACCGGCCTGCCGAAGTCCGTCGAGGTGAGCACCGTCGAGATCCGCGACGCGCTTTCCGGCTCGATCAACGCCGTCATCGACGCCGTCCGGTCGACGATCGAGATCACGCCGCCGGAGCTGGTGGCTGACCTGATGTACCGGGGCATCGCGCTGGCGGGCGGCGGCGCGATGCTGCGCGGGCTCGACAGGCGGCTGGCGCAGGAGACGCGCTTCCCGGTGTACGTCGCGGAGGAGCCGCTGCTGTGCGTCGTGAAGGGCACGGGCGAGGTGCTCGAAGAGGCGAAGATGCTGCAGAAGGTGCAATCGGCGCTGGCGATGCGCAAGCCGCCGCGGTAGGCATACGCCGATTCGCAGCCCGTACCGCTCCGCCGGCCCCCCGCGGCGGCCGAAGTGCGCGACGAAGTCCTTCTTCCTGGCAGTCGTGAGGCCGCCTTGCCATGCCGACGGACGGCAGCGATGGTCGACGCTGCCTACTGTCCCGCGAGCGCGGTGCTGGCGGCTTCGACGCGCTGCATGATGGCGGCGGCCTCGGCCGGCAGCGCGAGGCGCGGCTGGTACTGATCGTAGATGCGGACCGGCGTGTACTGCGTCGCCGTGATGCGCGTGCCTGTGAAGGTGACGTCGAGCAGCGCGCCTTGCTGCGTCTGCAGCGACCAGTCCTGGTCGAAGACGAAGTTTCCGAGCGCGTACGCCACGAACATCGAGCCGATCCGTTCGCGCGCCTGCACCCAGTGCGGATGATTGCCGACGATCAGGTCGGCGCCGGCGGCGGCGGCGGCCCGCGCGAAGTCACGCTGCCGCTGCGACGGCGTCGTCGTGTATTCGACGCCCCAGTGCGGGACGATGATCACGACGTCGGCGACGCGCCGCGCGGCGGCGATGTCTTCGCCGACGGTGCCGGGGTCGAGCGGCGCCGATCCCGAACTCCCGGTGGTCGCCTGGTAGTACGAGGCGATGTCGTCGTAGGCGAGAAAGGCGAAGCGCACGCCGTTGCGCTCAACGACGACGGGCGCGCGCGCGGCGGCGAGGTCCTTGCCGTCGCCGACGGTGAGTATGCCGGCGCCGCGGAGGTTGATGTCCGTCTGGATCATCGCGTTATCGCCGCACGGAGAGACGCCGCAGTCTTTGATGTGATTGGCGGCGTGGGCGATGACGTCGTAGCCCGCGTACTTCAGGCCGGCGACCGCTGCGGCCGGCCCGGCGAGGTTGAACGTCTCGACGCATCCGATCGGCCTGCCGGCGTCGGAGAGCGTGGCGTCGAGCGAGCCGACGGTGATGTCGGCGCGCGTCAGCCGATCACGCAGCGGCTGGAATGGCGCCGTCCAGTCGCCGAGCGCGCGCACCTTCGCGTAGGTGCAGCGCGCCGGGATGAGGTCGCCGGTGAAGAGCAGATGCGTCACCGGCTCGACGGTCGGCGCGGCAGGCGGCACGGCCGTCGGCGACGCGACGCGCGTGCCCGGCGACGACGGGCGCGCTGAGCCGCTGCAGGCGCCGGCGGCGAGCGCGATCAGGACGAAGGCGAGGGCGGCCGTGATGTGCGCGCGACGGACATCCATGCGTTCCCCCGACCAGCATCCTGCCCGGGACACGATGCCGGACGCGAGGCGGGCTTGTCCAGCCAGCGCATGTCCGCGCATCCGTGCATGGGTCGCAGCACGCCCCCGCAGGCGAACATCGTGGCGCGACCCGTCACGTCCGGCGTCGAATAGTTTCGAGCGTCCGTCGACGGCCTCCGTCTCAACCGGAGCGAACATTCTCGACACATCCTCTACCGTGCGGCTACGAGCAATGAAACGAGAATCCTCTACCGTGAGCTTCCGAGTCTCCTTCGCATCCGGCCTCGCTGCGATCGTCAACGTCGGTCCATCGCAGGCCGCCTGAGCGAGACGCTTCATTCGCGACATTCGATCCCGCCGGAGCGGAGCACGTCAGCGCGGCAGGCGCGCAGATAGGGGAATCATGCGACCGCATCTCATCGTCGGAGCGATATTGGCAGTTGCGACGTTGGTCGGCGTCATCGTCTTCGCCGCCGCGCCTCGGCCGGCCAGCGCGAACACGATCGCTCCGCTGGAGACGGTGTACGGGACGGACTACGTCTCGGCCGGCTACGGCGGCATGCGCGGCATCGGCACCGGCACACTGACGGTCTCCGGCGTCAGCGGCACGGTGACGAAGGCATACCTGTTCTGGCAGGGGCCCACGAACTCAACGGACCCGACGGTGAACGCCGCCGTCACCTTCAACGGCACCAACATCAGCGGCACGAACATCGGCCTCGCGGCGGACAACTGCTGGGGCTACACGAACAGCCAGGCGTACCGCGCCGATGTCACGTCGCTCGTCAGCGGCAACGGCAGCTACTCGCTGAGCAACTTCACCAACGCCTCCGCCGAGATCAACGGCGTCTCGCTGATGGTGTTCTTCGACGACGGCAACGCCGCCAACAACCGCGATATCGTGCTCTTCAACGGCAACGACTCGAACATCCAATCCACATACGACCCGCTCGGCTGGGACGTCTCGCTGCCGGGGATCAACTACACCTCGGGTAGCGTCTCGCTGGAGATGCATGTGGGCGACGGGCAATCCTTCCCCGATGACGCCGTCGTCGTCAATGGCACGACGATCGCCCCGACGGGCGCGATCTTCGAGGGCAATACCGTGCCGAACGGCGCCGGCAGCACCGGCACGAACGGCGGCCTCTGGGACATCAGAGCGTTCGACGTGACGTCGCTGCTGTCGCCCGGCGACAACACGCTGCGCCTGACGAGCGGCTACGACGCGGACTGCCTGTCGCTGGTCGCCGTCGCCGTGAACCTGCCCGCCGGCGCCGCGCCGACGGCGACGAGCACCGCGACCGCGCAGTCGTCCGCGACGAACACGCCGGCAGCGACGGAGACGAACACGGCGACGCCGACGTCGACCAGCACGAACACGCCGGCAGCGACGGAGACGAACACGGCGACGCCGACATCGACCAGCACGACCGCGCCGGCAGCGACGGGCACGCCGTCGCCGCGTTCGACGACGACCCCGGGCGCCACGCGGACCGCGCATGCGACGACGACGGCGCGCGCAACCGGGACGGCGCGCGCAACCGGGACGGCCCACGCAACGGAGACGCCCCGCGCGACGCCTACGCCGGAGCCGGCGGAGACCTGCCTTCCGTTCGGGAAGAAGCTGCGGCTGGCGATCGGCATCCTGCTGCGGCTCGGCGTCGACGACGAAGACCCCCGCTATCGTGCGAAGTTCGACCTCAACGACGACGGCGTCATCAACCTGGAGGATCTGGAGCTGCTGCTCGATATCCCGACCTGCCACCGTCGCTGACGGCGGAGCGAAGCCTGAACGCAAGCGAGCGGCGCCGCATCTGTTGCGGCGCTGCTCGCGTCGACAGGGCGACACGGCGGGCGACGATGCGTCGTCGCCCATCGCCAGAGCCAACCGCGTGCACGCGCCGGGGTGACATCCCCGCGCGTAGATCAGATGCGTTCCCCTGGCCGGCGGCGGACGGTACGATGCCTCTGCGGGCGGCTCGAACCGCCGGCGTCGCCGAAGTTCCCGGGGCGGATGAACGTGACGCGGATCAGCATCGACTGGCTCGGGGTGGCGACGTTTCGGCTACGCGTCGGTAACCTCGTCGTCTTCCTCGACGCGTACATGGACCGCGTGCCGTCGGCGCCGCCCGTCGGGCTTCATGCCGCCGACGTGACCGAGGCAGACTTCGTGCTCGTCGGGCACAGCCACTTCGACCACCTCGCCGGCGCGGAGCTGATCGCGCGCAACACCGGCGCCCGGATCATCGGCTCCAACGAGACGTGCCGGGTGATGCGCGAGCAGGGCGTCGCCAGCGAGCAGCTCGTGCCGTCGCAGGGCGGCGAGCATCATCGGCTGTCGGACGCGGTCAGCGTGCGCGTCTATCCCGGCCTGCACTCCTGCACCTGGTGCGCCGGCACGCTCGACTTCGACGAGGAGGCGCGCGGCCACCTGGGGCTGACCGAAGACGAGCGGGCGCGCGCCGGCGGCCTCGGCGCCGCGATAGCCGCCGCGATGTCCGGCGACTCGCAGCAGGCGCGCGAGCTGCGGGACCACCTGCGGACGGCGGTCGGCAGCCGCGAGACGGGCGGGGCGCTGGTGTACGTCATCGAGACCCCGGCGGGTTCGATCTTCTACCAGGACACGTCGGGATGCTGGACCGGCGTCATGCGCCAGCTGCGCGCCGATGTGGCGCTGCTGGCGGCGGCGGGGCGCGCGAACGTCGACGCGGAGCCGGTGCAGGGCTCGCTCGCCGGCTTCGTCGCCCGGGAAGCGGCGATGCTGCAGGCGCGCACGGTGCTGATCAGCCATCACGACGACTGGATGCCGCCGGTGACGCGCGACACGACCGATGTCAGCGCGATCCGCGCGGAACTGGCGCGTCAGGCGCCGGCGGCGACGCTGCTCGAGCCAGGCTATCTCGCCGGCACCGTCCTGTTCGAGTGAACGAGCCGGAAGCGCGACGCGCCGAGCGCGATACCCGAGATCTGGGGACGACGATCTCGCTTCCCGCTCCTCGCGTCTCGCCTCCATCCCAGGCAGCTCACACGTGCGACGGCAACCAGCCCGATACCGCTCTCGTCAGCACGCATGCTCAGCTCACTCCGTCGAAGCGGATGCAACCCCGATGAGACGGACGCTCCGCCGCTTCTCGCGGGTCGTCTCGATCCCGCTTCTACGTCCGTGCGTCGAGCCACTCGACGATGTCGGTGATCACGGCGTCGCGCTCGGGTTCGTTGAGGATCTCGTGATACAGGCCGTCGTAGAGCTTCAGCGTCTTGTCGGCCGAGCCGGCGCGCTCGTAGAGGTCCCGGCTGCCGTCCGGCGACGTCAGCGCATCGCCGGTGCCGTGCATGAACAGCGCCGGCAGCGTCATGCCGGCGATGCCGTCGTCGATGCGACGCGCGGCGCGGAGCATCGATGCGAGGAGGGCCGCGCGGATGCGGCCGTGGTAGACGAGCGGGTCGGCCTCGTAGCGGCGGACGACCTCCGGGTCGCGCGAGACGCCGCCGGCGGAAAGCTTCGTCAGCGGCAGCCGCGGCGCGATGCGGGCGATGACGTCGAGCAGGCGCTCGAACACGCGTGGCGCATTGTGCGCGGTCGCCGGCCCGCTGAGCAGGATGCCTTCGACCGGCGGCCTGCCGGCGACGGACGCGAGCGCGACGATCGTCCCGCCCATGCTGTGGCCGAGCAGGAACAGCGGCCGGCCGCCGTTGCCGGCGCGCACGCGGTCGAGGAACAGGCGCAGGTCGGCGAGATAACGCTCGAACGAGCGGACGAGCGCCCGCGGGCCGTCGGAGCGGCCGTGGCCGCGCAGGTCAAGCGCATGCACGGCGTAGCCGCGTGCGGCGAGCGCCTCGCCGACGGAGGCGTAGCGGCCGCTGTGCTCGGCGTAGCCATGGACGACGGCGACGGCGGCCTTCGGCGCGGCGGCCGGCAGCCACGTTCGCGTGAAGATGCGGAGGCCGTCGTCGCTGGTGAAGGCGTCCTCTTCGCTACGAACGGTCTCTGGCATGCGACGAGTGTACGGCGGCGCGCTACGACCCGGACAGCGTCACCGGCAGCCTCTCGAGGCCGCGCAGAGTGATCTGCTCCCGGTACACCGGCGCGCCGGCGAGGGCGATCTCGCGCACGCGGGCGACGAGCGTCCCGATTGCGATCTGCCCTTCGACGCGGGCGAGCGGCGCCCCGAGACAGAAGTGGATGCCCATGCCGAAGGCGATGTGCCGGTTGTCCTGGCGGCCGATGTCGAAGCGCCCGGGGTCCGCGAACTGCGCCGGGTCGCGGTTCGCGGCGCCGAGCAGCAGGATCGCCTGCTTGCCCTTCGGCACGACACCGCCCGGGATGGGAATGTCGTCGAGCGCGATGCGCGCGGTGAACCGCACCGGCGGGTCGTAGCGCAGCACCTCTTCGACGGCGCTGCGGATCAGCGACGGGTCGTCGCGGAGGCGCTGGAGCTCGGCGGGGTGGCGCAGCAGCTGGAGCACCCCGTTGCCGATGAGGTTCACTGTCGTCTCGTGGCCGGCGACGAGCAGCAGCACGCACGTCGTCAGCAGTTCGGCCTCGCTCAGCGTGTCGCCCGCCTCCTCGGCGGCGATGAGCGCGCTCAGGAGGTCGTCGCGCGGCGCCGTGCGGCGTTCGGCGATGAGCTCGGCGAAGTAGGCGCGGAACGCCTCGCCGGCATCCAGGCGCTGCTGCAGGACTTCGGGCGGCACGACGATCTCGAAGTCGAGGCTCTTCGCCAACACGCGCGACCATGCCTTGAAGCGCTCATGGTCCTCTGGCGGCACGCCGAGCATCTCGCTGATGACGCGCACAGGCAGCGGGTACGCGAGATCCTCGATGACGTCCATCGAGCCGCGGGCGAGCGCGGCGCCGACGAGGTCATCGACGATCGCCTGGATACGCGGGCGCAGCGCATCGATCACGCGCGGCGTGAAGGCTTTGCTGACGAGGCCGCGCAGGCGCGTGTGATCCGGCGGGTCCATGAAGAGGAACGGCTGCGACTCCATGAGCGCGGTATCGGCGTCGAGCGACTGCGCGGCGGCGACGGCATCGAACATCTCCGAGTTGCGCTGGTCGTTGCTGGAGCGCGGGTCGCGCAGCATGGCGACGCAGTCGGCGTAGCGCGGCAGGACGAAGAGGCCCAGGATGCCTTCACGCACGGGCTCGCCCTGCAGCAGCGCCGTGTAGGTGGGGTAGGGATCCTCGCGGAACGCCGGGTCGAAGGGGTTGAAGCCCATCGCCTGAACCGCCTGGTCGGCGTTCCCGGCTTCGATGTCTGCGGTCGCCGTCTGTGCGGGTTCGTCCAAGGTAGTGGCCTCCGCTGCGTCCGTGCTGCCTCCATTGTTCGCCCGCACCGGCAGCGGCGCAAGCGCCTGATCCTGCGGATTTCGCAGCAGCGGTCGCCGCGGAGTGCGGCCGAACGAAGCGAGTGCGATACGGATTACCCGATGAGGTGGACGACGACCGCGAAGTGGACGCCGGCGGCGCCGACCACGAGGACATGGAAGACCTCGTGATAGCCGAAGACACGCGGAAACGGATCCGGGCGCCGCAGCGCGTAGACGACGCCGCCGAGCGAGTACATGGCGCCGCCGAGCAGCAGCAGGAGCAGCGGCGCCAGCGCCAGCGCCGACGCCAGCGGCGCCGAGGCGACGAGCGCCAGCCAGCCGACGGCGAGGTAGCCGCCGACGCTCAGCCAGCGCGGCGCCGAGGGCCAGGCCAGCTTGAGCAGCATGCCGACGCCGGCCAGGCTCCAGACCACCGCGAGGAGGGCGATCCCCCAGGCGCCATCCAGGACGAGCAGGCAGAACGGCGTGTAGGTGCCGGCGATGAGGGCGAAGATCATCGCATGGTCGAGTCGCTTCATGACGCCACGTCCCAGCGCAGGCCACGGCACCATGTGGTAGCTGGCGCTGACGGCGAAGCAGGCGAGCAACATCGCCCCGAAGATCGCCGCGGCGACGTAGTCGCGTGGTGAATCGGCGCGCCGCAGCAGCAGCACGAGCCCGAATGGCGCCAGGGCCGCCGCCGCAAGATGGAAGGCGCCGCGCAGTAGCGGTCGCGGTGGGACCGGCGCTGCGACGGCCGTGGCGATCATTCGTCCGCCTTGGGGCCGCCGCGCCGGGGCGGCCTCATCTGCAGCCATGGCTGCACAATCGCTTCCGGCCGCAGCGAGAGGAGCGCGTCCGACCACGCGCGATAGCGGCGGGCGACGTCGCTCCCCATCCGCATCAACTCCGCCTGCGTGCGCAGCGCGTCGGCGCGCGCCGTCATGAACTCGCCGAGCGCGATCATCGCGCGGCTCTCGTGCCGCCACGCCTGCTGGTACTTCTCGACGAAGGCGATCATGTCGTCGCTGGGGCTGAGCATGTCGCCGAAGCGCGGGACGCCGCCGCGGGCGCGACGGGCGCCTGCGGCGGATGCAGCGCCGTCCTGCGGACGCTCGTCAGGCATCGTCCCGCCCGCCTTCTTCTGCAGCGGCGGCAGGCTGCGCGCCGAGCGCTTCGGTGCCGACGGTGGCGATGAACGGCAGGTTGCGGAACTTCTGAAAGTGGTCGAGGCCGTAGCCGACGACAAATTCGTCGGGCACTTCGAAGCCCACGTAGTCCAGCGGCAAGTCGACGAGCCGGCGGACGCGCTTGTCGAGCAGCGCGCAGACGGCGAGCGACGCCGGGCGGCGCGCGCGCAGCTGGCGCATCAGGTGGTACAGCGTCATGCCGGTGTCGACGATGTCCTCGACGATCAGCACGTCGCGCCCTTCGATGTTCTCGCAGAGGTCCTGCACGATGCGGACGGCGCCGCTGCGGTCGCCTTCGTACGACGAGATGGTCATGAA
>JADEYI010002015.1_pt1 | contig 11753 bp, 8 predicted proteins | sample 8542331 | NCBI WGS metagenome assembly JADEYI01 (sample SAMN16510988, study PRJNA670497) | mine drainage metagenome | isolation source: biofilm near Copperflume 1 | place: Germany: Marsberg coppermine Kilianstollen | collected 2018-02 | reverse complement strand
GCATAATGGCGCACCGCCCCGTAAGAAGCAATTTCGTAATGCTCGACGCGCTGGGCCGCGAGGATCAGCCCCGCATCGCGCACAGCGCTGTCTTTTGCGTCCTTGATCATGTCTTCCCCTTCTGTAATCAGGGTCGCCATGGCCTTCGATTTCCTGGAGTCCACCGACTGCTGCGTGTTTCCCAGGATCTGCTTCAGCCTCGTGACATGCTGCCGGGTCTCCTGAAGATGGGTGGTAAATGCCTGTTTCAACTGCGGGTCTGTCGCAGCGTCTGCCATCTTCGGCAGCGCTTCCGTGAGTTGAGTTTCAACGGAATACAGATGCTGCAACTGGTCGATGTACAGTTCGCGAAGATTCTCAAGATTTGCGGAAAAGATTGCCATAACTTACCTCAGTGGGGTGGGATACGCCAGATTGGCGCCTATATACAATAGGATTCCCAGACGACAGCGAGTGTTGCCGGGGGCGCGTAGAAGGTCCGGCGCCTTGAAGCCACTAAGACCAATTGCAGGACTGTTTAGGATTCAAATGTTTGCCGCATGAAAAACAATTATTTTCTGCTTGCCGTTTCAGTCCACAGAAATCCCAGTTCATCCGCATAGTCGTCTACAAGTTGGCGGATCGAAACGCCGGAACTGTGCCCCGCTTTCAGCTCATAGTGCAACAGAATGGGACGATCGCTGCTGCTGGCCGCCTGCATCGCGGCGGTCATCTTACGGGCGTGCAGCGGCGCGACGCGCGTATCGCTGTCGCCGGTAAAAAACATGATCGCCGGATATTTCGTTCCCGCTCTCACGTTCTGATACGGCGAGTACTTTCGCAGATAGCTGAATTGCGCGGCATCACTCGACGAGCCGTATTCTGTCGTCCAGAAACTTCCGATCAGAAAGTGCTGATAGCGCAGCATGTCGAGCAACGGGAATCCGCACCAGATGGCCCCAAACAGGTCGGGTCTCTGGGTCATCGCCGCGCCCATCAACAGGCCGCCATTGGAACGGCCCCGGATTGCGAGCAGTTTCGATGTCGTGTAATGGTTGTCGATCAGATATTCCGCGGCGGCATAGAAATCGTCAAACACATTTTGCTTGTTCTGGAACGTCCCGGCCCGGTGCCAACTCTCGCCGTATTCGCTTCCACCGCGCAGGTTCGGCAGCGCAAAATAGCCGCCCTTTGCAGCCACCAGGCGTATTCCGGGTTCCATCCTGGCGTCATGCTGATCTGAAATCCGCCGTAGCCGGTCATGAGTGTGGGAACGCTGCCGTCGCGCGGCAGACCTTTGCGGCCCACGATGAACATGGGGACGCGCGTTCCATCCTTCGATCGATAGAAGACCTGGCGAACTTCATAATCATTGCTGTCGAATGGGACTTTCTCCGCGAAGAACACATCCGACCTGGCCGTCGATATGTCGTAGCTGTAGATCGTCGGAGGCTGGTTGAAGGACTCAAATGTGTAGAAACCGGTGTTGTTATCGATGCGGCCAACCACAGGAGAACCAGTCCCGATGCCGGGATAATGCAGTTCGCCAATCTGCTTGCCATCGAGATTGTAAATCGCGGTTTCCGTCTTCACGTCCATGAGCCGAGTAACAAACAGCCGTTTCCCGGTCACGGTGAAATCATCGATAACATGCGTTCCTTCCGGCACAACCGTGCCCCATTTAGACTCCGCAGGATGAGCAATATCGACCTTGACGATGCGGCCATTCGGCGCTTTGTAATCCGTTTTTACATAGAGCGAGTCGCCGACTACACGCGGGCTGAAGCGCGACTTGATTCCGTAAATTATCGCTTGCCAGTCGCTGTTGGGATGGCGCAGGTCTTTGACGAGAACGTCTTCCTGCGTGGCCGGAACGCCATGCGAAATCTGGACGACCAGGTAATGCTCATTCTCTGAAACCCACGCGCTGGTCAGATCGAGTGGGCCGAGTTTGCGACCTTTATACTCGTCGCCAAAAACCATCTTGTCCGCTGCTGCCGCGCCGAAGGAGTGATAGTAAACATGCGTGCCGGTTTTGCTGTAGATCGAGTAATAAATTCCCTTATTTTTCGGCGCGAGGCCCGCTCCAAAATAGCGCGCGCGCGGCAAAATATCCGGCAGGTCGCGCTGTGTCTTTACATCGCGAAAATGGATCGTCTCTTCATCCGCTCCGCCCACGCGCACGCCATAGACCAACAAACTCGAATCCTTCGATGCATCCCAAATGCCGACGGAGGTATTCTGGTCGGCACTAAGTTTGCCGGCATCCACCAGCAATTCATCCGCGCCGTGCAATCCGCGCCGCATGTAGATCGACGACTGGTTTTGCCCCGCCATTCGCTTCTCAAAGAAATAGGCGTCCTTTTCGACGATTGGCACCGTTTGTGTGTCTACGTTCATCAAGGCGGTCAACTGGCGAGCAATCTCCGGACGGATCTTGACCTGCGAAAGATAGCGCTGTGTATAGGCCATCTGCGCCTTGATCCATTGGCGCACTTGCGGGCTGTGATCATCTTCCAGCCAGCGGTAGTTATCCACCACCGTGACCGTTTTCAAAACGGACTTGGCTTCGGCGCACGGGGGCCGACCGCATCCAGCGACCGTCTTCGTCTCGTATTGGTCGGCCACAGGAACGATAGGCGTGGCCGGGGGCGCCGGCAGCGTGATGACCCCTCCTCCATGAATCGTTCCCGACTGTTGAGATCTCAAGAAAGTTCCACTCAATGCAAGGCATCCCAAAAGTACCAATGTGCGCATACCAATCCTCGTGATTCAGTGAAACAAATAGTCGACCACTCTGTCGAACCGAGCGGGGCGAATTTTCTACTTTAACGTTGGAACAATCGGCCATTCGATATAGGTGCCCTGGAAGAGCGCCACGAATGGCACCATGCGTTGGGCGCCGTCATGCACCAGGAACTTGCGCCCGTGGACGGAGGCAGAACCCCAAAGCGTAACTCCGGCATATTCGCCGTCGCGGCGGAGGATGTAATACTCCATGTCCACGTACCGCAGCTTGCTCATATCGTTGTTGTAATTGCGTGCAACTCGCCGCAGCGTTTCCAGCCCCGCTTCTTTGGGAGACCTGCCTTGACGCATCAACTCGACGATCGTATGCGCGCCGCAAACTTTGATGTTTTCTTCTCCGCTGCCTGTGGCGCCCGCGGAACCCACGTCCTGGTCCGTGTAACAACCGGCTCCGATGATCGGTGAGTCTCCCACGCGGCCGGGAATCTTCCATTCCAAGCCGGAGGTAGTCGTCGCGCCGGAGATTTCTCCCTTGGTGTTCACGGCTGAAACATGAATCGTTCCGGTCGATGGAAACAGGATGCGTTGGACCGCATGCTCGCGGTCTGCGGGGGCGATGCCAACATCCGCAGCCATGGCGTAAAGTCGTTTAGCTTTTTTCTGCAATGTCGGGACGTCCTCCGGCAGGACACGGCGGGAAATCGTCTGGCTCGCCAGCTCCGCAGGCGGCTTCCATTCTGGACTGTCCAGGCCTGGTCCCCACCAGTCCTCATTCGACATGGTCTCTTTCCACAACAGCCAGATCTTGCGGGACCGCTCCGTCAGCAGGTCCTCTTTAGGGAAACCTTCGGCAACCGCGAAGCGCTGCGCGCCATCGCCTGCGAGCATGACGTGACCCGTATGCTGCATCACGGTCTTAGCCACCAGGCAGACATTCTTGATGTTCTGCACCGACGCCACGGAACCAGCGCGCCGCGAGGGTCCATGCATACAGCAAGAGTCGAGTTCGACGACTCCCTCTTCATTCGGCAGGCCGCCCAGACCGACCGTATCGTCATTAGGGTCGTCTTCCTGACCCTTGCAGATATGCAGGGCAGCATCCAGCGTGTCGCCGCCATCGAGCAGCATCTTGTAGGCCTCGCCAACCGTTGGCAGGTTGGTATGGCGCGTGACGATGACTGGTTTTTTGGCGTTTCCAAAATGTGGAGTTATCGTCTCGGTTGTAGCAGCGGCGTTCGTGGCTTGGCTCAAGGCAAGTCCCGCGGTCGCGGCCATCGCGGAACGGGAAAGAAATTCACGGCGTGTGCTAGGCATGCTCTCCTCCGGCAAAAAGAAATGTGCCGAGAAGGATATCAGACGGGCCCGATGTTGATTTGTAAGTTTGAACCCAATGGGCTATTTTTTTAGTTGCGGTAGCCTTCTAGCCGCGCACTCAAATTCACGGAGCCACGAAAGCTAGAGAGTGAGATTCCAGTGCGAAGATCGTTCCCGAATACCGGACTTATCGGGGCGTACCGGTGCTGGCTGCAAGTCTGCCTACTGGAGGCCTAAATGATCGTCGTGACAGGCGCAACGGGACGCACAGGACGACGAACAGCAGAAGTATTGCTTGCAAAAGGCGAAGAGGTTCGCGTAGTAGGACGAGACGCGAAAAAGCTCGCACCGCTCGTGCAACTAGGCACGGAACCCTTCCTCGGCAACGTCGAAGATGTCGAGTCAATGACAATTGGTTTCGATGGCGCATCAGCCGTTTACCTGGTTCTGCCCGAGGACATATCGCAACTGGATTTGCGCGCGCATCAGGAACGAGTTTCCGATTCCTACGCAGCGGCAATCTCCAACTCCCACGTGCGGTTCGTCGTCAATCTAAGCAGTATCGGCGCTCAACACGCAAAAAACACCGGTCCCATTGTCGGCTTACATAATCAAGAGCAAAAGCTCGATCAAGTCGCTGAGATCAACGTCCTCCCCCTGCGATCAGCGTATTTTATGGAGAATCTTTTTATGAGTATTGCCTCTCTGCGCTCGATGGGAACGCTGTCAGGAGGGTTACGGGCCGATGCGCCAATGCCGTGGATAGCCACTCATGACATTGGCGCGTATGCCGCCAATCGTCTCGCTGCGCACGATTTTTCCGGCAGTTCGATCCAGGAGCTACACGGACAACGCGACATCTCCATGAAGGAGGCGGCTTCCATCGTCGGCAACTCTATCGGCAAGCCCAATCTCGAATACGTGCAAGTGCCGAACATGGTGCTTGAACCGATCCTTTTGGAGATGGGTTTACCCAAAAAGACCGCAGAATTGCTTATTGAAATGTGGGGCGGTGCGAACGCGGGGCTCATCGTACCTCAGGAAGAGCGCTCGGCAAGAAATACGACAGCGACGACGCTCGAATCGTTTGTCGCAAGGGTCTTCGCTCCCGAGTATCTTCGGACAGTCTAAGAACGGCGTTCAATGGAAGAAGCTCAACTTCCGATCAACTTGCAACTCGGAAGCAACTTTGCGTGCATGAGAAATGGCATTGTCGAAAACTTGCTTTAAAGCTGTCCGCCTGACCCATTGAATGTGAGAAGAGTGGAGCTATCTAGACAGCGACGGTGAAAGTGTCGCCTTCGCGTTCGACGGCGCGATAAAGAGTATCTCGTTCCACCGGAACACGTCCTGCCTCGGTGATGAGGCGCACCAGGTCGGCGCGCCGCATGCCCTGGGGAGTTTCCGCACCGGCGTCGTGATAGATTTTCTCCTCAATCACCGTGCCGTCGATGTCGTCCGCGCCGAAGCGCAACGCAATCTGCGCGATCTTCGCCGTCATCATCTGCCAGTAGGCTTTGATGTGGCTGAAGTTATCGAGCATCAAGCGGCCTACGGCAATCTGGCGAATGTCGGTTAGGCCGCTGGTCTTGGGCAAATGATCGAGCGCCGTGTTGTCGGGATGAAAGGCGAGCGGAATGAACGTCTGAAAACCGCCGGTCTCGTCCTGCAACTCGCGCAGGCGCAGCAGGTGGTCCACACGGTCCTCGTCGTTTTCGACATGCCCGTAGAGCATGGTCGCATTCGAGCGCATTCCAAGCTGATGCACGGTGCGCGCCGTCTCAATCCATTCGCCGCCATCGATTTTGTGGTCGCAAATGATATGCCGCACGCGATCGGCAAAAATCTCCGCGCCGCCGCCGGGCATGGAATCGACGCCCGCATCCTTCAGCTTTTGGATCGTCTCGCGGATGGTGAGCTTGGAGCGCTTGGCGAGGTACGCGATCTCCACCATTGTGAACGCTTTTACATGCACTTTAGGAAAGCGTTCCTTCAGCCCTCGAATCAGATCGAGAAAATACTCAAGATGCAGATCGGGATGGAGACCACCGACCACATGGGACTCCGTAACAGCTTCGGAATATCCCTGCGCCGCGCGCTCCCACGCTTCTGCCAGTGCCAGAGTGTAAGCGCCGGGCGCATCCTTCTTACGCCCAAAAGCGCAGAGGCGGCAGGCGGCGACACACACGTTGGTGGGATTGATATGGCGGTTCACATTGAAATAGGCGATATCGCCGTGCATTCTTTCCCGCACGGAGTTTGCCAGCCAGCCCACAGCGAGGATGTCCGGCGAACGATATAGCGCCACGCCTTCGTCGAACGTAAGACGCTCTTCCACGAAGACCTTCTCGGCAATGGGGATGAGTTGCGGATCGTCTGTCTGGAAGGAGTGACGGGACCTGCTCGTTGCTTCCACGGTAGCCACCTCATCCCATCATAATCGAGGCCGTTGCAGCGCAACAACTGGCGGCGAAGGAACGCTGCAATCCACCGCCTGCCGGATCGGATCGATGATATGTTTTCTCTATCAGTTGGCGACGGCTGTTAGGCTGTGAAAGACAGACCCTTATGCGAATGTGTTCAAGAAAACTATCTGCTCGCCTGTTATTGGGACTACTGGCCATCTGCTTTTTCCCGACTCTCATTGCTCACGGAACACAATCTGCCGCGGCTCCGGATCCGGGTCACTTCCCGACTATCCAGGCGACGAGCCTCGACAGCGCGCGGCTGAATCTGCCACAGGGTTTTTCAGGTAAGCTGAATCTCGTTGTCATCTCATTTGCCCGGGAGCAACAGCGGGAAGTGGACACCTGGGTTCAAGTGGCGCAACAAATTCAGCAGACCCACCGCCAAGTCGTCTACTACGAATTGCCTACCATGTCGCGCGAAAACATACTCACTCGATGGTGGTTCAATTCCGCCCTTCGCAGCGACACAACTGACAAGAACCTGCGCGGCCACATCTTGACCGCGTATGTGAATAAGCGCAAGTTTCTGCAATCGCTTCACATCGCGAGCCAAAAGCAGGCAGTGGCCATACTTGTCGACCAGACCGGACGGGTATTTTGGCAGGCAAGCGGGCCATCCACCGAGCAGATGAAGCAGTCATTGCAATCCGCGCTTACAGCCAACGGAGTATAGCGATTGCTGTTTCTGCAATCATTAAGGCATTTCCACAGTTGCTGTGAAGCAAGCTTCTCGGCTTCCCACCCTAGCCGCAAAACAACGCGGCTAGGATGGGGCACCCAAATCTCTCTATACCATCCCTGAAAATGCTTTAGCAACGGCAATCCAGGACTTCTTTACGCGATCCAGCAAACTGCTATATGCGGCAGCGTTACGCATTCCGCTAAGCCAGACTTTTTTTCATCCGCCAGGCGTCAATCGCGTTCGGGTAGTAATGCGGAATGCGCGCAAGAACGCGGTATCCAAGCTGCTTGTAAAAATGCAAGGCTGCCAGGTTGGTGACCGCAACGTGGAGTTCGATGCTGGCGCCATCGCCCACGCGCAACCATTTCTCCAGTTCATTGTGCATCTGCGCGCCGAGGCCTTTTCGTCGAAATCGCGGCAGCACATCGATGGTGATCAGTTCACCGCGCCAAGGGCCGCGGTGTTGCACCAATCCCAGAGCGGCGAATCCTACAATGGACGGGCCACACTCCGCGACCAGCGTAAACACTGTCGAAGTGCGCAGCAGCGAGGCGATTTCATTGCGAGGATATGCAATCTCGGCGGGAAAGCACGCCGCGTCGATTGCCACCAGCACGTCCAAGTCCTGCAAAACTGCCGGACGCATCGCAACAGAAGAGGCGTCCGGCAAAGTCATCGTTCGATTGTAATCGCGGCACGATCAGAAGCTGCCAGCGGCGGCCTGCTTGTCAGGCTGCAAGACGACTCCGTGCAGCAGAGTTGCCCCGACCAGGTGCCCGTTTGAAGACTCGACGGCTCGGATTCGCCATCCGGGATTCCACCAGATCCAATGCTTGGCGGTGCTGTCGATGCCAAAGACGAGATCGGAATCGTACGAGGTGGCAGCGATGCGTTTTATCTGCGGATCGTATCGCAACCCGCTGATGTTATTGATCGGAATGCCGGCGGTTTGCCAGCTCTGACCATGATCTTCGCTATAGGCAACGCCCAGGCGTCCGCCCAGCCACAGGCGTCCAGTTCCATCGATCGCGACATATCGCACTCGGGCCCAACCTGTGGGCAGCGTCAGCGCGTTCCAGGTCTTGGCCTTGTCCTGCGATATCGCCAGCACGGACGGACCGCTCGACACGACTGTATTGTCGTCAGCCGCGATTCCACCAAACGCGTCGATCTTTTGGATGGGACCGCCGCGCCATACAAACCCGTTGTCATCGCTGGAATACAGGCCCTCCGCGGTAGCGGCGTACCATTCTCCAGCCGCGAATGCAATGCCCCGCACGCTGCCTGAAATTTTGCCGTCTGGGACGTAGGTCGTTTCCGTACAAACGTAGCGATGATGCTTGCGGATATGCGTGACCTTGTGTGATCGCGCCTTCTGGCGGATGCTGACGTTGTCCCACTTGTCCGCCTTCCAGCGATAGATACCGTGATTCGTTCCGGCCAGAAGATTGCCGCCCGCCGATATCGCGAGGGAAAAAACATCGTTGCCCTCCAAACCGGTGCTCATCTGGTTCCACGTTTGCCCAGCATCCTTCGAGACGAATACACCGCCAAAGCGCTTGTCGTTCAGGACGCCGACATAAATCGTGTCAGGATTCCCGGGGTCCGTCACCATTGCCGAAACCTGACGCTCCGAAAATCCGTCGTTTGAGGCATGAAAGCTGGTCCCGCCGTCGGTGCTGTCCAGGATTCCGCTGCGGTCAGTCGCCATCGTTACATGCTGCGGATTTCTCGGATCGACATAAACGTCGTTGATGATGATGTCATTCGGCGTCATCAGTGTCCACTTGGTACCGGCGTCAACCGTCTTGTACAGGCCTTCTGTAGTTCCGGCATACACGACATTCGCATTCGTTGGATCCTGCTTCAGCACGCGTGTACGTCGGGCCGCGCTCGGAATACCCTGGATCTTGTGGAACTGCTGGCCGGCATCCGTGCTCTTGTAAATTCCAGAACAAGCGCTGGCATACACGGTATTGGGCGCATGGGGATCGATGATGATGGAGAACACGTCCGAGTCGACAATCAAGCCCTGCTTGATGCTTTGCCAGGTTTTGCCGCCATCCTGAGTTTTCCAGGGCAAATGCCATGTGCCAGCGTAGATATTCTGGGGGTTGACCGGATCGATGGCAATGGATTCAACTTCATGAATCTCAATGCTTCCGGGCGGGCTGATCAAGGTCCAATGCTGGCCGCCGTCTTCGCTGCGATACACGCCCTTTAACGTGGCTGCGATAAAGATCTTTGGGTCGGAAGGGGCCTGGGCCAGGGCGCGGACCGACTGGCCTTGCATGTCCGGCACGGGGGTCCAGTGACGGCCTTCGTCTTCGCTGATGAAGACCCCTCCGTCGGGACGATCCAACATCCACGCACCGACCACCAGCCGTTTGGGGTTTCCCTCATCGAACAGGATGTGATCCACGACCAGCCCATCGGATGAGGAAATCTTACTCAGGCGAGTCCACTGACTGCCATTGTCCGTCTGGTATATCCAGCTACTCGTCGTTCCCATCAGCATGTGAGAAGGATTTACAGGGCTGTAAGCAAGGCTGCGCGCGTCGCCGCCATAAGGGCCGACATTCTTCCACGTCTGCCCGGAGGCCTGCGAGACAAGGGAAAGACCCAACAGTGTGAGAAGTAGCGTTGGGAACAATTGGAAAATCCGTCTCATAAATGTAACCACCAGTGTATGTAGCGATCGAAATTAGGGGGGAGGAACGGATAACCTGTATGCCGTTCCGAACGGTCCTGAACATTCGCGTTACAGTCCGGCAATTGCCGGGGATCCATCAAGAAAAAGGGCCAGCCGGAATATCCGGCCGGCCCTGGTATGCAACACCACTCTTCCATAAATTACTGGGGAGTGGAGGTTGTGGCTTTCTTCGCCCGATGGTGATGGCGAGGATGGTGTGCGGTGGCGCCCGTGCGAGCGCGGCCATAGGGATTGCGCGACACCTTCACCGTGGAAGTATCGACCGCAGTCGTACCCTGCACATCGTTGTCGAAGGTTGCGCCCGACGGAACCAGGTAATTCTGGACGCTGTCGGATCCTTCGGTGCCGGTGCGGACATCGATACGGGAAGGATCGATCCCCTTCTCGTTGACCAGGTACGCCTTGGTGTTGACCGCGCGCTCGGCAGCCGCTTTATTGGCGTGCCGTTCGTTTGGCATACTGTTGCCCACCAGAACAGCCTTGGCGTCGGAACTGCGTTGGAGATTCAGGGCGACATCGTCCAGGCAAGCCTTCGCTTCGTTGTCCACGCGAGTCGGACGGCGCTTGTCGCGACCGAAGTTGATCGAGCAAAGCGTCTCCGTCTTGGGTGCCGGCGGCGGCGGCGGTGCGTTGATCGTTACGCTGGTGGTGCTGGATGCGGTCTGGCCCTTGTCGTCCGCCACGTTGCACGTAACGGTGATGACGCCAGGAGCGACGCCGGTAGTATTCAGCGTGGCGGTCGTGTTGGAGCCGCTCACCTGTCCGGAAGATGCGCTGTAGCTGTAGGTCAACGGCCGATTTTGCGGACTGACACCTTGTGCGGTGACAGTAGCCGAATCGCCAGGATTGACTGTCGTCGGGTTAGCAGAGCAAGAGACGGTTGGCGGTTCAAACTGCTTCACAGTAAACGTGGCGCTACAGTCCGCCGACTGACCAGGCTTGTCTCCTTCCGTGACGTGTCCCGCCACGGTGTAGGTGCCAGGATTCAGTCCCGTGGTGTCAACGTTTGCCGTCGAGGACGTTCCGCTGATCTTGCCACCGCCGGTGACCGTCCAGTTATATGTTGCGGTCTTCTTCGGGTTCAAGTTTTGCGCGTTGCCGGTGACCGTAATCGGGTCTCCGGGATACCCGTCGGCCGGGCTGGCGGAGCAGGTGTATGCAACGGGAGGCGGCGGAATAATGCTGCCCATGTGATAGAGGATGCCGGTGCTGAGCTGGACCGCGTTGATGTTCGCGCGACCGCCCTCGATATTGCTCGAGGTTGGCGGTATGCTGCCAGCGGGACCGAACGACGAATGCAGATATTGATAATCGGCCTGGAAGAGACGCAGACCAAGATGATGGTTCAGGAACGGCAACGGATAATCCAAACCGCCGCCGACTGTCAACGCTGTACCCCAGCGATAGGGGTTGACGAAATGTCCCGGGGTTCCGTCCGCGAAGTAGCCGTTGTAGTTCGGTCCACCAAAACGGGAAGTGCCGATCAGCGCATGGATAAAGGGCGTCATGTCGGCCATCGGAAACCGCACAATGGGGCCAGCGTTGATCGTGGTAAAGCCATCGCCGGGGCCATCTGGATGAGAAGCCAGACTGACTTCTCCGCCCAGAAATTTATTGAAGTAATACGCGCCGCTGCCGATCGCGCCGACATTCACCGCGTTGTAGCGGATTCCTTGTATATTGCCGTGAGGGGCCAAGTAAGAGTAGCCAAGAAAAATGTCCGCGCGCGAAGGATTGGGGCCCATCGCCGGCTTGGCTGCATTGTTCTGTGTGGTTGGGCTCGGTGCATCAGTAGAAGAGCTTGATGTCTGCTGCGCCATGAGAGTCGTCCCAAGCCCTAATACGCAGA
>JADEYI010002014.1_pt1 | contig 11766 bp, 10 predicted proteins | sample 8542331 | NCBI WGS metagenome assembly JADEYI01 (sample SAMN16510988, study PRJNA670497) | mine drainage metagenome | isolation source: biofilm near Copperflume 1 | place: Germany: Marsberg coppermine Kilianstollen | collected 2018-02 | reverse complement strand
TCGATCAGCGCGTTCTGGGTCTCAGGTGCTCCAGGTTTCGATCAGCGTTTACAGAGTGCACTGGCGAGAACACCCAATGCGTCCATATGCGGCGAGGAATGGTGCGGGACGGCAGATTCTTCGACTCCTTGAAGATCGAGCGCTCGCTGCTGGGTAGGGAGAGGTGTGGTTGGCGACCGGGGACGGAGCAACCTGAAGCGATCTATCTCTATCTTTGATCTGGGTACAGCGCCATCCCGCCCCTACTGGGAATGCAAAGGGGACCCTAGAGGTCGGTGCTTCAGGCAATCATTGATCGACCAGACCACCTTGAAGCGGGACAACTATTGCGGTCCCACAGTGGCGCTGTTGCTGAAGGCACCGCTCCCTGCGGCAGTGATGGCTTGTACTTGATACGAACACGTAAGGGTCACCAAGCAGACGGTGGAGTCGGTGGCCGTCGTATCGATGCTGTTCGTCAGCACGTCGGCGTGGCCACCGGGATAGGACGGAGAAGTGATCCGGTACGAATAGCCGACAATGGGCAGGCCGCCGGTATTGGTAGGAGCCGTCCATGTGAGGACGACGGCGCCCACAACATCCCGTGCCGCTGTCAGGCTGGTCGGCTGGTGAGCGACCGGCATGGGTCCGACCGTTGCGACATTGCTGAAGGGACCATCCCCCGCAGCAGTAATGGCTTGGAGTTGATATGAGCACGTGTACGTCACCGGACAGATTGGGTCGGTGAATGTCGTAGCCGTGCTTCCAGTCGATTCGTCTAGGACTAGGCCGGGATAGGTGGGAGTAGAGACCTGATAGGAATAGCCGGTGATGAGCAGGCCCGCAGTGTCAGCCGGGGCAGTCCACGTGAGAACGGATTTGCCGGTCCCATCTCGTGCCGCACTCAAGTTGGTCGGCTGGTGAGGTAGCGGCATCGGTCCTACTGTTGCGCTATTGCTGAAAGGACCGTTCCCCGCTGAAGTGATGGCTTGGACTTGGTACACGCAAGTGATGTTCGCCGGACAGATTGTGTCGGTGAACGTCAAGGCTGAGTTGCCGGTTGTTTGGTTGACGACAACGCCAGGAAGTGAGGGGGTAGTGATCTGGTAGGAATAGCCAGTCACAGGGAGGCCACCGCTGTCCTTAGGTGCCCTCCATGCAAGAGTCACATTGCCGTTTCCGTCTCGTGAGGCCCTCAAGCCATTCGGCTGCAGGGGCGAACTAGAGCTGGCGATATACAACACCGGAGATCCGCGTATCGCCAAGACTGCAGGCACCTGAGCCTGCGCCCACCTTGAGAAGGTCGCCCCGGCAAGAATCGCCGCAAGGGCTCCTGAAGCGATGCCGGTCACTGCGGCGCGGGCGACGGCAAATCCGACATTGGCATCCAACGACGCGAAACACGCGAACTTGCCAATCCGGTTCTTTCCAACCCGACAGGTTTGGTACTGGCCAAAATCAGCGTTGAGTTCACTGATAAGTGTTGTGAATGCCCCGATCACAGCGGGTCCGCCACCCGGGACGAACGTTTGGACAGTCAAGGCGAGAGCATAGAAGCCAGCCGATTGTGAAGGCTGGAGCAGAAACTTTGCTGGTCCAAGGCCGAGAGGGATGCGAAGGGTATCTCCCGGCAGAAGAATCCAAGGATCACTTGAGTTCAATCGCGTGGCGTCTGCTGCGAGGCCAAAGTCGGTCTCTGTTCGACGCGCCGGTCCGCTGTTCCCCTTCACTTTGACGGACAAGGCGACGGTCAGGTTGTTGTGAAGGTACATGTTCGTGCCATCAGTGCAGGCTTGGACGGCGAAAGTTGCGGAAATGCTGCCGCGTGATGTGTCTATGTTGCAACCGTCCAGCCCGGGGGTCGGTCCAGCGGAGGACGCTGGCACGCCAATCACGAAGGTTGCTGAAAAGAACCCGACGATCAGGACCAGGCACGCGGGCAGGCGCCAAGGATTGCGTCTGGTGTGCATTTGAGTTGGACACCTAGATCTACTGTAAGCATCCCGCCTCCACCGTGCCTTGTGCACCGTCCGTCGCCTCCCAGATTTCAGAGCCCCATGCCGGGCCGTCAGCCATTGCTTAGTACCTAGCCCGACGGGAAGGTCCGAGCTCTGCATTCTGCGCCTTTCAGCCACGTTCATACCTTCCGTTGATGACCGCACCGGTCACTGTCATCGAGTTGCCCCTAACTGTGACGGCTGCCGTCAGGTCACCGTCCATGATCGATCCACAGTTCATGTAGCCTGAGTCGACGGTGCCGTCATTTCTGTCGATGGCACTTAGCTGGTAGTAGCCACTGCAGGCTGGACCGTTGATCTCCAGACGACCGCCGTTGCTGAAGTGCACGGAATGAACCACATTGTTCCCGCCGTTCCATGTCCCAAAGAGGGAACTAGGGAGGGCGTCGGACCCGCCTGACGAGCACGAAGCCGCCAGACCACCCAGCACCACGAGCACCAACAGCACCCCAGCCAAGCGGGCTAGATGAGTTCCCCGGTTGCTCCTGGGGACCTGGCGCCACGATCGGTCGTCCCTGCAACAGAACATGGCGGTCGAGGCCGAGGCAATAAAGGGCGATGGCCAGTCCCAGAAGAAAGGTGAAGCTACCGCCGTAGCGGAAGGGCGACCAAGACGGTTATCGGTGTCCGTCGCCATGTCATTCTGCACCTAGACCGCCCTGCTTGCATCGGGCATTTATCCACCAAGTCATCCATTCCTCCAACTGACCTGGAAGGAGTCGGCCCGGCAGCGCTCCGCCGCACGCCAACCGGGCCGACTCGACCTCGGCAATGGCCTGAACTGTTGGCCTTGTCCAGAGCATGGTGACCCATTGTGTGGACGACTCCAAGGACGCGGCGAGATTGACCCCACTCAGTGGGGTTCGCTGATTGGGTCAACCTGGCGCGAACCGAGGCACCGTCCCGACCAACCCCATTCGACAACCGCCGACCACATCGGTGCGTCGTCGGATCGGCTCTCACATCGTGGGTATTGTTCTACGAGATCTTGCGCAGTGCCCTTAAGGGGGAGGGAAGCCATTGGATCGGACCGAGGCCACCCGGTGTCGCGTGAGTTCTAACCATGACCCCTCAATACGAGCTACCGCTGCGTGACTCCTTGCGGTGGCTGCGCTTCACGAGAGAAACACCCAGAGCAATGATCGCCGCGATCGCTAGTGCGACCCCAATGACGCCAGCCATTGGAATGGCACTGCCGTTCTGAACGACACTGCTCACCTTCGATGCAACGAAGGGGCCCGTTGTAGTTGTGGCTGAGGACGGGCTAACCGCAGTCGTCGTGGAGGCGGGTGGGTCAGGTGTCGTTGCCGAGGGAGCCGCGTGATTTGTCACTGAGGGCGAGGCAATACGCGATGTCGGGTGTGTGAAAGCTGGCATCGTCGAAGAAGCTGAGGGAGTAGTTCCCGTCGTAGCCGCCGAGAAAGGAATGGTCGTCGTCGAGGAAACACTAGGGTCCGTTGTCGTGGGGAGAGGGGCCGTCGTCATAGTGAACGGGGGCGGCAATGTGGTCGGCGAAGGCGAAGGCGAAGGCGGCGGTGGTGTGGTTGTGGTCGTCGTCGGAGCGGAGGTCGTCGTGGTCGAAGGGACGGTCGTGGTTGTTGATGAGGGCGCACTGGTCGAGCTAGAAGCCTGAGCGGCGGCAGTGGTAGCGGGCCATATGGCCAGACCCACGACCCACGCAAGGACCGCCGGAGCCTTTCGGTACGTCACCTGGGCAGCGTAGCAAGCGGCGAGTCGGCGTTTCATGGCGGCGTGGGGATCGCGCTCTCAGGGCCTGGCAGTCCGTGCCGTGGGACGCACCCGCAGAAGAGACGTCCAGTGTTCCTACGGACTCAAGCAACCTTGTGCGGGGGAGACCATGAGTTGTGGTTGAAGGTCATCTCGTTGCCCATGTTGTCCACTGCAACGCAGAATCGCGCACTCACGCATGAGACCCTCTCGATGGTCTTGGAGGGATCGATGCTTGTTGGAGGTGACCAGGAGACGCCGTTAAAGGTCATCTCGTTACCCACGTTGTCTACGGCAACGCAGAATCGCGCACTAACACACGAGATTCCTTCGATGATCCGAGATGCGTCGATTGTTCGAGGTGGCTCCCAAGAATGACCGGTGTAGATCGTGGCACCGCCTTTGTCGTCGACGACAGCACAGAAGTGGTTGCCGGTGCACGAAATGCCGGTGAGGGTGTTGGACGAGTCAATGTTGAGCGGAGCTGACCAGGGGCCGCCCCCAGTGGCTAGTGCATCGCCCCGGTCATCCACCGCAATACAGAAGCTTCTCCCGACGCAGGAGACATCCACGACGAAGTGCGTTGAGTCGATGTTCTGGGGTTGAGACCAAATGCCGTTGTTGAAGTGTATGACATTTCCCGTTCCATCGACCACCACACAGAAGTATGTTGACGAACAGGAAATGCTTTCGAGAACCCGCGAGAAGTCGATGTTTTGGGGCATGGACCAGGCGTTGCCATTGAAGCTGAGAGCGTCCCCCACGTTGTCAACGGCGACGCAGAAGCGTGGGCTTGCGCACGAAACGGCGGATAGGAAATCGGAGGAATTGGTGGCTGCGGAGGGAGACCACGAATTGCCGTTGAACACTATGGCCTTGCCCCCCACGCCGACACAGAAGTTCGTGGTCTTGCATGAAACGCCGGCCAGGACTGCCGTACCAACTCCGGCAGCGGAGCCGCTCGGTGGATGAGCTCCTAACGTGGCCCTGATGGTGCCCGCAGTGAAGAGTGCGGCCATCACAACCACGGAGGTCCTGAACCACCATCGCTTGTAAACGCGATGCGCTGACTTGGGTGAAGATGATGAGGGTGACGATGATCGTTGGACCCGAGTTGGGGTCCGCGGCATCCAGCGCCTATGATGGATCGGCCTCATGAGCCGCTGAAACAGCGCTGTTGCTGACGTCGGATCCTTTCCATCCAGGACGCTCAGTAGTTGGTCCACAACTCCGCGTGGATCGGCCGCAGATCCAGCCAGATTCGTGACCGCAGCGGTGGCGGCTTCGCCCAGAGGCATTAGTCCTAGAGGATCGCGGGCGAGAGCGTAGAGCACCGTCTTGGCCAGGGACCAGCGATCATCCCGTTGCGCACCGGAAAGGCCAGGATGTCGGTCCAGAGGCGCAAATCGGGTCCCGGGAAGGAACAGTTCCGTTCGCGTCCCTACTGGGTCGTCTACAAGGATCGTGTCGAAATCGATGAGGACCGCGTTGCCCTCAGTCGAAATGATGATGTTCCTTGGATGGATGTCGCGATGCGCGAACGGGCCGGACGAATGGTTGTGGAGATGGTCGAGACCTTCGGCGGCTTGTCGACCCCACTCGAGGATATCAAGGGGTGGAGCCTCCGCACATCTCACTGCAAAGGGTTCTCCGTCGACCCAAATGTGGGCACAGAGTCGCTCGTTCGAGTCAGCGTCGTCTGCTACAACGTCGACGAAGGGAGGGCCGAAGAACGCTTCGAGGAACTTCGCAAGGTATGGATGAGCGACCTGGCTGAGTGCCGCCCCGCGCTGCCGGAGCTTCTCGAATCGCTCTTGAGCAATGTCACCAGTAAAGACCTTCACGGCAACCGGAGTACCTGGCTGGAGTCCCAGTCGTTGGGTGACGACTTCTGCTCTGTAGACGACCCCTAAGCCCCCCGATTCGTAGTACCGCCGATCGGGGACAAAGTACGAGCGGCGATCGTGTGACGGTCCCGTCCATCCTGGATGACCATGGACCCCTTTGTCTGGCGAGGTCATCGCCTACACAATAAGGCTTCGCTGCTCGATCAGAATGCGGGCCACTCTTTCCGGCGTTGTCCCAGCGCCCATTGACGGATACATGTTTGCACCCGCGAGCTTGGCGTCAATTCGACCGATTGCGTCTCGGACCCCCTCCCGAGAGTAGTTAGATTCCACGGCAACCTTCTCGTAGGTGGCCGGCACAGGACTTCCCTCCTCGAGCGGTTTGATTAAGGCCCTTCCGATCATTCTCTCTGCTGGTGACAGGGCGATTTCGATGACGCTGGGACTTTCCCCCTCGACAACAAGTGGCTTGGGTCGTGGAAAGGCGTTGACCCGGATGGAATAGCCGATGCCGAGCCCACCGGGCGCGCGAGCTCGAATCTCAAACTGCGGGCTGGCAAGTGAGGATTCCATCCCCGGTGAGACAGTGCATGGGCTCTCCTCTGGAGCGACTTCAGGAGAAAACGTAGGAGCAAGAGTAAAACTCCACTTGGCCACTCGTTCGGCCAGATTCTCCACCCGAAGCCGACCTCCCCAAGACAGTTTTCCCCAGACAGTGGGAATGCGCTCGTCGTAGGGGACGTGGCCCACTCTGATCTGGCAGCCTACGGCCCGTCCAAAGAAGACTGCGTCGTCCTCGCCCATCCAGACAACCCGTTCCTCGCCGTGGGGGAGCTCCCAAGAAACTCTCGCGATTAGCCGCTGATCCACGGCGAAATGGTACGTCGCAGCAACCTCGGTGTCTCGTGACCACCCCAGTAGGTGGGGTCATCCTCTGCACCTCCGCCTAGCCAGGGGGCCCCGGAGTGACACCGGCAGCCAAGGTATCAGCCGACCCCAGAAGGTGGGGTCATATCGAGCCCTCTGTTGCCTCTCAAGTTAGGTTCCTCAATGCTTGGCGGAGCCGCAACAGCGGACGAGGACATCGGAAGGGTAGAGAGTTGGCTTTCAACATGGCCATCGACAGGGCTTGCACCAAGTTTGGTCGGTTCCCGCACCTCGGCCAGGCCGCCCGGATAGCCGTCCCCTTCCACGTGGTGCCGGTCGAAGGGCGGATGACCCGATCGGACCATCGACCTCTACGCCCGACCTCTGCACCAAATAGTGGCAGCCCTCTTCGTAGCGCCGAACGGTGCCCACGCGAACGGACGGCGGCATCAACCAGCGGGTAGTGGAAGGGAAAGTGTCCGTGTGCAATGCTCCTCCGAGGTGTAGGTCACGGCGGGAACCACACGGCGGGGCGTTTGACCTACAAGCGACAAAGGACGGTGGAAATGATCACGCGGCAAGTGCGTCTAGCTCTGCACGGAATCCCATTCGGAGTGGGACGGATTTGGAGGTTGCCTGCCTCCAGGCCGACTAGGCGTTGGAGCCAACATTGGAGTGTGACCGCCACCGCGGTTCTGCTCATCGTGTCGTCCGCTGTAGGGCTCGCGGTCACTATCTCGACATCGATCAGCGGAGCGACGACCGTCACCACCGGCTCGATCTCTGGCACTATCACCCAGGCGAGCGATGGCAGCGCGGCGACCCACGTTTGTGCTGAGATCTACCAGGCATCGTACATTTACTCACCAGTCGGTGGCAGCTGCACAGACTCGGCCGGCCACTATTCGGTCGGAAATATTGCCGCTGGACAGTACCTCGTTCAGTTCATCGACGGCGACACGACACGTCACGATGCCCCGCAGTGGTACAACAATCAGCCCGATGCAAACACAGGAAACTTCGTCGTCGTTCAAGCTGGTAACACAACCTCCAATATCAATGCGGCCATGAGTGCGGGTGGATGGATCACCGGTACGATCACAAACTCGAAGACCAGCAATCCGATTGCCAATGAGTGCGTAGGCATATACAACGCCAACACGTTCACCCAGGCTGGCGGTGTCGGGCAGGGGTCATTCGTAAACAACAACATCTGCACTGACTCCCTCGGGCACTACACAACTGGTGGCTTGGCTGCGGGGAACTATCAGGTGTTCTTCAATCCCTACGCGCAGGATCACAACTATGTCTCCGAGTGGTACAACAACCAACCGACTGAAGCCACCGCCAATTCCATAACAATCACTCAGGGATCTGCGATTGCGAACGCAGCTCTGAATCCCGGCACGCCAGTTTCCGGCAACGTGTCTGATGCACATGGACCCGTGTCCGGCGTGTCCGTTGTGTTCTACAACTCAGGTAACTACATTACCCAGTCCTTTACCGGCATTGATGGTGTCTACACAGTTAGTGTTCCGCCTGGCGCCTACCAGGTGCAGTTCACGCCGAGTGGTAGTTCGACGGACCAGAGCCAGTGGTACAACAACAAGGTCAGCCAGTCCACCGCCGACTCAGTCACTGTCGGATCAACACCGGTCGCCGGTATAAACGCCTTACTGACTAGTGGTGGAACCATCACAGGAAAAGTGACAACGAGCGCCGGAGTCGGTATTCAATCCATTCTGGTGACTGCTTGTCCTTCCCTCACCGGGAACTGTCCAACCGCGTATACCGGTGCCGATGGCAGCTACTCGCTCAGCGGACTTCCGACTGACTCGTATACCGTCTACTTCGGTGGTGCCTATCCGGTTAACAATGCTGCATACGTACAACAGATCTACCCAAACACCATTGAGGGCACCGGTTCAGGTACCCCTGTCTCCGTGACCGTTGGAACCACGACCGCAGGGATAAACGACACTCTGGTCCTCGGATCGACTCTGAGCGGAACGGTTACAGATGCTGAGACGGGCACTCCGCTCAGCAATATTTGTGTCAGCGCAGTTCCGCTGACCAATAGCTATACGGCCGGGTATGCCTGCACTGATAGCTCCGGCAAATACACGACTCCGGGTATTCCGTCTGGCGACTACAACCTAGATTTCACCAACTTCGCCGGTCGCTACATCGAACAGTGGTACAACGCCCAGCCCAGTCAGTCGACTGCGAATCTCGTTCATGTCACCCAGCCAACCAATCAGTCCGGTCTCAACGCGGCCATGCAATTGGGCGGCAATGTCTCGGGCACGATAACAGCCAGCGATGGGACGACACCGTTGCCTGGTGTCTGTGTCGAGCTGTTTTCAGTGGGATCGCAGAACGGACTCTCGGGCGGATGCAGTGACGGCACCGGCAGGTACAGTTCACCCGCGGTGCCTGCTGGAAGCTATGACGTGGAATTCGTTGACAATTCCGGAATCTATGGGATCCAGTTCTACAACGGTGCATCGACACTGGCCGGCGCCACTCCCGTGCAAGTGGTCCAGGGGCAGACAAGTACCAACATCAATGCCTCGCTGAAGACGGTCCCTGGACAACCGACCAACGTCGTCGCCACGGCTTCGGATCAAGCGGCAACTGTGACATTCAATCCACCGGCCTCCGACGGGGGTCTACCCGTCTCCGGGTACACCATCACTCCGTCACCAGCCTGTGGAGGCTGCACTGGATTGACCACATCAAGCACGAGCGCCACAGTTCTAGGACTGACCAACGGTGTCAGCTACTCGTTCACTGTCTCAGCCACGAACACGAATGGAACCGGGCTCGCATCAGCTCCCTCGAATTCGGTGACGCCCAACTCTACTATCACTCAATTCGCGATCACCACGTCATCACTACCCGACGCCACTCGCGGGGTCTCCTATGGTCCGGTGACCTTGCAGGAAGGTGGAGCCGGCGCGAGCGTTAGTCCCTACGTCACGGCCTTCAAGTGGAAGAAGATCACACTTCCCAAAGGGCTGAAGCTGTCCTCGGCCGGAGTGCTGTCAGGGATTCCGAACAACAAGCTGGTCGCCGGCCCGAGTTCGGTCACGGTACAAGTGACCGAAACGGTGACCACCATCAACGGAAAGAAGAAGGTCAAGACCAAGACAATGGTGCAGGCGACGATTCCACTTGCTATCACTTGACGATCGTCCTGTGGCGTCCCCTCCGCGGTGTACAGAGTCAAGGGGGGGCGCAGGTTCCATTCAAGCCCGAGAGCACAGAAGGCAACCCACACCCGTGACGAAACGACCCCCATCGAGCGTGTCCAGCGCCATGAGAAGGAGCTAGAAATCGTGAGTTCGAACCGGACTGGTCATGGACCTCGAGCAATGCTGATCGGCGCGACCGTCTCACTTTTGGGGGCAGCATTGCTGTCCACTCTCCCTACCAATGCGGCGCCCGCTGGAGCCGCTGGGACCTCGGTGGGCAATGTCGTCGTTCAGGCGCTCCCTGGGGCGACCGGCTACACGTCATCCACCTATTCGATCACCTTCACGGCGACCCACGGCATCACGCTTGGCGGAGGTAGCGGTGGCAGTCCCCCTGCAATAACGGTGCAGGCCCCTGCGGGAACTCAATTCTCGAATGGTGGGGCCTCGATCGTTGACAACTCCAATCCGAACGACAACAACTCAGTTCCCTGCTCAAGCCCGGGGCCCGCACCGAATATCCTGTGGGTCGGCCTTTCCGCCTGCAGCATCACCATCGGCGCTGGTGACTCGATAACGGTCACGGTCCCAAGAACGACGAATCCAAGCTCTAGTGGCCCCTACACCCTCACTGTGGCTACCAACCAAGATTCGACCCCAGCAACATCTTCCCCCTATCGAATTGCGCCTGAGGGGTACTGGTTGGTGGGAACAGACGGTGGCATCTTCACGTTCGGATCCGCCCAGTTCTACGGGTCGACCGGGAATCTGCGTCTCAACCGACCAGTGGTCGGCATCACGCCAACCGCTGATCGCGGCGGGTACTGGCTAGACGCCTCCGATGGAGGCGTCTTCAGCTTCGGAGACACGTCCTTCTATGGATCGGTACCGGGTCTCGGTTTCAGCCCGGCCGGCTCAGGGGGGCCGCACAGTTTGAATGCTCCGATCGTAGGAATGGTCCCCAGCGTCGACGATTATGGCTACTTCATGGTGGCATCGGATGGCGGGGTATTCGCCTTCGGAGACGCCCAATTCGCAGGCTCCTGTCCCGGCATCGGTGGTTGTGTCGGCAGCGCGGTGGCCGTGATGCCCGATGCTACCGGCCAGGGTTACTGGTTGGTCACCAATGTTGGCGCGGTCTACAGCTTCGGTGACGCTCAGTTCCTCGGTGCCCCGGGAAATGTCGGCTCTCCGATTACCTCAGCGGTCCGAACGCCAGATGGGGGTGGCTATTGGATCCTCGACGGTTCAGGTCAGGTACACGCCTACGGGAATGCGGCGCAACTTGGAAACGACACGAATGGCATCGGTGCTTTCTATAACCCGGCCAATGCGATCTTCACAGACATTCCAGGTGATGGTTACGGAGTCGTGGCGAGTCATGGTGGTGTGACGACCTTCGGGGGTGTCCCCAATTACGGCGGGATGCAGAATACGACTCTGAACGGCGCCATCATTGCTGCGAGCGGCTACTAGTCGCATTGACGAGGTGAACGCGGCCGATAGGCGGTTTGCTCTGGCGCCCCCAGGAGCGGTGTGGCTGCGGTAGTGATTGTAGAGGCGCAGGAACAGGCACGCTTCGGCCGCTCTCTTCTCTGTCGCCGCCGAGGACATCAGAGTCATCAAGACTCCCGTTCGGTCTCCGCTGGCGAGCAAACGCATTCGCCGAGCGATTTGTCGACACCGTCCGCCGAGAGTGCACCGATCGGCTCCCCACCTTCGGGCGCAAACACTCGAGCAGGTACTGGCCGAGTACTTCGCTGACTACAACGGCCACCGCCCCGGATCTCTCTCTCGATCAACAGGCACCGAGGGCCTTGAGGCTCGAACCAGCCCCAATCGACGAGCCCGATCCGACACAGCTACGTCGAAAGTCGGTCCTCGGCGGTCTGATCAACGAGTACCGACTTGTTGCGTGACCTCATCGGATGAGTATTCGGCAGGCACAGGGTCCGGAGGGTGTGTGAGAACCTTCTCTACAAAGATCAGGGGCAATTCGGGGTGTGTAGGAGAGGCCGCTCGGTCAGGCGGGCAGCGAATGAATGGTCAGCTCGATATGGCCGACATCACCAGCTGAAGATGCCCCCGTCAGATGCCACCTCCCAATAGCCCTTGCCGTCGGGGGTCGCG
>JADEYI010002013.1_pt1 | contig 11767 bp, 12 predicted proteins | sample 8542331 | NCBI WGS metagenome assembly JADEYI01 (sample SAMN16510988, study PRJNA670497) | mine drainage metagenome | isolation source: biofilm near Copperflume 1 | place: Germany: Marsberg coppermine Kilianstollen | collected 2018-02 | reverse complement strand
GCCCTTACAGTGACGATTTCTGACGCAATTCAATGATGAACTTGTAGCGGTCGCCCCGGTAGAGCGACTTGACATGCTCAATCGCACGCCCGTCCTGGTTGTAGGTGATGCGGTGCATCAGCAGCAGCGGCATTCCCTGAGCGACATGCAATAGAGAGGCTTCATGCGGCGAAGCACAAGCAGGCTCAATACTCTGCGTCGCGTAATCGAGACGCACGCCCCAGTGCTCGGCCAACAAACGATAGAGCGACTGGTTTTCCAGGTCCTGCCGTTTGAGTCCTGGACATAGCGAAACTGGCAGGGTTGTTGTCTCCAGAGCCATCGGTACATCATCCGCCAGGCGCAGGCGCACGCACTCGTAGGCTTTATCCCCGATTTCTAACGCTAGCGTTTTACGGATGGTTGGCTCTGGCACGATTTCATCAAACGAAATTACTTTCGCGCCCGCTTTCATGCCGCGTTGAGCCATGTCTTCGGTAAAGCTAGTCAGCCTGCTTAATGCCTGTTCCAGTTTAGGAGGAGCAACAAATGTTCCGATGCCCTTGCGCCGGACGAGAATGCCCTCGTTGACCAGTTCGATAATAGCCTGCCGTACCGTCATGCGGCTGACCTTGTAGTTCTCTGCCAGTTCGCGTTCCGGCGGCAATGCGCTGTCAACGGCGAACTCGCCTCCCTGTATCTTCTCCAGCAATTGCCGCATGATCTGGTAGTACATGGGAACGGGGCTGCGTTTATCTATACTTTCATCTTTTAACGGATTTATGATCATTGTTTGTTGATCCTCTCGGCATCAGCAGGGATGCACTTTACGGGACGACATTTGTGTCTGCCCTATTACCTGCATGCGTCTTCACTGATACCTAATATAATAAGACGCTTCCGCGCACGTCGGCAAGTGTATCTTCGTTTGCGACACAACGTCTTGCGTAGGGAGTCGAACCCGGCACTCCGGAATGCAGAACTTCGAAGCTTATCTGTCCCACATTCCGCAGTTAGAATGCAGAAAGGCTTGTCAAGAGCTTTCAAAAAACAGAGTTTAAAGTTACTCAGCAATATTAATTGGCTTGCCATCAGCATTCTCCCATAACTATATCACATATTTGTGATGAAATCTAGTGGGCTAGACATCTTGACAAACATAAAAAAACAATGTACGCTAAGCGTGTAGAAAGACATAGTGGTCTTATCTCAATTCTCCGATTGAAGAGGCAAAGGACTGAGCCGGGCAAGTCGGCACAGGACGCGCTTGTACCAGGAAGGAGTGTGACACGCCGATAGATAGAAGAAGACGTGAGAACCCATAGGTACTCCATTCAAAACGGGCAAGGGATGTCTTCTCACGATGAATTTCCTCAGCTCATCTAGAGCAAAAAGCACCTCGCCGTTCTAGTTCTACAGCCCAACTACAAGGAGGTAGAAAATGCAGAGTTATTCAATCTGGATTGCGTTGGTATTAGCTATCTGGGCCTATATAGGCATCGTAACAGCGCTTGGCCCCGGCCTCTGGTGGCAAGAGGCACTCATTTCAGGCTTTATTACAGGCGTCATTGTTGGTAACATCCCTCTCGGCCTCACCGTCGGCGCGAGCCTCACCCTGCTGTCACTCGGTCTCTGGACATATGGTGGCGCGACCATTCCTGATTTTCAGACGGGAGCTATTGTAGGTACGGCGGTTGGCGCGTTAGGAGGTGGGTTTGCCGCGGGATTTGCGATTGCCCTCCCCACCGCGCTCCTCATGACACAGCTAGATGTACTCGGACGCGCCGTTACTACCATCTTTATTCACGGTGCTGATCACTACGTGGAAGATGGCAACGAGCGCGGCGTGAGCACGATGCACCTGATGGGTCAAATACCCTGGGGACTCACGCGTGCCATCCCCGTCTTCCTGGCCGTCTGGTTGGGAGCCGGCCCGCTCCAATCGTTGATCCAAACGGCACCACAATGGTTCTTTAATGGAATGACAACGGTGGGGCACGTGCTGCCGGCTCTGGGCTTCGCGCTCCTGCTGTCGATGCTGCCGTTGCGACGCTACTGGCCGTTCCTCTTGGTTGGTTTTGTACTGTTCGCGTACCTGAGCATGCCAATCATTGGTATCGCGATCCTCGCCGTAGCTATTGGCTTCCTGGTGAACATGATGCAGACAAGGAGTGCAGTCAATGTCTGAGCAAGTAGGAAACGAACTGGTACAACCAGAAACTCCCGTACAAGGGGAACTGGCGCAGCCAGAAACTCCCACATATGGGGAAAACGGCTCGCATAATGGTGCTGTCACCGCACTCAGTCCTTCGGTAGTACGCAGTGCGATGTGGCGACACCTGATCACGCTCCAGTGGTCGTGGAACTACGAGCGTATGCAGGCGCTGGGCTACCTCTATTCGATGCTGCCCGTCATCGACGCGGTTTACAAAGACAAAGCGGAGCGTATCGCCGCCATGAAGCGTCACTTGGTGTTCTACAACACGAACCCGCAGGTAGGATCGCCGCCCATCTTTGGCGCGACGGTGGCACTCGAAGGGCAGCAGCAGGGTGAAGCTGTCGACAGTCTCAAAGTTGGCTTGATGGGGCCATTCGCGGGCATCGGCGATACAATTCAGGCCATCCTGTACCGCCCAATCGTCGCGGTCTTCGCTGCGTCGCTTGCGTTAGGCGGGAGTTACTTCGGACCGGCGCTCATCTTCCTCTCCGGCATCCTGTGGACGGTGCTGATGATCCCGCTGTTCTACTTTGGCTACCGGCAGGGTATCGGCGTCGCGCAAGAAGTAACCTCTGAGGGGACACTGACGCGCGTCACCGAGATGGTCACCATGATGGGTATGATCGTCATTGGCGGCTTCGTCCCCAGCATCATGGCGGCAGTAAAAACGCCGCTCACCTACGTACAACACGTTGTCGTCCAGGGAAAGCCTGTCACAGAAACTGTTGCGTTGCAGGGCACGCTGGACAAGATCGTCCCCTACCTGCTGCCTGTCGTCTTCGTCGCGCTAGCCTACTGGCTGCTACGCGGGCTGAAGCTCTCGGCTGTATGGGTGCTGATCATACTGGCTGTGATTGCCTTCGTGGGTGGTGCATTTGGCATTTTGTAGCGCGGTTTCAGCGAGTTGGTAGGGCGATGGCAAGCCTCGTTCCTACCTCAACACATGGCAAATGATGTGGGGTAGGAGCGAGGCTTGTTCTCGCCCTACAATATCGCATCCGCCTATGAGGTAACATAGAAAGAGGTGATCGTGTGATCGGGATCGTCCTGGTATCACATGGGCCGCTGGCAGAAGGGCTCAAAGGAGCTGCCGAGATGATTGTCGGACCGCAGGAACGTTTTCTAGCGATCGGGATGGACCCGGCGGCTGACCTGGATCGTCTGCGTGCGCAGATCGAAGCGGCAGTGGCTGAGGCGGCAAGCGATGGTAGTGGCGTGCTGGTGCTGGTTGATCTCATGGGCGGCAGTCCGGCCAACGCCAGTGCGTATCTTGCCACCAACGGCACACCTGTAATTTGTGGTGCCAGCCTCCCCATGTTGCTCGAAGTGCTGACATCGCGCGAACACGCCAGCGTAGCGGAACTGACGGACATTGCGCTGCAAGCTGGAAAGGAGGGGGTCGTCAACCTAACACAGTTACTGGCCCAGTAAACACATGAGGGGAAATGTATGGCTATCATTCATATGCGTATCGATAACCGCTTAATCCACGGCCAGGTAACGGCCAGTTGGGGGAATGCCATCAACACGAATCGCTTGATCGTCACCAACGATCAAGTGGCACGCGATCCAATTCAGAAGATGCTGCTGCCACAGGCGGCACGCGGCATCCCCACATCGGTGCTGTCGGTCGATGATACGCTGAACTATGTGAAGAGCGAGAAAGGGCTGAAGGAGCGCATCTTTGTGCTTGCAAAGTTGCCCTCGGACGCGCTGCGCCTGCTAGAGGGCGGCATGCAGCCGGAAGAGATCAATGTAGGCAACCAGGCTCCGACGCCGGGTACAAAATTCAAGATGGTTACACACTCAATCGCGGTCACCCCTGAAGACGCGCAGATATACCGGGCGATTGCCGCGAAGGGCTACCGACTAACCTCGAAAATGATGCCCAGCGACCGTGCGACCGACTTCCTGGACACTCTCACGAAAAATAAGCTCTAGAGAGTTGATGAAGACAATGGAGACTCCAGTGCTGGCCGGATGGGCCGCGGCTGAAATTACGCCGAATATTCCATGCCGAATGGGTGGCTATGGCGCACGTGCCGCGTCGGCTAACGCTGTTCACGACCCGTTATTTGCTCACGCTCTGGCACTGGGAACGCCAGAGAGCCCGTTCATAGTGATCATTTGCGATCTCATCGGCGTCGATGAAACGATGGTAGAGGAGACTCGCCGAAACATCGCGCAGCAGTATCCTGGTGCGGCTTCGTGGCTGGGTGCGACGCATACGCATTCGGGGCCGGACGTGGCGCGTGCGCTTTCATTCTCATCTGATGCGCCCGATCCCGCGATCAAGAAGCTCGTCAGCACGGGGGCCAAAAGCGCGGCACGCGAAGCGATAACGCGAATGCACCCGGTGTGGGCGCGGTGCGCGAGCGGGCCGATCAATGGTGTCGCCACCAATCGCGATCATCCTGAACAAAAAGCGGATATCACGCTCGATTTGCTCTGTTTCTATGATGCACCTGAACAGGCACAACCAGCAGCGGTATTTGGCAGTTTCCCCTGTCATCCGACGGTGATGAGCGCGGGCAACCTGGCCATTTCAGCTGACTTGCCGGGCGCGTTCCGGCGGCAATTGCATGCGCTCCGCGGCGACAATATATGGATCGCGCTGGCAACGGGTGCGGCAGGCGATATCAGTACGCGCCACACGCGGCAAGGGCAGGGCTTCGACGAACTGGAGCGCCTCGGCGGGTTACTGGCACGGCAGGCGTCGAATCTGTTCTCGTCGGGAGAGCCGCTCGCGCTCTCTTCCCCTGACATTCGCGAAGTAGTGATGAGCCTCGAGCCGAAGGTGCCTTTTTCGCCTGAAGAACTCGCAGCAAATGCACGACGCATTCAAGAGCTCATGAGCACGGAGCAAAAGAAAGGCAACATAGCACAGTTGCGAACGTTGGAAACGGCACTGCAAGGCATCCAGGCAACGCAGAAGCTGGCGAGGAAAGAGCAACCGCGCAACCTAAAGGTATCAGTCGCGCAAATGGGAAAGCTGGCACTGGCGGCAGTGCCGGGTGAGCTGTACAATCGCCTGGGAGCGGAGATCAAGCGAACAACGAAACATTTCGTATTGCTGCTGGGATACACCAACGGTTATGTTGGCTATATTCCATCCCGCGAAGCATACGCGGAACTGGATTACGAGGTACTGATCAGCCCATTCGCTCCAGGATCGGGAGAAAAGTTGGCGCAAACTATAAAACAGTTGCTCAGAGATGTATGAAGCGATGTAAAGTAGCATGACAGTGCGATTCGCCGGGCGAAGCGAGGTTGAAGATGGAGGGGCGCAAAGCATCGCGTCCCTCCATCGCTTGAATCTATTTCTTTATAAGGGAGTTACTATCATGTCCGAACATGCACAATTCGGGATGGAGCTTTTCTGGCAAGAAGCCTCAAGGGTGGTAAGGCGCGTCCACGAGACACAGGCAGATGCGATACGCCAGGTAGGCAAGCTCTTTGCTGATTGTATCGAGAAAGACGGCGTGATCCAGGCATATGGGACAGGTCATTCGCGTGCCTTCACGATGGAACTGGCAGGCCGTGCGGGTGGGCTGGTGCCAGTCAACCGGATCGACTTGCTTGATCTCGCGCTGCGTGCCAACTGGCCGTTAGAGCGCGTAGTCAGCCCTGAAATCGAACGCGACCTTGAGGCAGGACAAGCCATTTTGTCCTGCTATCGCCTCGAACAGCAGGACGTGTTTATTATCGCCTCAAACTCTGGTGTCAACGTGGCAATTGTCGAGGTCGCGCTGCAAGCGAAACAGCATGGCCACACGCTCATTGCTGTCACCTCGCTTGAACATTCGCAGAGAGCCGCATCGCGGCATCCATCGGGAAAGAAATTGTACGAGCTGGCGGATGTTGTGATCGACAACTGCGGGCCCTTCGGGGATGCACTGCTCGAAATGCCGGGCGGGCGCGGCAAAGCGTGCTCGATCTCATCGGTGAGTGGCGCGCTGATCGGCCAGATGATTACCGCCGAGACGATTGGCAACCTTATCGCACGTGGAATCGAACCGCCTATTTTCCTTTCGGCCAACATTCCTGGCGGCATTGAGCAGGGACAGCGACTGCGCCAGCACTACGCCGAACGCATCTCGCGTGTGTAGGGCTGCAATGCATTGCGCCTTTTGCCGCGTGTAGAGGCGATAATGAACTTTGACAAAATACTTTGGCTATGGGTCGCCGTGCGTAGTACCGACAAAAGCGTAGGGACGCAATGCATTACGCCACGACACCATACCCGAGCCCATTTGTCAAAGTTCATTATCGCCTTGAGCTGAGAACGACATGACCAGGAACAGAAACGAGAGAACTTTATGAGCGAAGAGAGACAGGATGGCACAACGCAACCGTTGCGCGTTCTCGTAGCAGAGAAACTCTATGCGCCGGAAGAGATCGCTGGCCCGGTGGCAGTCATTCTGGCCGGGACAGGCATAGGCGCGATCTGGCGGGTCGGGGATAGCGTGCAGGCAAAGCAACTCTGTGCAGAACAAATGCCGGGTGCGGCTGTTGAGATAAACGATCTCGGTTCCTGGTGTATCGCTCCTGGCTATATCGATATCCACACGCACGGGTTTCATGGGCACGACATCACTGCAGGCACGCGAGAAGATATCGCGATGATGGCACGCGAGCTTCCGCGTACAGGCGTGACCTCGTTTTTCCCCACTATTGCTACCACCGGCAAAGCGGAGACGGTCGCGCAGATACAGAGCATCGTGGCCATCGCCGGACGGCAGGAACACGAGCCGGAAGCGGAAATTCTCGGCATTCGCCTCGAGGGGCCATTCATCAGCCATGCGAAAAAAGGGGCACAGTACGAGCCGGCCATTCGCCGACCTGATCCTGTTGAGATGCGTGAACTGGCAGGCATCGGGCACGGTCTGGTGAGAATCGTCGATTACGCGCCCGAAGAGGACGAGGAAGACAGCTTTCTGGCAACGCTCGTAGAACTTGGTATTTTGCCCTGCATCGGCCACACGGCGGCGATATATGAACGGGTGATTCGCGCCATCGATAGCGGCGCACGCCATTCAACGCACCTCTTCAATGCCATGTCGGGGCTCGATCACCGCCAGCCGGGGACAGCGGGTGCCCTGCTGACCGATACACGAACCACCGTGGAAGTGATCGCCGACGGAATTCACCTGCACCCGGCAATCTTGAGGCTGGTGCTAGCCGCTCGCGGACCGCGCGATGTCGCGCTCATCACCGACGCCGTAGTGGCCGCTGGTTTGCCAGACGGCGAATATGAATTCATCAACCGCACCGTGCAGGTAGCGAACGGTAGTGTGCGACTGGCCGACGGCACGCTGGCCGGCAGCGCACTGACGCTTGATCGGGCCATCCGCAACATGGTCGCGCTGGTTGGTACATCCTGGTCGGATGCTATACGCATGGCGACGCTGACACCCGCCACGATTACCAATGTCAGCAATCGCAAAGGGAAAGTCGCTCCGGGCATGGACGCCGACCTGGTAGTCCTGGATGAGCAGGGATGCGTACAGCAAACGTGGGTACGCGGGCAACTGGTTTATCGGTAGGTCCCCCACCCTACTGAAAAGAACCTTATGATGAAGGATGGACATCGTATGACACGTCCTGAACCAATACGTGCCGGGCTGATCGGTTACGGCATCGGCAAGGTATACGCCGTGGCACTGCAGAGTGCCGCGCTCTATTACGCCGGGTTGCCGCCGGTAAAATTGGTCGCTGTAGCAACATCGAGCACTGCGAGTGGTAAACTCGCCATCGAGGAGGCGGGATTCGAACGCCATACAACGGATTATCGCGAACTGCTGGCAAGCGATGATCTCGATATCGTCGTCATCGCCACACCGCATTACCTGCACCGCGAAATGCTGCTAGCCGCGCTACCTACGAGTAAAGCGATCTACACGGACAAACCGCTCGCCAACAATCTGAGCGAGGCGCGCGAGATCGTCACGATGGCGCACGCGCTGGGGCGTGACGCCCAGCTATCATTCACCTTGCGCTATTGTCCTGCCGTGCGGTACGCACAAGCACTGTTACAGGAAGGACGTCTGGGGGAGATCTACTCGTTTCGCCTATCATATTATCGTTCGAGCTATCGCAACCCTGAGAAATCGCTGCGTTGGAAAGCCGATATGGCTAAGAGCGGTGGCGGTGTTCTGAGCGATCTTGTGCCGCACCTCGCCGATCTACTGGTCTGGCTGGTGGGTATCCCTGAGCGAGTCAGCGCGCAAACACGCACGTTCATCCATGAACGGCCAGCGGCGAAGGGCTGTAGCGAGAGAATACGTGTCGAAACGGACGACCATGTGCTCATCCAGGCCGCGCTGCCAGGAGGTGCTATTGGCACAATCGAGGCGGGCAGACTGATCGCGGGCGCGATCAGCAACGTGACTGTTGAGATCTATGGCAGCAAAGGCTCGTTACGTTGGAATCTCATGGATCCCAATTATCTCTACGTTGCCGATGGCTCGAAAACGGACGGCGAGCAGGGCTGGCGGCAAATCCCCACCATACAGGACTTTTCCGACGCGTCCATCCCAGGAGCGGACGTACCAGTCGGCGGAATGCGCTTTACTATAGCAGCATTCGTGGATTTTTTCACAAAAATGCTGGCAGGCCAGCCCTACGATCCGGGACTTGAGCAGGGGTTGCGCGTGCAAGAGATCATTGAAATGGCGGCGGAATCCGTACGAGCGGGGATATGGGTCGCTCGTCCTAACGAAAGGAACTAGCAATGGCGGCATCTCGTGACGTTACTGTTCGCAGCAAAGTTGGGCTGCACGCACGCCCGGCGGCTTTGTTCGTCAAAACAACAGGAGGATTTTCCGCACGCGTCACCATCGAAAACGTGACGCGGGGAACAAAGCCAGTGAACGCCAAGAGCATCTTGAGTGTGCTTTCCGCAGGCGTCAGAATGGATGATCATATTCGCATCACGGCTGACGGAACGGACGAGGAGGCCGCCGTTGCCGCGCTCGCCGATCTAGTCAGCAATAATTTCGGGGAGACGGAATGAGGTGAGCAACCATGTCTACACGAACGATTCACGGTGTCGGTGCGTCGGTGGGTATCACCACCGGGCCAGTCTTCCGTTACGAGGTACGGGAACAGGTTGTCGAGCAGCGGCACGCCGAAGATACCTCTGCCGAACAAGCCCACCTGGACACCGCATTGGCCCAGGCACAAGCGGAAATACAGGCATTGGCAACCCAGGTGCGGCATGATGTTGGCTCCAGCAACGCGAGTATTTTCGAGGCGCACGAAATGTTCCTCAGTGACCCCGAACTGCTGGAAGAAGTGCGCGGAATGATCGAATCGCAGCATGTCAACGCCGACTACGCATGGAAAGTCAGCACGGAGCAGTACGCGGCAACACTGCGTGCGCTCGGCGATGAGTATCTCGCGGCGCGCGCAGCCGACGTGGAGGATGTTGCCAAACGGGTGATACGTATATTGCAAGGCGTGGAAGAACAGGCCGCGCAGCTGTCGGAACCCTCGATCATTGTGGCAGTCGAACTGACCCCTTCGGACACAGTGACGTTGGATAAGCACAAAGTACTGGCTTTCTGCTCGGCACGCGGCGGCGCGACCTCGCATGTCGCGATCTTATCAAAAACATTGGGTATTCCGGCGATTGTCGGGTTGGGCGCGGCAGCCGACCAGCTTCGTAACGGGATGCAGGTGATTGTAAACGGGGCGAACGGAGAAATCGTGATCGAGCCGGACGCGGCAGCAATCGCGTCTTATCGCCAGCAGGCAACGTCGCTCGCGCACGTGCAAACGGAGGCACAGGAGAAAGCGTGTGAACCGGCGATCATGGCTGATGGCAAGCGAGTCGAGGTCGTTGCCAATATCGGCGCACCCGGCGAGGCTCCCGGGACGCTGGTCTATGGAGCCGAGGGCGTGGGCCTGCTGCGAACCGAGTTCCTGTTCCTGGAGCGCGCAACCGCGCCAGACGAAGACGAACAAACGGCAGTTTACAGCGCGATCATGGAAACGATGGAGCAACGCCCAGTTGTGATTCGCACGCTGGATATCGGCGGCGACAAGCCCGCGACCTTTCTGGATATGCCGAATGAGATGAACCCGTTTCTGGGTGTGCGCGGCCTGCGGCTGTCACTGGCGCATCCCGATATGTTCCAGATACAATTGCGTGCTCTCCTACGCGCCGGCGCGGGGCACAATCTGAAGATCATGTTCCCGATGGTAGCGACGCGCGAAGAGGTGCTAGCGGTACGCGAACAGATCGCGGTTGCGCAGGCATCGCTGGTGTCACGTGACATCTCCTACGTACAACACTGTGAGGTAGGGATTATGATCGAAGTGCCATCGGCGGCACTGATGGCCGATGTCCTGGCGGATGTCGTAGACTTTTTTAGCATCGGCACGAACGATCTCTCACAATACACGCTGGCAGCCGACCGCACTAACGCCGCGGTCGCTCCCCTGGCCGACGCCCTTCACCCGGCGGTACTGCGCCTGATCCGCATGGTGATCGAGGCGGCGCACGCGCATGGTAAATGGGTAGGGCTATGCGGAGAACTGGCCGGTGATCCGCTGGCCGTACCTGTCCTGCTGGGCCTGGGCCTGGACGAGTTCAGCATGTCGGCGCGTTCCATCCCGCTCGTCAAGCAGGCCATCCGCCGTTATACTGTCGCGCAAGCACGCGAGATCTCCCAGCACGTGCTATCACTGGGTGATGCTGGTGAGGTGAGAGAGTATCTCTCCTCTTTCAGCCATTCCGCCACGTCCAGCAAGAAGTAGGTGATGAACATATCCCATGCCAGCGCGGCGTGTTAGAGGTGTTTCTCTGAGTCCTCTTGAAGCCAAAGTCCCGTGCAAGGTTTCAGGTACCATAGCATCGAGCAGGTAAAGGTCCACCCGGTCATGAATATTCCATGCCGCAAGAAGCTGCTCTTCCATGTCTCTCCTCACTGATATCGCTTATTCCGTCACTACTGTTCGGCTAATGGCCTGGGTTACCGCGTGAATTTGTGGCATCAGGCTTTGGAACTGTGGGATGGTGAGCGATTGTGCGCCATCTTTCAAGGCTTCATCGGGGTTGGGGTGAACCTCGATGAGGAGTCCATCGCTGCCGGCAGCGATGGAGGCTAGCGACATGGGGGCGACGAGATCGCGCCGACCAGTACCCTGACTGGGGTCGGAGATAATGGGCAGATGGGAAAGTTGCTTGATAAGGGGAATCGCGCTGATATCCATGGTGTTACGCGTTATTTTTTCAAAGGTACGAATGCCACGTTCGCAGAGGATCACGTTGTGGTTTCCTTGTGACAGAATGTATTCGGCGGCCAGCAACCATTCTTCGATGGTAGCGGACATACCGCGTTTGAGTACGACGGGCTTGTCGGTCCGTCCCACTTCATCTAAAAGCATGTAGTTTTGCATATTGCGAGTGCCAACTTGCAATATGTCGGCATATTCGCAGACCATGGCAACATCTGTGGGTGTCATGACCTCTGTGATGACGGCCATGCCAAACTCTGCACGAGCTTTCGCAAGTAATTTTAAGCCTTCTTCACCCATACCACGAAAGCCATAAGGTGAGGTGGA
>JADEYI010002012.1_pt1 | contig 11771 bp, 8 predicted proteins | sample 8542331 | NCBI WGS metagenome assembly JADEYI01 (sample SAMN16510988, study PRJNA670497) | mine drainage metagenome | isolation source: biofilm near Copperflume 1 | place: Germany: Marsberg coppermine Kilianstollen | collected 2018-02 | reverse complement strand
GCCGTGCGCAGATTTCTAGATGCGCGAGCGGAGCGGGCGGCAGGACGTGCCAGAGCGGAAGCGGCCCGAAGGGCTGGCGCGGCGTGCTAGCGCAGCGAACGCCACCAATGAGAGCGGCGGCGAAGCGGAGATCGCAGGGGGAGTTGGGTTGCGGCGTGGGGCCGCGACGCGAAGTTTACGGAGCGCTCGCGGGGCGGCTCACAGCGAAGCGCCGCGCGGAGTTTTTCAGAATGGGTGAGATGCGCGAGTTTGAAAATGTGACTACGGATCGATTAGGGCAGGATTGCCTTTCTTAGTCCTCGTTCCTTCATGATCGCGAAGAACACCGGCACCAATATGAAAGCGTGAATCGTCGTGATCATGCCGCCGACTATTGGCGCGGCGATGGCTTCATCACGTCGGAATCGATCGCGCCCTCCAGTAGAATCGGAGCGAGCGGCGTGCGATCCTTTCGCGTCGATAACGATATGGAACGGACGGGTGTCGGTTACGCGCTCGGAGCTGCGGCGCTATTCGGAGCGAGCACCCCGGCCTCAAAACTACTGCTCGGAGATCTGTCGCCCTTGATGCTGTCGGCTCTCTTGTATCTGGGAGCCGCGCTAGCGTTATCGGCGTACCGATTTCTTTTGGCGTTCGAGTCGCGCGAGGCGCAAATCACGCGTCGCGATCTTCCGCCGATCTGCGGCATCATTTTCTTCGGCGGAATGCTGGGGCCGATCCTGATGTTGCTCGGTCTCCAACGCTTGTCGGCTGTAACTGGATCGCTCCTGCTGAATCTCGAAGGCCCGTTCACCGCGCTAATCGCGGTCGGTCTGATGCGCGAGCACCTCGGCAGACGCGAGATGTTTGCTGCAGCCACAATCATGCTGGGCGGAGTGCTTGTAGGTTTTCAGTCGGGTCACGTGGGCGGCAATTGGATCGGAGCGGTGGAAATCGCAGCTGCAAGTCTTAGCTGGGGCATCGACAACAATCTCACGCAGCGCGTTTCATTACGTGACCCCGTCGCGATTGCTCGAATCAAGACTCTCGCCGCGGGCTCGTGCGTGCTCGTGATCGCTCTCTGGCAGAGCAGTGGGAGAATTCCCGGAGTGACAAGCTTGGTCTGCGCGGGTGCCGTGGGTGCGCTTTGTTATGGTGTCAGCATCGTTCTCGACGTGAAGGCGCTTCGTGTGCTCGGTGCGGCGCGAGAATCCGCGTACTTTGCGACCGCTCCGTTCGTTGGTGCGCTGCTGTCAATTGTCTTGTTTCGCGAACTTCCCAAACTGTCGGAACTCGCGGGCGCGGCGCTCATGATCGTTGGAGTGTTGATGTTGGTCCGAGAAAAACACGTTCATTTCCACGCACATAAGGAATTCTTTCATGAGCATCTGCACGTTCACGACGAGCACCATCACCACGGACATGATACTCCAGTTGCCGAACCACATTCTCATCCCCACGAACATTCGCCGGCGACGCACGAGCATGCGCACGTTTCTGACTTGCACCATCGCCACAGCCATTGAGCAGCCCTGACCTTAGTCCTCCGCCTGAGGCGTGGCGTCGCATCCGGAAACCAGCAGACGATTCGATTGTCGCCGGTCAAAACAAATGGTGTGTGCGTACTCGAACAGTCGAGGCCCCCAATCAGACCAGCTCCAAGGGTCGCTGAACCTGGGCACCCGCGGATGATGCCACCGGAGCGCGCAGCGAATTGTGCGGCACCGTCTATAGATGCCGAGTCTTAAGACGCGCCAGTAATTCCGACCTGTACTACTCTGCGACAAACAATGCACCGCTCCGGCGCTACCGATGCGCCTCCTGAAGAACTGGCACTTTCCCGGAAAACCTGAGGTTCAATCGTGACATTCCTCTCCTTTCCATGCCTCGCGCGCCTCTCGCAGCAGGAAATAAACAATTACCAGAGAGCTTACGGCGTCGATCCACCAGACTTGCAACAGCAAGTAAGCTAAGAATCCGAGTACGACTACGAATGAGAGGTAGCCGCAAGCTATACTTTCCGCCGCATCTGCCAGGAGAGCTCGGCTCTGCAAAGCCTCGGCTACGCGGAGTTTACCTTTGGACAGACCATACATCAGGGGAATGGCGATAGCCGCGGTGATGAGGCCGACTAAACTGAATTCCTCTCCGCTGCCCCGCCAGAGACTCCACGCTGCGCTCACGACCACATAAATTGCCAAGGCAAAAAGCAAGATTCCACCGATCTTGCTTGCTGTCTTCTCTGCTCGTTCAGAGACCCTTTTCTCCAATCTGAGTTCGACCCACAATCTCCAGACCAACACCGCAGCCGAGATCAGCTCGATACCACTGTCGATCCCGAAGGCAACCAAAGTGATGCTGTGTGCCAAGATTCCGAAAGCGATGGCGAGAGTGCCCTCAATAATCATCCACGCGATAGTAAGCCATTCGAGCCGAAACGCTTCGCCGATCAAAGTTTGGCGACTTGAAGTCGTACTAGCCGTCATCTCTCCAAACAATCCGATATGTGTGCCTACTATGGTGGCAGTCGCCCTGCCCGACGAGAAAGAACCTTCTAGTCATGGCCGCGGCTAACCTCGCAAATTAGTTTTGAGCCTTGTTCCAGCTGGATCGTAACGTGATCCACACCCACCTCCTTCTTCAGCAACTGCTGAACGGCTTGCAAAACTTCAGGTCCCTGGGTGTCGACTGAGGCCCTGATATGCGCGCTGATGCAGTTGAATCCGGAGGTAAGGGTCCAGAAGTGGAGATCGTGAATTTCCTCCACTCCGTTGATGTTCAGAATGTTACTTCGGAGCTTCGCCAGATCGATATCTTCGGGCGTTCCCTCCAGCAGGATATGCGCGGACTGCCTCAGGAGAGAAATCGTGCGAGGAACAACCAGAAAGCCTATGCCCACAGAGAGTGCCGGATCGATCCAGTACCAGCCCGTCATTGCCATCGCTATTGCACCAAGCACCACCCCGAGAGAGCCGAGCGTATCGGTCAGAACCTCGAGGTAGGCGGCTTTCATGTTCAAGCTGCTTTCACTTCCGCTATGGAGGAGTTTCATCGAGACCAGATTCGCAGCTAAGCCGGCGAGTGCCACTATGACCATCACTAGCTCGCGAATCTCTGGAGGCGCATGCAGGCGCCGGTATGCCTCATAAAAAATGTAGACGGCCACCAAAAGAAGCACTTCCGCGTTAACGAATGCCGCCAGAATCTCCGCTCTATAGAAGCCAAAAGTGTACCTCCGCGTAGGAACGCGGTCGGCTAGTGTCATGGAGGCGTAGGCCAGTATCAGCGCTGCGACGTCCGTAAACATGTGAGCCGCGTCTGCCAGGAGCGCTAAGCTGCCGGAGGCGAAACCGCCAACTACCTCCACCACGAAGAAGGTGAAGGTCAAGACGAGGGCGCCGAGCATTCGGCGTTTTCGAGAGAATCTTTCCGTCGCGCCGAGGATCGGTTGCGGGCGGCTGCTCTGGCCTGTATCACTCGGATCGTGCATGGCGAGATCCTCCAGTAGTGAGAACGACCCGGTCCGAGAAGCTTCCGTCGGGTTTCTTCGCGGCAGGTATGTCGAACGTGCAGTTCACTTCTTCGGCGATTCGACCGCGGATTCGCCGCTCAGTCCATCTCGTATATGAATCGCCTGTTCAACCGGACCGACGTAGATCAGCCCGTCGCCCTTCCTTCCGGTGCGGCCTCGGGCGCAGATGATATCCGTTACAGACTTTACGTCGGGATCGCGAACAACGACTGTTAGGCTGGCAACATTCATGTACCGCTCGGCCAACTTAAGCGAATACTCGACGTCTTCGTCGAGCAACGCCCGCCGGATGGCGCGCATATCGACCACGGTCATGTCAGTGAAACCGGCGTCTTCGAGTCCGCGAATCACGTGGCTAAGCATGTGAACACGGATATAAGCTCTGATTTCCTTCATGGTTGTTTCCCCTTCGGCTATATTGCTGGAGACTCACCCCTCGTAGCGGTTTTGCGTTTGCTAGACCCCAATATCGGTGCGTTCTGCGTTCTTGCGTGACTCGATCCACGCATAAAGAGACGGCAACACAAGCAACGTGAGTGGTGTGGCGGTGATGAGTCCGCCGATGACCACTGTGGCAAGTGGACGCTGCACTTCGGCACCCGCGGAGGTTGAAATGGCCATCGGCAGAAAGCCGAGCCCTGCAACCAGCGCAGTCATGAGAACCGGGCGGAGCCGGATCTCGCCGCCGCGAAGCGCTGCGTTGCTAGGCGAGAGTCCCTCGCTGCGCGCCTGAAGCACGTACGACATCAGCACAACGCCGTTTAGGACCGCGATCCCGAAAAGTGCGATAAACCCGACCCCTGCTGAGATCGAAAACGGCATGCCGCGAAGCGCGAGGGCGAAGATACCGCCGGTCGCGGCCAATGGCACGTTCAGGTAAATCAGCGTGGCGGCCTTGATTTCTCCAAAAGTCGAGTAGAGCAGTATGAAGATCAGGAACAGCGCCAGCGGAACGACAACAAAGAGCCGTGATGACGCGCGTTGCAGGTTTTCGAACTGACCGCCCCATTCGATCCAGTAACCCGCAGGGAGCTTGACCTCTCGCTCGACCGCGCGCTGCGCGTCCGCGACAAAGCCCGCGAGGTCGCGGCCGCCGCGCACGTTCGCTTCGACAGCGAGGCGGCGATGAAGGTTTTCGCGCGTTATCTGCGCTGGACCTTCCTCGATCCGAAGGGTTGCGAGTTGGTTGAGCGGTATGAGCCCGCCATGGTGGTCTGAAACGCGGATTTGGCCGATCGTGTCGAGGCTGTTGCGGTCCTCGGGCGGAAATCGAACCTGGATGAAAAATCGACGCTGCCCTTCAAGCACCTGGCCGACGACGCGTCCGCCCACGGCCTTGACCGTGTCAAGTATTTCGGAGGCGTTGATCCCATATCGTGCGATTGCATTCCGGTTAATTGTCACTTTGAGGTTGTAAAGACCTTCGACGCGTTCAGCCTTGGTGTCGGCGGCACCGGGAACCCGCGAGACTACTCGCACAAGCTCGTCGCCAATTCTCTTCAAAGTTTTCAGATCGTCGCCGAAGATAGTGATTGCCACGTCGGAACGGACGCCGGCGATCAGTTCCTGCACCCTGAGTTCAATGGGCTGAGAATAGCTGAAGGTGGTTCCCGGCACGTCGGCGTTCAGCGCGGAGTCCATCGCTTCGATGAGTCCGGGCAGAGTCTTCGCCGTCTTCCACTCGTTATGTGGCCCGAGGATCGCGTAGATGTCGCTAGTCTCGGGACCCATCGGGTCGGTGGCAATCTCGGCCCGACCAGTTCGTGAGATGACAGTCTTTACTTCCGGAAACCTCTTCAGCACCTTTTCTATCATCGTGGAGTTGCGCACCGCCTCTTCCAGAGAGACGCTAGGCAACCGCCATGCCTGTATGGCCAGTGCGCCCTCGTCGAGACGTGGGATAAACTCCGCCCCAAGGAAGGGGGCGATGACAAGTCCAATTGCAAACAGACCCGCAGCGATCGCGGCCGTGGCGCCGGGACGGCGCATCGCGCGTTCCAGCAGTGGCTTGTAGAAATGATGCGCTCTTCGGATTAGCCACGTCTCCTGCTCCTTCACTCCTTTTCGCAGGAAGAGGCTCGCCAGCGTCGGCATTAGGGTAAACGACAGGATCAACGAACCCGTGAGAGCAAAGATGACGGTCAGTGCCATCGGGCGGAACATCTTACCTTCCACTCCCTGCAATGTGAGGATCGGAAGGTAAACGATGATGATGATTCCGACTGCAAAAACTATTGGGCGCAGGACTTCGCGGCCGGCCTCGAGAACAAGGCCTTTCATATCTTGGTCGGTCAGGGTGCCCAAATGACCGCCGCTCTTCGAGCGTTCGGCGATGTGGCGGATAATGTTCTCGATCATGACGACCGAGCCGTCGACGATGAGCCCAAAGTCGATCGCCCCGAGACTCATCAAGTTTCCTGAGATGCCCGCATAGACCATCGCAGTGAAAGCCACGAGCATCGAGAGCGGTATGGCCGACGCGACGATCAAGCCGCCGCGAAGATTACCAAGAATCAGCAACAACACCGCGATGACCAGCAATGCGCCTTCAGAGAGGTTTCTAGTGACCGTGTGGATTGTCTTCCGAACGAGATCAGTCCGGTCGTAGTAGGTGTCGATAGTGACGCCGGGCGGCAATGTCTTCTGAATCTCCTGGATTTTCTGCCGCACGCGTTGGGCCACGGCGCGGCTGTTCTCGCCGATCAACATCATCACGACACCTGTCACGACTTCACCACGGCCATCACGAGTCACCGCTCCCTGGCGTATCATTGGAGCGAATTTGACGAGCCCGAGGTCGCGAATCCGAATCGGGGTTCCGTCGCCGCGTGTTTCGACGACGATATTGCCGATGTCCTCAGTGGTTTTTACGAGGCCTTCGACCGGAATCACGTACTGTTCGCCAGCGTGCTCGATATACCCGCCACCCGCATTGGAGTTGTTCTGTTCGAGGGCTTCGTAGATCTTTTCGATCGGGAGGTCGTACGAAACGAGCTTCGGTGCATTCAGTTCGACTTCATATGTCTTAAGCTCGCCCCCGTAGCTGTTTACCTCGACGACGCCGAGTACCGACTTGAGTTTGAACGCAATGTCCCAGTCGAGGATTGACCGCAATTGCATCAGCGAGTAGCCATTGCCCCGTACCTCGAACTGGTAAATCTCGCCGAGGCCAGTCGAAATCGGCCCCATCTCGGGGGTGCCGAAGCCCGCGGGAATTAATTCTTTGGCCGCGGGCAGGCGCTCCATCACCAGCCGCCGGCAGAAATAGATGTCCATGTTTTCACGGAAGTACACAGTGACTACCGAGAGGCCGAATCGGGAAATCGAGCGGATGCGCTCGATTCCTGGCAGGCCCGACATCGCGGTCTCGATCGGAAATGTGATGAACTGCTCTACCTCTACCGGCCCGAGGCCGGGTGTATTGGTGAGAATCTGGACCTGGTTTGGAGTGACATCCGGGACGGCGTCAATGGGGAGCTGCTGGAGAGAGTAGATTCCAAGCCCCACAATGAGCGCGGCGAAGATCAAAATCAGAAACCGGTTGCCAAGCGAGAACTCGAAAACTCGATTCAACATTGTCGTGCCCGCTGACCTAATCGTCGCCGCCGATTTCTTGTTTCAGGAGTGCCGACTTGAGATAGAAGGCACCTTTCGTCACAACGCGCTCGCCTGCGGCTAACCCGGAAAGCACTTCAACTTGAGCCTGTGAACTTTGCCCTAGAGAGAGCTGACGGACCATGTAAGCGCCAGGCTTTTGCTCGACAAACGCGATCGGCTTGTCGTGCACGCGCTGAACAGCATCGACCGGGATCACAATCGAGCTGGGAGTGGCGGGCGGGCGGAGGGCGACTTCCACATTGGCAAACATCCCGGGTCGCAGCCGCCCGTCGAGATTGGCAACCTCTACCCGAGCCTCAGTTGTTCGCGTGGCTGTCTGGACAGTATTGCTGAGATATGCGATGCGACCCTGAAAAGTCTCGCCGGGATACGCGTCAACTCTTATGAGTACTGGATCGCCCTTGGCGACGCGCGCAAGATCTTTCTCGTATACATCCACGAGCACCCAGACCGTTGAAAGATCGGCGATTGTGAACGGCGTGTCCTCGGGCCGCACAAGTTCACCGAGGGTTATATGCCGCGCGATGACGGTACCGGAGAAAGGAGAACTGAGCGGAAAATAGGAGAGTGCGTGCCGTCCGCTTCCGTTCCAAGTCAGACCGTCGATCTCGTTCTCTGAAAGACCGAGCAGCCGTAACGTCTCGCGCGCGGCGCGGTAGGCCGCCTCGCTCCGTTCGAACGTGCCCTTCGCCTCAAGGTATTCCTTTTCCGACGAGATCTGCTGTTTGAAGAGATTGCTCTCACGCTGGTAATTGCGCCGCGAAACGTCGAGATTGACCTTAGCCTCGAGAAAAGCGGCTTTGCGCTCGCCCAGCTCGATGCTATCGAGCTCAGCCAGCACCTCGCCGGCTTTCACCACATCGCCTAGCTTCGCCGGCACGTCCACAGCCTTGCCCGGAATCCGCGGGCTCACATGTGCGATTCGGTACTCGTTCGGCTTGATAACCGCGGTGGTAGCTAACTTCTGGTTAAGCGTCCCATAACCGACTGTTTCGGTGGTCAAAGAAATAGCCGCTCGAGCTTCGGGTGTGAGTTCTATCCGCGCCTCGCGATCGCCGTAGGCCTTCTGGGCAGAGCGAGCGGAATCAGGACTGGCATTGCGAGTGGCGGTGCGGCAGCTCCCGAGCAACGGCGGTAGCAGAAGTACGAGCAGAGCAGCGCTTAAGCGGCAAGCAACATTCATGGCTTCATTGCTTTATCGAGGTCTGCGCCGATCGCGAATTCCAGATTGGTTCGCGCGGACCAATAGTCCCACAACGCCTCCAGATACGAGAGCTCGGCTGTTACGAGATCGTTTTGGACTACTACCAGTTGGAGTAGATTGATCTTTCCCGCTCGGTAGGAGGTTTCAATGAAGCCGAAGTTTTCCTCAACCCGGCTCATCGTGTCGGACTCGAACATCTGAACGCTTTCGCTGGCGGCCTCATAGCTCTCCGCGGCGTCGCGAACTTCCGTTCCGATGTTCAAGAGCACCGCCCGGCGGTCGTAGCTGGCCCTTAGACGCTCGCCCGCCAGCGCAGTTAGTTCGGCCTGCTTGTGGTCGAAGATCGGAATGGAAATCCCTACCGAACCGCCCGCGATTTCAAAGCTGTGTCCCGGCCCTGAAGGTTCGCGCGAGTATGTGCCGCTTATCACGGGGTTCGGAATGATAAGGCGCTTTGTCAGGGCTGTGTCCGCTTCCACTCGCTTGATCTCGGCATCGCTCGCGCGCAGGTCGGGTCTGCTGGCCAACGCAATCCTGACTAGCACGGCAGGGTCCACATTGATCGGACGCGCCGAGAGCGTGCCGCCGAGTTCGATCGCCTCGTCCGCGTCCATACCCGTGAGCCTCTTCAGATCGCGCAACGCGTTCTGGTAATCGCGGTTGCCGGCGAAACTGTTTCTGCGCGACTGGTCGTATCGGATCGCTTCAAGGTTCGCTTCGAGCTTGGTTCCTTCACCGGTCTGGAGGCGCGCCTGCGCTGCATCGCGCAGTTTCCGGTCCAGGGTCTCGATTCTCCGAAACAACTCTTGCCGTCGCTGCAAGTACAACCCGCGGTAGAAGCCGGCTTTGACTTGCCCGGTGAGCGTGCGTTCTGCATCCGCAACTTGTGCGCGTACCTTGGCCAGATTGTCCTCGGCTTCCTCGATGCGCTTCCCCCTCTGGCCGCCGATCTCGACTTCAAGCGAAGCATTGATTGCGGGCTCGGCTACGCTCCCAACCTCCGGGGCACGCCATCGGGTCGCGCCACCTTCAACGACCGGGTTGAAGGGGTTCAGATAGCGCGCTTTCATCAAACGCGAATTCGCAATTGTGAGTTGCTGGCGTGTCGACTGAACCCCCGGGTTGTTTTGCAGAGCCTCCTGGATGGCCTGATCGAGGGTGAGCGTTGCCGTCTCCGCACGACCAGCCAAAAGAATCAAGATGGCAAGCGCAAGAAGGGCTGACCGCACTCGCAGTCGGATTCGGCCCGTCAACGCGGGCTGCTTCATTTCCATGGCGAATCCTTCGTTGTTGCTTCTTAGAACCGTCCGCACAGCTCGCGGGTTTCCCATCACAATGGCGCACGGTGCGAGCGCGACCGTTACAATCCAGCCGCTCGCACCATGTCGCCTACGGGCGGCTTGCGCCGTCCTCGACACCTGATGGAATGTTCAGATCAACAAAGAAGAACGATTGAGGAGGTACAAAATTTCTGGTCGAAGCACGGTATTGGCGTGCGAAGGGACAAACGCTGACTCGCGGACAGTTGTGTCGAAGCGGGAATCGTCCAAACAGAAAGGATCACTGCAGGAGCAAACGAATTTCCAACCGGCCGCTGCGTTTCGACGCTGAGCCGGGTGTCAATACATCCTTTCGGACAACTGTCTTTCGACTCAGCAACGAGACCATGTGCGCTCGGCATGAGCTGGGTGCAAGTGCCGCCGTCGACAATTTCGATCGCAGAGTGGCCGCCAGAAGCGATGCAAAGCACCGTGTCCGGCATCATCACGACGCCCAGCGACATGATGAGGAATGCCAGGAAACAGGAAACCAGTCTTCGAGGCGAACGCGTCACGCCAACAAGGATGTAGGTCCGTACCGGTAGAGTCAACTCTTGCGGGCGGTGCCTTGCTGATGTGTCAAGCCGGCGGAACCGTGAACCGATGAACTGGCCGACCGGCGCCTTTAACGCTTGATCGACAAGACGGTATCTTCCCGTCTTCGGGCAGGACGTGCTGCGTTTTTCCTCCGGCGCTCGGGGGTTGCAGGATTCGGCATTCTATGGGGACAAGCGAGCGATTCTCAACGACGCCTGCGGTTGGTCAGACGAACCGATCCGGGTCGTGATGGACCATGGAGAACTCGTCGAAGCAACACCTGACACGACTTGGTATCTGCTCGGCGGCGGGTGCGGCGTTAACAATCTCTTCCGGTCGGAAGAGGCGATGCGTGCCTGGATCGGTCAACATCCGCAATTCAACGGTCGCGAAGCGCGCGCGTTGCGAGATTTTCTTACTTCGACTTTGAGATGAAGTTGACTACGGCGCCCGCGCGAAGCGCGGGCGCCGCGCGCCGCTTACGCGACTGGGTGAGGTCGGGAGAGGATGAAGTCTGCCGCGTGCTGCGCCTGAGCGGCGGCGTGGATCAGGAGCTTGCGATCGTCGCGGAGTTTCTTTAGCCAGCCGGCCACGTACGCGGCCTGATTCTCGATGACTGCGGCTGTAATGCCGACTTCCGCGCAAAGATAGGCGGCTCCCATTTCCGCGCACAATTCTTCTTTTGAGTAGACGGCGGAACCGAACGGAGCGACTTCGCAAATCCCTTCTCGCGCAAGGCGCTTCTGATGGCCGGTGCTGTGGACGGTCTCGTGCAGCGCTGTGGCGTAGTATTCTTCAACGCTCGCGAAGAGTTCGCGCGGCGGCAGAGTGATTCGATCTGTGATCGGGCTGTAGAACGCTTTTGAGCCTGCGTGCTGAATCTCCGGCGGGTTGGGCATTTCGGCGATGATCCGTTCGGCCGCTTCGATCGGATCGTGCTCATACGTCTCGATCTTCGGCAGCTTGTCGAGTACCGCTTGCGGAAGCTCGCATTGTTCCAGATTCCAGACTCGGTAGTAGCGAAGCAGGAATCGCCGGCGCGCCTTCTCGTCGGGCCCGGCGGTGTCGAGGTCTTCGGTGCTCTGCGGCGCGTCTTCGACTTTCCAGAAAACGACGATCGTACTTTCCTCCCCCTTGCGGACCCGTCCGCCAAGTTCGTTGGCCTGGCGCATCGTCGTCCAAAATGGCGAAACGTATTTGGAAGCCGAAAGCAGGAAAAAGTTTACGCCGCGATATGGTTTTTTGCTCACAAGGTTGCGCGGCAGTCCGGCTGAGGTCCACGGCCTGCGCCACGGCACGACGCCTTGTTCAAGTAGATTGATTATCTTGTCGGTCACGATTGCGTAGATGTCCATTTCCCATAGTCTCCATTGTGATTTGGATAGTTGAGGGAGAACCGCTTTCGCGGCTCTCCCGTTGCGTGGTGGGAACTAAAACGGGATGTCTTCGGATGCTTCAGCCTTGGGCGTGTTGGCGCGATTGCCGAGCATGCGGAGTTGCCGCGCCACGATTTCAGTCCGGTAGCGCTTGCCGCTTCCGTCCTTCGCTTCGTACTGGCGGGTAGTGAGCCGACCCTCGATGT
>JADEYI010002011.1_pt1 | contig 11777 bp, 10 predicted proteins | sample 8542331 | NCBI WGS metagenome assembly JADEYI01 (sample SAMN16510988, study PRJNA670497) | mine drainage metagenome | isolation source: biofilm near Copperflume 1 | place: Germany: Marsberg coppermine Kilianstollen | collected 2018-02 | reverse complement strand
CCAAGGCTCATGTCGCTCAGGAGGCCGCTTGATGAAAAACCTACTAGTGAAAGGAGGAATACTCACCTGTGAGAAGATCAGCTCCATCGGCAGATCAGCGGCCACCTGTTCCATATGCTTGGAGGTGAAGTCTGAGCCGTGATCGGTGTAGAAGACGGTCGGAATGCCGGACGCATGCCAGTGAGGGTCTTCTTTACGCCAGATCGCTTGACGAAGCGTCAGCGCTGTGGTCAGCGCGGTCGATTCTTGAAAGCTGAGCCGATAGCCGACGATCGTTCGACTGTAATCATCTTCGATGGCAGTGAGCCAGGGTTTGGCGGGGGTACCTGTTTCATCGAGCAAGAGGACATCAAGCGGGGTGTGATCGGCCTGCCACATCGCATTGGCGTGGGACGACTCTCGCCGATACAGCAGGTCAAACTCCTCACGGTATGCAGCCGCTCCCTCGTGGGCAAGCGTGACGAGTGCAGGGGAAAGCGCCTTGATAATGAGGCGCACCCGCTCATAACTGGGTGCTTTCCATCCTTGTTCTTTGGCAATCTCACTCACTTGGCGATGGATGGAAGCCGCTGAACGTGGAGGCGTTTGCAAGGCCAGCCCTTCAACCAAGGTGATCGCTTGCTCTGGCAGGCTGCGAGACTTGCCTTTGTCCGAGCGTGCGGCATTGGCGAGCCCAGCCAGTCCCTTTTCTCGAAATCGCTTGATCCAAAGTTGGACCGTACTGGGGGGAAGGTGATGGGTACGTGCAACCTGTGCTTGAGAGACGTGCTTCTCTAAAGCCGGACGAATGATCTCCAAACGTTCAAGTGCTTGTGTTCTTTGAGCCTCTGAAAGAGCCGTGAGCGGTAATGCTGTCTGCGTCATGATCCATTCCCTCCCTCATGGAAGGAGCCAACTACACCATCTTCCCTAAGTATACCTGATCACCAGAATAATTGTACAGATTCCACCAGTTTAATGGCTCATGTCCAGATTTGGGGCATACCGCTCCCTTGCTCCTCAAAAGGAGAGGAACACATGGAAAAGCTTCTTTGCCGAAACCGCCTGAGAGGCTTCTCCTGGAAAGAAACTTCTCAGTGCAAACCATGTACCACAGTGAGCAAGCAACCTGTATGCCCCAAGAGTGGCCATGAGCCGTTTAATTCTGGGATTTACATGTGTACGTGGTGTGTGTCGGCGGTTGAGACATCGGTTACGCTCCTTGTTTCTCTCTGTGGAAATTTCCTGCATTCCTTCCAGTACGCGCACCCCACAGTGTCGGTTCACCTGTCGCCGGACAGAGCGTCCCTCGCTCCCGTTGTGGCCGTCGCCCTCTCTTGCTGCGTGCTTCGCTCGGAGAGAAGGACAACGCCAAACGCAGAGAAACTGAGGAAGAAAAGCCACACGCCAGGATTGGCGATGAAGGGAGCAATAGTCGCAAGATTGTCGGGCAGGAAATTGCCAATGAAGGCAACGATAAAGCCGACGAAGATACAGAGGCCGAGCCAGCGCGGGAAAACGCGCGCACGGATCGTCATGATGCCAAAGAGGAGCGTGCCAACAATCGTCAGTGGCCCAATGACGAACAGGACGTCAGGGAGCTTGAACGCAGGCACAAGACCAGAGATACCGCCCTGAAGAACAGGGAAGATCAGTAGATCAAGCCAGATGATGACCAGTCCCACCAGCCCGACCCACCCCACCTGTTTCGCTTGTCGAGCATACAGAGCAGGCAAGCCCAGGAGGAGGAGTGCTCCGCCCAGAAAGGTGATCAGAGCGGTCACCGTCGGAGAAGTCGGCAGATGGAAGACCGTCAGCGCCATGAGCAGACCACCGAACAGGAGGAACCAACCGCTTACACGCAAAAGAAGTGGTGACATCGTATGTGTTCCTTTCTCTCCAGAAATGTGGAGGATGAAGAAGGTGAATGGGAACAACGCCGTTCGTTGTTCCTTCCTAAGCGTATGCCCGACGAGCGGACGCCAAGACCGTCAAGACGATGATGAGCACTGAGATCACGATTCCCACGCTAGCAGCAGTAGTAGCGGCGGGATACGATCCACCGCTTCGTACTCATGCCTAGATGAGTTCCTTTGTCAATTGCCTCAAGATGATGCACCGCAGACGAGCAACCTCGCGGACATCGCTCCATTCCTGTGGACAGTCCCGCACAATCTCCGCGGGTTCCAGCCCACAGTGATAGAGCAGGTAGGCCAGTCGTCGCTCACGCTCGCCTGAGAGCGTGGCTTGGACCCAGTTCCAAACCTCCGGGCCTTGGGGATTCCCTCGTGGGTCTTGCTCTGCTGACTCGTGCTCGCAGGCTCCTCTGGGATGCGAGGAGACCCGCACCGTCTCCAGGATGGCTCCGTTCAGACTCGCACGCAAGCAGACCAACACCTCTACAAGCGTCGCACATCGCACCTGCCCCTGGATAACGATGTGCCAAAACCGCTCAAAGGCCAGTGCGACGAAGTGTTTTTCGCTATGTATGCTACATGCAGCCTCCCCGCTAGGATGGGCATGTAACCAGGTCAGGACGGTCTTTTCCAGGCCCTGTTGCAGCGCTGCCCAGGCCTCGTGATCACCATCTGTCCTCGCACGGTGCCACAACTGCAGACGTGATCTCTCACGTGTCTCGCCGATATCCTGCCTCATGGGGCTGCTCCTTGTGTTCGTATTCGAACATCTTAAGCGGGAGTTTCTATACGCACACGCGTGGCTTGAATGGTAAAGGTGCCAGATAAGATAACGTTGCCATGCACATCATAGACATCGAAATTGCCTGAACCGCTGTAGGCATTGTCGGCCTCGTTCAGTGTGGCAATCTGCCGTATCTTTGATGTCCCTTGAAACGTTCCTTGCGTGTCATGGTTGAGGGTGAGATAGGTCAGAAGAAATGTCCGTTCTCCTGTACTCCTCCAGGAGCCATGACCGGGAGTCGCGAGGGAGGAAGGCATGAATGAGAGCTGATCGGTTTCTGTATATCCTCCACCTGCTGCATAGGTCTCGAGACCAAGAATTGGTGAAGGGAGGCCAGAAGCACTCGTCGCAGTCACCGCGAAAAGCCAGGAGCCTTCTGGTCCTTGACCTGCACCGCTATTCTTGGCAAAGGCTGCCGTTGGGCTCTCAAGTGCAGTAAGAACACCCAGAGCGCTCAGAACTCCTGCCCCTTTTAAGAGCTGACGACGTTTTGTCTTCCCGAGGTCTGTCATCTTCCGAAACTCCTTTCCTAAGTATTCCCTTCTGGCTGCTTCTGCCTCGTCCGGGATGATCTGTTAGAGCCTGTCTAAAAAATCATCTCCATCCGCTTCTCAAGCGGATTGAATTTCGCATGGTGAACACATTATTAGACAAGCTCTCGCCGCGGACGAGGATGGTCATGCTTCTCCGGCAACCTCCTCTCTGGACTCACGCAGTCCGTTGCTGCCTCGGCACAACTAAGCGCATGAGACAGCGACGGAGCCGGACAGGCTTATTCTTGCGACGGGATGAGGCCAAGTTGTTGCAGGAAGCCAAGCAAATCGTAGTAGCTGCGGTAATTGACAATCTTGCCATTGCTGACGCGATACACATCACAGAAGCGCATTTCGACAGCGCGGCCTGTCGGTGGCACATCTCCCGTCGGCATGTGCAGAGAAGCGGTGTTCGTCCCCCGGCCAATAAACTCAACGACCGCCTGATCCTCTGTCGCGAACAGATTCGTAATTTCTATCCCGCTGTCAGGGAAGCCCTCTTCGAAAAACAGAATCAACTGCTTGTAGCCGTCTGGACCGCGGGAGGTCGCTCCAGAGGGAATATCGATGACCTCGCAATCCTCGGCAAAAAAAGTAAGAGACTTGTCGAGCCAGGCGGGGTCTGACTGGTGGCTGTTGTACAAGTCATAGAGTGTCTGTACAAGAGTGGTGGTATGTTGTGCTGTCGTGGTCATTGCTGTATCCTTTCCGCTGTGTGTCGCGATCGTCACTTGACGATATGAATGTACCCTCGCGGGCGTATGCAAACCTGGTCCTAAAAAAGGGATGCCCAACTGCTCGGCATTGAACCTTACAGATGAGAGTGTACACTCATTGATGCAGAAGCGTATCCGAGAAACTACGGTAGTGGAGTACGTATGTTCTCTTCCCACGGAGTGCGCGAGACAGAAGGCCCAAGGAACGTCACACGAAATAGCTCCTCCACTGCTCAGAGCAGAGGTGTTGCCACGCCTCGCGTCTCTTATTCTCGCTCTCGACAAGTTACCCAACGCGTGCTATATTATTCAGCGGTTACGTAACGCGTTCTCTGTTGTGGATTCCCCAGGCGAGGAGAATACCATGCCCCAGAAGGCCCTTCCAGTGGTTTCTGATCATCTCTTACACATGCCTGATCAAGAAGCGAGTGAGCCCACGCCTGTCGTGGTCGGCTCGCAGCGATGGTATAACTGGCTGGCCGAGGAACAGAATACCTCTTTTTCCTTCAGAAACGCTCTGGGAACGTTCACCGTGCGGCGCGAGCGCAAACGGCATGGCTGGTACTGGTATATCTATCGCAAGTCTGGCGGCAAGCTGCGCAAAGCCTATCTTGGCAAAGCAGAAGAGGTCACCCTCGAACGACTCGGTCTGAGGGCCTCGACGCTGGTTAATCAACCCAATGGTGGCGATGACCGGGACGATGGCCTGCACAGAGCTGGCGAACAGGCGCTCCTCGGATATGCTGACCCTCTCAGTGGCAGTGAGGCATCTTCACTGGCTCCGACCGTCGCATCCCAGGTCGAACCAGTACCGGTCAACAGACTTGCCCTCCCCACACCGCTTACACCACTGATTGGTCGAAAACCTGAGGTGGCAGCTGTCTGTGGACTGCTCCGGCACGCACAGGTACGCCTCCTGGTCCTCACAGGCCCCGGCGGTATCGGCAAAACGCGCATGGCGCTCCAGGTAGCGACTGACCTGCGGCAGGACTTCCCCGCTGGTGTCTGCTTCGTCTCGTTGGAAACTCTGCGCGATCCCGCACTGGTCGCTTCCACCATCGCCCATGCTCTGGGTCTGCGCGAAACCGCCAGGGAGTCCGTGGTCGATCAGCTCAAAGACGCCCTACGCTCCCAACATCGCTTGCTGCTGCTGGATAACTTTGAGCAAGTGACCCCAGCCGCTCCACTGCTCACGGAACTGTTGGCGGCCTGCCCACAACTGAAGGTGTTGGTGAGCAGTCGCACTCGATTGCACGTGCGGGGGGAACATGAATGGGTGGTTCCCCCATTAGCACTGCCTGACCCAAAGCAGCTTGCAGACAGTGGGGCCCTGCCGCAGTATGCCGCCGTCGCCCTCTTTCTCCAGTGCGCATGGACTCTACAGCCCGACTTCCAGGTCAGCAGTACCAGTACCCGCGCCATAGCCGAGATCTGTCTCCGCCTGGAGGGGGTGCCGCTGGCGATCGAGCTGGCAGCAGCCAGGATCAAACAACTCCCCCCACAGGCACTCCTGGCACAATTGGGTCATCGCCTCCCAGTCTTAACGAGCGGGCCACAGGATGCACCGGTACGCCAGCAGACGTTGCGCAATACGCTGGCCTGGTCGTATTCCCTGTTGAACTCTGGGGAGCAGTGGCTCTTGCGCAGGCTCTCCGTCTTCGTTGGTGGCTCTACCTTGCAGGCAGCAGAAGCCGTCTGTTGTGCGCCTGGGGACGATGTCGATGCTGGGTCGGCGAGCGTCTTGGATGGGGTGGCCTCTCTCATCGATACGAGCCTGCTGTACCAGATGGAGCGAGAGGGAGAGGAGCCTCGCTTCGGCATGCTGGAAATGACCCGCGAGTATGGGCAAGAGATGCTGGCCAGGTGTGAGGAAACGGAAGCAGCCCGCCAGGCCCACGCCAACTATTACCTGGCGCTGGCAGAGCAGGCAGCGCACGCCTGGGAAGGTCCGCAGCACACCTTGTGGTTGGGACGGTTAGAGCGGGATTATGACAACCTGCGGGCAGCAATGCAGTGGTCACTTGAGCAAGAGAAGGATGGGGAGCGTCTGGAAGTGGCCTTCCAACTTGGGGCAGCGTTGCGCAGCTTCTGGCAGGTTCGCGGGTACTTCCGTGAGGGGCGCACCTTCCTGGAGCGTGTTCTGGTACAAAGCAAGGGGAGCCTGCCATCCTTGCGCGCGACGGCACTCAACGATGCCGTGCTCCTGGCCGTCTCTCAGGGTGAGCATGCGTGGGGGGAGGCACTGTGCCAGGAGAATCTGGAACAGTGCCGAGAACTGGGAGATGGAGCCGCCGTTGCACGGACCCTCTATCTACTGGGATGGCTGGCTTTGTTGAAAGGCAATCTTGCCGCGGCACATGCCAGGCTCTCCGAGAGCCTGGTGCTCTTTCGAGAGGCGGGCGACAAGGGGGGAAGCCTCGTGTCACTCTTCTGGGTTGGGGTGGTGGTCACCTCCCAGGGGGAGTATCCCAGGGCACGCACGGTGTTCGAGCAGACTCTCGCTATGCAGCGGGAGCTCGGAAACAAGCGGGGGATCGCCTGGTCGCTCTTCCACCTAGCCTGGGTGTTCTTTCTTGCTCAGAGCAATCTCACAACGGTACCTTCCTTGCTCGCAGAAACTGGGACACTCTTCAAGGAGCTTGGCGACATGTGGGGAATAGCTGAATGTTCCCTGCTCCTGGGACAACTCGCCCTTCGCCAAGGAGATACTGTCACGGCACACACGAGGCTTTCGCAGAGCTTGACGCTCTTCGGAGAAGTCGGCAACAGGAGAGGCATTGCTCGTTCGCTCGCCCAGCTGGGGGACGTCGCTGCGATGCAACAGGACTGGGCAAGAGCACGTCTGCTCTATGAAGAAAGCCTGACCGAAGCGAAGGCGGCGCGTGATACGATCCAGATCGCCTCCTGTTTGGAAGCAGTAGCAGGTGTCGTCGCGGCTGAGGGAGCATCACTTGCCACTGTCCTGTGGGCGGCACAACTCTGGGGAGCGGCAGAGGTCTTGCGAGAGACGATGGGAGCACCTCTCCCACCGGTTGAGCGTGCCACCTATGAAGAGTGGGTGGCCGTTGCACGCAGTTCCATTGGCAAGCGGATCTTTTCCGTCTACTGGGCACAGGGGCGCACCATGACCCCTGAACAAGCACTGGCCGCACAGGGGAAAGCAGCCATGCCCTCCCTGCGCTCCACGGAACCAGCATCGATCTCTTCCAGGAGCACAGCAGCCACGCTCGCGGGTCTGACGGCACGCGAAGTGGAGGTCCTGCGCTGGGTGGCTCTCGGGTTAACCGACGCTCAGGTGGCTGCACAGCTCGTCATCAGTCCCCGTACTGTCACTAGCCATCTCAGTTCGATCTACAACAAGCTCGGTGTCAGCTCGAGAGCCGCTGCAACTCGCTTTGCAGTGGATCATCAGCTTGTCTGAACCCGTCAGAGCGCCTTCATGAACGGCTTTGCTCCTCCTTTAGGCGTCGATCGATCACCCTGGTCGATTTGAATGCCTGATGCGGGTCAAAAATGTCGTTCCTGCTGCCCACAAACTCGATGGAGGGACGCATCGAAGCCGCAACGGTCACTGTTTCTACCAGTTCCCTTTGCACTCGTTGCTGCTCACCTGGCTGCGCCGCGACGCGCACGAGGAGCGCGTCGGGGGAAGAAGGATCGTCTTGCCGCCGCCTGGTAAAAACGATCTGGTATTCTTCGATGCCCTCGACGGCGGCAATGGCTTCCTTGATCCCATCTGGATTGAGCAAGGTCCCGTTGAACATGACCAGTTCAAACGTGCGTACCGTATTGGTGACAATCCGTGGTCCTTGTCGCCCGCAATTCGGGCAGGCCTCATGGCTAATCGCCGTCAGGTCACCAATGGCATAGCGAAGCAGAACGGTGCCTCGCCGGTCAAGGTGAGTGATAGTGAAGAGGCCGGGCTTGCCATCCGGAAGCGGCGAGTGGCTCTGCTCGTCGAGCACCTCGAAGTAGAACTGGTCGGGTGCCGGAATGTGGCTGCCGCCCAACTCGACACATTCAGCTGTGCCCCCCTGCATCTCAGTGAAGCCGAGACCACTCTTGATCGACAGATCGTGCTGGTTGGCTCCCGCACGCAGTAAGCGCCGTCGCATATCCTCTCTCGTGCCAGCAGGACAAGGCTCCCCGACCACCAGGACGAGTCGCACCCGGCTGAAGTCGGCTCCGAGTTCCTCGGCTCGCATGATGATCCGATGCACATAGCTCGGGATGCCACCCAGGACCGTCCCTTTATGCCGCTCGCTCATCCAAACGACCTCATCCAGACTTGAGGAAGTGGAATCGAGTACACTCATCAGCGGACTGGCCACAGAGGCACCAACCGTCATCACACCAGAGGGAAAGCGGGAGGTGAGATGCGGGAAGGGCGTGAGTGGGTAGAGGTTGATCACGACATCCTGGGCCGTCATACCGACAATACTGGCCCACCGTTTGAATGGTTCGCCTCCGGCGAAGCAATCATAGGTGGTATTGAAAAACGGGGCAGGGATGCCTGTTGTCGTTCCAGTGGTGTAATGCACATCCCACAGGGTGCGTTCCAGGGGAAGAAACTCAGGCAACGGCGTCAGACGAAACGCCTCCGGGTTGCTGAGATAGTCTTGCTTCGTCGTGACGGGCAGCTTCTGCACATCTTCGATGGTCTGAAAGTCGTCGGGCGTGAGTTTGAGACGACGAAACATCTCCTGGTAGTAGGGGTGCGCCCGGAAGCAGAGTGCTATCTGGTGCCGAAATCGCTGATTCTGAAGGGCTTGAATCTCCTCGTGACTGCGATAGAGCAGATCGCTGGAGGCCAACGGGGGCGTTTCTCGCATGGGACAGGCTCCTTTTGTTCAGAGACACATTCGAGGGAATACAGGTGAGTCGTTGAAGCACGCTCTATTTCCCTCGGAACAAAAACAATGAGAGCTTCGTATTCCACCTGTAATCGTTCCATCGCGTTCTCCCTGTCTTCCAAAGACGGTAAACTATAGCGCCGCGTGGTTTCCAGGCGTATATGGGGTACGACAACGATTGTGACAAAACTGGGCCATTTGACATAATACATTGGATATCGCAGCGAATAGCCCATTAGCTGCGATACCTCGCCAACTCGCTACAAAAATACTACCTTGAGGACCTGTCAAAGTATATCATTTTTGCATGTTAGGTGCGATAGCACGAATGTGCGCATCCTCAAGTTATGTCGAATGGCCCAATTTTGATCGAATCGTTGCCCTATCCCTTCTTCTGCTCGACAAAGCCAGGGTCTTCAATGTTGTTTGCCATGGGGTCATAACATGACCGCCGGGAGCGTGGTAGGGACACATATGACGATCACTCCATAGATAATCAGTGCTCCGCCTGCGATCTGACTGATCTGCCTACCAAGAGGAAACGATTTCTCGGCGTAGATAAGTGCTGTCAGGAGTGCCATCACTGCGATATTCATGATACCAAGTGGAAAGAGGAGCACAAACAGGAACCAGCAGCATCCAAGACAGTAGGCCCCGTGAACGAACCCCATGCGGAAGGCACCGCTATATCCATCACGCCAGGAACCCAGGATGAATTGCAAAGGTGTCCGGCATTTCGACAGGCACATGTGCTTGAGCGGCGAGAGTTGATAGAGGCCGACCACCACCAGCAAGGCACCACCAATACGGGGGGCATTCGTCATGAGCCACATTGACTGTCCGGCCAATCTCTCAGCAAAGAGGGCGAGGGGATAGGCCACGAGGCCGAACAGCGTCCAGATGAAGAGATACGCACTGACGAAGACCCAGGTCGGAACAAAGGCCTGAGACTTTTGCTTCTTGCCAGCGTATACCGCCGTAAACATCAGGATCATCGGGGCTGCCGTGGGGAACATCATCGCGATCATCATCACTACCCAGATCGCCATGAAAAGTCCTGTGCTCATTCCCATCGTCAGGTCCATTCCCATGGTTTGGCTGTTCATGGCGGCTGATTGCCAGATGAGTACTGCCCACGAAGCAGTAGCCAGGATGAGGAGCAAGCCCAAAATCAGCTTGCGTTCCCGCGGGAATGGAGAAGCGTTAGCGGGAGTCATGGAGGGTCTCCTTCTCTGCCAGATAGAACCAGGTGATATCGCCCTCGATACCTGCGTCGAAGGCGATATCATCTTTGGTGAACGTGCGCAAACGCTACGCGTTGGACCAGTTGATAGGTGCGTAGTGAGCATTCTTACCAGCATTATCCCAGCGCATGCCGTAGTCCGTCCAGGTGCTCGTTTCGTCACCAACTGCCATGGCGACGCTGGAGGCAAAGGGATGCGCATTTTTTGCCCAAATCTCTTCGTCAGGATTCATGCTTGGAACCGTGTGGACCGCCATCTGCATGAGGCTCGGAATCTCGATTGAACGGCGCTTGCCCTCTTTCTGGAAAGTGATCGGCACAGTTTTTACTCCAAGTACCGTGGAGATCAGAGGTGCAAGGGCAGCCACAGGACCACCAACTGACCCCGTGAAGACGGCTTGAAGGGCTTGACGCTGCTGCTCATCTGCTCGCTCATCGAGGTAGAGGGCCACGGACCAGTTGCCATCAGCCATCGCTCCTGGTGTACGCACCATCAAAGCAACATTCAGTCCATTAAGGGTTACGCCGCCATAGTCCCCCCGATCAACGTGGAAACCAAAGGCAAGCTCACAAGCGCCCGCTGTCGGCTTCGAAGTGAAGGGTGCGTTTGGTGAAAAGAGACAAGGACACACCACATTACAGTTACAGTTCTCGAAGTAATCTCCCGCGATTTGCCAGCGGGTTTGTGTTGAAGCCATGCGTCACCTCCATGTGCGCTTTTCCTACTACTTGTCAGTAGGGTTTAGCAGGGGTCAGCATATCCAATTCTGAATTTGTACGCTAAGCAAAACAGGAGGTCTCACTGATTTCCTTATGTGGCTTTACAAACGGATTGAGGAGAAAGGATCTGAAGTTGGAAAGGTCTATCCACTTGCGTGATCCTTTCTGGTGAGCATTTCATCGCAAATGCTCGTCTGGCTCTCCAGGTCAATTCATCTGCTTAGCATACACTTTTCACGTTTCAATATGCTGACCCCTGGGGATTGTGACAAGAAAGCTTACTTGCCGTAGATTTTGCCACCCTGAAAGTCAAGCATAACAAATGGTTCATCACCGAGCACCCACGCATCGTGTCCTGGTCCGAGGAGTTGAACATCACCTGGTCCTACTTCACTCTCGGTTCCATCATCCATTCGTACGTGTAGGCGACCAGAAATGCCATAGCTGAAATGCGGCACCTGGCAACTGTCCGTCCCGGCTGTGGGTTTGACGTGCTCCGACCATCTCCATCCCGGCTTAAGGGTCAATTTCATGACAGACCCGTCACCGAAGTTGACCACTTCGATCCTGGTCTTGGGTAAGGTCCTGACCTCGTCAGGCGTGCTGAAATGCTTTGTTTCCATCGTTGACATCTTGTTTGGCATAGGAGATGGTCCTTTCGGTGGAGTACGTCAGGATGGTTCGTGCGGTCTCTGAAGTTCAGGTTACCGCTGTCGTAAGCCTGGCTCCTCGTCAAATCGACAGGGGGGATGTTGAGTGGCATTCCTGGGATGATACAGAAGCAGGGAAATACCGAAGCTGTTCCTGTGAGAGAAAGAGAAAAGCGACTGCTCTTTTTCTTGCTTACAGCATAGCATACTTCTTAGTAAAAGTCGATACAATGAAAATTTCAGGTTAAATTGTTTATGTTACAACTAAAAATAGAAAATGCTTCTCAGTACACAGAACAGAGGATTATGGGAACCTGGGGATAATTTGACTAGAGCGGTGTACAAAAGGATTGATCTGTGCTAAACTGTCACGATGAAAGCCT
>JADEYI010002010.1_pt1 | contig 11781 bp, 9 predicted proteins | sample 8542331 | NCBI WGS metagenome assembly JADEYI01 (sample SAMN16510988, study PRJNA670497) | mine drainage metagenome | isolation source: biofilm near Copperflume 1 | place: Germany: Marsberg coppermine Kilianstollen | collected 2018-02 | reverse complement strand
GTACCTTTGGCTCCGACCCCACGCTGGTCACGAACATGGGCCGTGCCTATCTCAAAGGGCTAACCGCTGGCGGCGTAATTGGCTGCCTCAAGCACTTCCCAGGGCTAGGCAGTGCCAACCTCGATCCCCATCTTTCACTACCCACCATGAATCGCAGCCTGGCAACCTTAAATGTCGTTGACCTGGTACCCTATCGCACCATGATTAATGAAGGTATCGTGCCAATGGTCATGGTAACGCATATCCTCAACCCACAGCTTGACCCCAACCTGCCCACCTCGCTCTCGCCGAATGTGGTCACGGGCCTCTTACGCAAGCAACTCAACTTCCAGGGCGTGATTATCAGCGATACGCTCTGGATGGGCGGTATCAGCAATACCTATAGCCTCGCCCAGGCGGCGGTGCTGGCCGTGAAAGCGGGTACAGATTTGTTGCTTGGTCCGCGCGGCCTGGCCGATACCCAGCATATGATTTATGGCTTACAGCATGCCGTGATGAGCGGCCAAATCTCACAGGCCCAGATCGATGCCTCCGTTACCCGTATTCTGACAATGAAACTCCATTACAAAGTGCTTCCTCACGACAAAGCCCTGCAACTGGCACGCAATGCTGTCAATGTGAGCGTGGGAGCTATTTTGCCGAAGAATGAGGTTACAGGGGTAGTGACGGTAAGTGGCGATGAGGATGTGAGGAGAGCGAGCCTTTAATCAAGTAACTTGAGGTTGTTACAGTTTACTCACAGATTACTTCAACATCATGTTTTTTGAGAACATTGGCAAACTCAATAATGCTCCCGGTTGGCGTGGAGATGTACCAGTAATGCATCCGCCACCCTACTCCATCACGGGTGATTGTTAACCGCCAAGCTTTAGCATTATCACTACTACGCGTGTACTGTGGAGCATTAGCTGCTTTGCTAGTTCTTAGTGGTCGTAGGTTATATTTTGAACTTAGAGCTTTTTCATCGTGAGCAATAACTGTAGCCATTGCCCGCACTATTCTTCTGAGCACTAATTCCTGTGTATCAATTTGATTGCCTGTAACCGATGAAAAAAAACAAGGATGGAAGCTATAGGTAAATGGTTCTTGTGTTGAGTTATGCCAGTCTTGTTTATAGAGACGGTCAATGGCGTAACGAAGGCCACTTTCACCTTGATACCATAGCTCAATGATATTTGTTGGAGGTGGTAAGTCATCAGGTGTAAATAACAGTGGGAAGGTTTGAATAATGGGTTGACTGCTATCCCAGACAAAATCAGGCTCAGAGGCTAAGATTGTGGCTGATATTACCATCTCCTTTTTAGTATTGAATAGTGCCAACGTTGCTACACTCAGCTCGGCGGCGAAGGCACTTCCCAGATGTTTACAAGCACTGACCTTTGCCAGAAGTGGATACATTTCGACTCGAATGAGATCAGGCCAGCGATTTGCCAACTGAGCAGGTTGGATAATGATCGAGGCAATTTCCGGCTCTATCAAGTAGCCTAACGTTTCCAGGTGAAACTCAAGGTTAGACTCACCATTAAAAAATTGGCCCACCCATCTTGAAATCAGGCTAATATTAATGTCTATCTTGTATTTTCGCGCCCAATATTGAAGTAGTTCAGAATCTGGATACTGTTCGCATTCTAGAAGTCTAGAAGCAGCGTCGTTAGAATAGAACCAGGTATGAGGTGAATACAGAGCTTCTTGCAGCCAAAGATAAAGCTTATCGAGGTAAGCTTCAACAACATCCTTCTCTGTGTCTTTAAAAGGTGTTGTAATAATCACAGGGTCTATAAAAATATCAGCCATTCTTCGTCAACTTGGCCCTTCGTCTGATACTCGCGGTATTGATGCGATCTTCCTGATGCATCGTCTCATCGAAAAACCCGTCAGGCCAATTCAGTATATTCCCCTTGGCCGAAATTTCCACCGCTTCAAATATGGCTGTCCCTTGTTCATCTTGATCTACAAAATAGATAGCGCAGCCACTTTCTTCTTGTCCACCTGACTGAACGATGTGATAACGAAGCTGACTCACAAGATTTTCGCTATGAGTCTCGATGAGACACTGTTTGTTGCATTGAGCTAGTCCCATGAAGAAATCTCCCAAGAGAGCCTGTACCTTTGCATGGAGATGTAATTCTGGTTGCTCTATGATTAAAAGAGTATGGCGAGGGGATAAGAGGCCCATAACAAGTATTGGTAAAACCTGGCTCAAACCAACACCTACTGCTGGTAGAGTACGGCTTTTCTGACCCTTTTTGATAACCACTTTCCATGTCACGCCTATGCCACCGGCTGCATCAGTTCTAATCTGATGTGCTACACCCAGGTAATGCGCCCAAACATCCAATGCTTCTTGTAATATCCCCCGTTCAACCTGTTTGCTACGCGGGTTGAACCATTCAATAGAAGTGTTCTGATGATAATCATAGACGGCGGCTGAATACTCACCCTTTGGTCCAATGTTATCTAATTCGCTGGTAGGAGATAACGAATTCTGGATTGTTCCTGGATCGCTTCGCAAAGGACCTAGATAGCGGATTTGACTGGTGAAAAAACGTGTAATGTACTCCATCGCTTGATCGAGTACATCTACGGATGAATTATTTACACTTTCTAATCCCGCGGCACTCTGATAATTCTCAAATACCGCTTTTAACTGATTTTGCATCAAGTCTTGCGTCACTATCCTCCGCAGTTCAGGACTGATGACGTTTTTCATACCCATATCTACATGTAAAGATTGAAACCAACGAACTAGCTCACGAAGAGACCGACCTGAGAAACTATCTGGAATAGCATATTTCATGCAAAAATCATCAACCGCTCTTTTTGAAGCTACAGAGATTGCTGTATCGATATCAATTGCAGAATTGAAAACGTTAGAGTATTTGGAACTAAGGGTTTCAGGAGATGGTGCTTCAAAAAGTGAATTGATATCGTTCTCCAAAAGCCTCTCTTGCTGTTCACGTAGCTTTGCTAAATTGGAACGTCGAATCAAACGGGTAGGGAGAAAATGTAATAATGCAACTAAGAATTGCCCTTGCGTATCCGTATCATCAGTTATAAAATCCCCTAAGTAATAGGGCTGTTTTCCAGAGTTTGGAATTAAATTACGGTAGCTAGGAGCAACATCCTGTAAAAACAGGTTCAACTCAGCTTGAGTAATACTCTGAATAATTAGGCTAAGTTTGGGTTTCATTTCTTGAAAAACGCGAAAGTCAATCTCTGCTTCTAATCCTTCAACTTCTGGACTAAATTCACATTCAAATTCTAGCAACGCCCTATCCAACATAATGTTAGAGGCTTCGATAGTAGAAGCGTTACTCATAGTACTCTTTCCACCAGTAAATTTTACAAAAATTTTAACTGATTTGACCTTCAATTGGAAGAGTTCGTAATTTTGTTTCGAGGGGAAGAGAATCTCAAAACTTTGCTTTGATGGTACATTTTGTTCATCACCATCCATCTCAAGCTCAAAGCCGATACTCAATGTTTGTAAATCTGAGTGTTCGCTCAAGATATCGTCAAACGTTCCTAATTGCACGATGCGTTCATTCGGCAATAAAGCACGTTCTGGCAATTGATTACCGAGCGTCTGAGCAATCATTAAGATCGATTGTAACAGGCTGCTCTTCCCTGAACTATTGCGACCAGCTAATATTGTTACGGGAGCGAGCTTCAAGTTACCTGAATTGACGATAGGTTTGAAGTTTTCTAGTGACCAGCTTTTCAGCATAATGGTGTCCTTTAGCTAATGGCTTGCGAAGAGCGGCTCTCTGTGCTCATTTTACCTTACTTTAGGAAGTTTGGGAATAGTAATAACTTGTACCACTGGACAATCACCCCCTCCCCTGCTAGGATTAAGTATATATCTTTGTCAGAAAGGACATGCGCTATGACGCAATTAGAAACGTATATTACGGAAAACGAGGGGCGTTTTCTCGAAGATTTGAAGGGGTGGCTGCGCATCCCCAGCATCAGCACGCTGCCGGAGCACGCGGGCGATATTCGCCGGGCGGCGGAATATGCTGCCGACCAATTAAGACATATGGGTTTTGAGCGTGTTGAGCTTATTGCGACGCAAGGGCATCCTCTTGTCTATGGCGAGTGGCTACAGGCCAGCGGCAAACCAACGCTGCTTATTTATGGGCATTATGATGTACAACCGGTTGACCCGGTGGAGCTTTGGATTTCACCGCCGTTTGAGCCGACCGTGCGCGGCGACAACCTGTATTGCCGGGGGGCCTGTGATGATAAAGGGCAGACCATGCTGGTGCTCAAAGCCCTGGAATCGCTGATGACAGTCAATGGGGCCTTGCCCGTCAATGTCAAAGTGCTCATCGAGGGGGAAGAAGAGGCGGGGGGCGAATCCATCGCACGTTATGTCAACACGTATCCAGAACGCTTGAAGTGCGACGCGTCCTTAATTTGTGATACGGGCATTCCCGCCAAGGATATTCCTGCCCTCATCTATGGCTTGCGTGGCATTATCTATACCGAGGTTGAGGTGCGAGGCGCACAACGCGACCTGCATTCAGGAGAGTTTGGCGGCGTTGCGCCCAATCCACTGCACGCGCTGGCCCTCATCATTGCAGGGCTAAAAGATGCCGAGGGACACATTCATATTCCCGGACTGTATGACAAGATGCACAAGCCGACGGCAGAGGAACTGAAATTCTGGAATGCAGACCCACTCCACATCAACGAGTCGCTGCTACACGAGATGGGCGTCTCGCAGTTCACGGGCGAGGCCGAATATTCCCCTATGGAACGCATGTGGGCGCGTCCCACCCTGGAAGTGCATGGCATCATCGGTGGTTTTGTGGGCGAGGGGGCTAAAACAGTCATTCCCGCCGTGGGCAAAGCCAAGATCAGTTTGCGCCTGCCGCCTGAATTGAAATCAGAAGAGGTATTTGTGCTCTTTGAGCGACAGGTGAAAGCACTCGCACCGGCTGGCGTCGAGGTCATTGTCCATAATGTGCATGGTGGCGAAGGCGTCATGGTGGCATCGGATTCGCAGCCCATGCGAGCGGCGGCAGAGGCGTTGCAAGAGGTCTTTGGACGCGAGCCCATTTTTATTCGCGAAGGCGGCTCTATTCCGATAGCGGCCATGTTTAACGAAGTCTTGAACGTGCCGGTGGTGTTGATGGGCTTTGGTCTGCCCGACGATAACTTGCACTCGCCCAATGAAAAGTATTCTCTGACCCAATTCTACAGAGGCATACGCACCGTGGCGAGTTTTTTGCAGCATTTAGCATAACACAGCATAGAAATGCTTTACCCCGACCTGCAATATCGCGGGACTGGTCAGTGGCTATACCGGCCAGGGGTCAAAGACGGTGCTACCGGCAAAGGCCATGGCAAAGATTGATTTTCGCCTCGTCCCTAACCAGGAGCCGGAGGATATCCTGGCCAAGCTCCAGGCTCATCTACACGCCGAGGGTTACGATGATATACATGTTACCGTCTTCAGCAGCGCGGCACCGGTGGTAACACCAATTGACGAGCCACTGGTGCGGCGCATTGAGACCATCGCCGCCGGGTACAATGGCAAGAAGGCGTCGATCAATCCTATTGCTGGGGGAACGTTGCCGCTACTTGGTGCGCTACGTCGTTACGTGGGGGTACCGGGACTCTCTGTGCCGGGGAATCCGACCTACTGGGCCAATGGCGCACACGCTCCCAACGAACACGTCCGCCTCTCTGATCTACAAGAGGCCGTGCGCTTCAACTGCTATATGTTCCAGGCGTTAGGTCAATAAGCACTTTGGGAGGAAGAGAGTAAGCGCGATTGTGCTTGCTCTCTTCCTCCCACAATCTATTTTAATCCTTGTGCGTCCGCGATTTTGGTTAGCTCGTTGCGTACTTCCCACAGTTCAGGGTAGAAGACATCTTTGAGCGTGCGCTCCAACATCTCCATTGGCGTGCCACCCGTGCCGATGGAGCCAGGGCCAATCATGCGCTGCGCCAGCTTGAGATGCTGGGAGCGAAAGATTTGAAACACCTCATCGTAATCGGTCAGTGCTTCGGCAAAGGCTAACAGCAAAGGGTGTTGATCTCCATGCATGTAGACGTCAACTAAGGCAACCTGTTCGTGTGCCAATACATTCGCGAAATCGTCCCAGAGCAGTGGCGAAAGTGCCATCAGGACGTGAAAGCCGGGTGAATCCGTACCGGCCCCATCGTCCAGGACCTTGCGGAAACCATGAAAATCCCAGGGGGACATCGTTTCCAACATGCGCAAGTTGTCCAGCATCAAGAATTGAATGCGGATGACGCGCTGCATCAAGTGTATAGCCCGATGCATAGTAAACTGTTGCAGCAGGGTACGGATGCTACGAATTTCAAAGGCCGCTTCTTTCCACCACAACTCAAAGACCTGGTGGACGATTTGAAACTGTAGCTCGTCGTGGTGTACTAGCTCATCATCTGATTTTTGTAGCGATAGAAGTTCTTCTGTGCGCAGGTAGCGTTCGTAGACGCTCTGACCCGGCGCGTGTTTGGAGACACGTGAATGAATGTGTTTAACCATTGGTTGTTTCCCTCTTCTTTGAAGGATACTCCTCTGCTATTGTATATTCCGCATCTGTTCAGCTTTTTGTGGCATCATTGCCCAATTTCCGTAGATACTGCTCGACTTCTTCGGTCGTTTGCAAGGTAAACAGTGTGCTTATGATTTGGTTGAGGAGAGCAACATCTGTAATGAAACCCGTCTGCTGCTGTGCCAGAACGATCAGCTGAGGGAAACGCGTCTCCACATAAATCAGTAGCGTTTGATGCAAGCCTTGTTCAAGCCCCTGCTTCCGACCTTTCTCGAGTCCCTGCTCCAACCCCTTTTCCAGCCCTTTTTCGAGTCCTTGCTCCAGTCCCTTTTCCAGATACTCTTGTCCAATCTCTTGATACACCCAGGAGTCACGCAACAGATCTTGATACATCCTGAACCTCCTTTGGAAGCCTTCTCGTTCCAGTTCCGTCTTAAAGACCAGTCCTCCCACTATACGTACCATTGCCAGCACATCATATGCTTTGGCCTCGGCTAACCGCTCGATCATGCCGGTAATCACCTCGGGCCGTTTCCCATCACGCGTCAAAGGCACTAACGGCCAGACCCCTTTACCCATCTGGAGGATGGTCTCTGCCTCTTCCTCCCATACTTTCACGATCTTATAAAAAAAGTGGTGAACCTCCTCGTCATCGAGAAACGTCCGGTGATAGGGCGAGGTCGGAATCTCTCCCGTATCGAGCAGGTAGATCACCGTGCTAGCGACCGGCAGCTGGTACTGGCTAAAAGCCATCACATTATAGACCAGTAAGCGTTCCGCCATCTCGGGATCGTGATACGTTTGAAATTCAATGTGCCGCAACCCCCGCTTCGTGCCTTTCGCGACGGTTAAGAGGGCGTCGGCGTAGCGATGCTGGTTTTTCAGTTCCACGTTCTCCGCGCTGACGAAGGTGGCATCGGCACTCAGCCAGTTGACAAAATGTTCAGGGTTGGCCCCGATCATGCGCTTCATGATACTATCCCATGGACCTGCCATCCTAATGATTCCCCCTTACCATACGTATTCTTATCTTAGTGTACCATACATAGCTGGGCCTGTCGAGTGAATTTGGAAGCCCTTCCAGGCCTTACAATTTTTGTTGCGCTGAGCAGAACTTTGGTATCCTTTTCTTTAGAGGTTGGGACTTATAGTATAGGAAACAGGAAATAACAATAACGCGGATAAGATGACATGGAAACGATACATTCATTGGTGACTGCCGCTCAACATGGGGATTTGGAGGCGTTTGGAGAAATTGTGAGACGCTTTCAAGACATGGCTTACGCCGGGGCGTATGCGATGGTGGGCGATGCCCAACTGGCTGAAGATATCGCGCAGGAGGCTTTTATGGAGGCCTATCTCAACCTGCCGAAGCTGCGCGAAGCGACAGCCTTCCCTGGCTGGTTCCGGCGTATCATCTTCAAGCAAGGTGATCGGTTGATACGTGGTAAGCATGTTACCACGATGCCACTCCATACTGCTTTTAATGTGCCGCTGGCGGAGCTCAATCCGGCACTATTGGTAGAAAGGCAAGAGATGAGCGCGACGGTGCGGCACGCTGTCGATGCACTGCCGGAACACGAGCGCATCGTGACTATCCTGTTCTATAGCACCGGCTATGCCCTCAAGGAGATCGCGGATTTTTTGGAGGTGCCAGTGACCACCGTGAAAAAACGGCTCTATAACGCACGACAACGTCTGAAAGAAGATTTGCTTGAGTTGGTACGCGAATCGCTGCATGAGCATCGCCCTTCTGGTATAGCGGATTTTCCTGAGAGGGTACAATTGCTCATCGCGGCGCACAACGGCGATATCGCCTGGAGCAAGACGCTGCTCAATAGACAACCCATGCTCATTAATATGCGAGCAGAACGGGGTGATCAGGTTGCGCCATTATGTACGCTGCTCTCGCTCGGACATACTGCCTTACACGAAGCGGCGGCTAACGGCCATACAGCCCTGATAGAGGTACTTATCGAGTATGGAGCAAATATCAACGCTATGACCAGCAACGGCATGACGCCGCTGCATGCCGCAACTCTGTACCATGCACAGGCAGGAGTGAAACTTTTATTAGCACGTGGTGCGAACGCGAACGCGATGTTCGCCAATGGTCACACACCTTTGCATTGGGCAACGATTAGAGGCTACGCGGATAGTGTTGAACTGCTGCTTGGTGCTGGCGCGAATGTCAACGCTCGCAGTCATGGAGGGCGAACGCCGCTCCATTGGGCAGCACTCAAAGGTCACGTCCTGCTCGTCAAGCTATTATTGGAACATGGTGCGGACAGCTCTGCTCGCGACGAGTTGGGACACACGCCCCTCGATTGGGCGATGGAGAGAAAGCACACAATGGTAGCAACCCTGTTGCGGAAACAAAACAGGGTAGAAACAGCACAATAAAGAAAGAGCATGAGCATGAATACACAGATGCCTATCAGCATTCCCGTCGGCACACACGTCCTAGGGCGCACTCTCAATGGCAGAGGTGAACCTATCGACCAGCGCGGCCCTATCAGTGACGAAGCCGTGCGTGTACCAGTCTACACCACTGAATCTACAACGGATAAGACGCCTGCTATGCCTATCAGGATGGTAGAGACGGGGATCAAGCCCATCGATCTACTGGCTCCTATCCCGCGTGGCGGCGTTATTGCTATGCTGAGCGAACAGGGTTTGGGCAAAATGGTGGTCATGGAAGAGATCATGCACAACTTTAACACACATCAGCACGGCTATATCGTCTTTATCGGTGTGAGTGAGAGCACCTACGAGGCCACTGTACTGCGCGACATGATTCGCGATATCGAGGTGGAAGACTGGGTCGTGATGGTCTATGAGCAACGCGAGCAAGGTACCGCTCAAGAGCAACAACTTTTGCGGACAGGGCTGACTATCGCGGCCTACTTTACTGACCAGGGGCACGAGGTAATGCTGATTGTCGGCGAGAATGTGATTGCCAGGGACAATCACGCGCTCCTAACTGAGTTGCAACAAGCGGCCAGGGCCAAGGGAATTACTACATTCCTCTTTGGGCCACAGGGCGATGTCAATCAATTGGTGCATGGTAGTATGCTCAATGCAGTAGACGGGCAGATTGTCTTCAGTCGTACCCTGGCAAAGCAGGATTTGTGGCCAGCCATCGATCGCTTAGCCACGCGGTCACACCTGCTGGAAAGCGGCTTCCTCAATGCTGAACATGTGCAGGTCGCGCAACAGGTCAAGCAATTGCTGCAACGATACGCTGAATTGCAGCAACGAGCTGACGCGGGGCCGCTTTCAGCCGCCGATCTGCAAGTAGAGCGACGAGCACCGAAAGTGCAGTTCTTTCTGACACAGCCTTTCTCGGTGGCGGAAGCCTATACTGATCTTCCTGGAGCATACTTATCGGTAAAGGAGACCGTCAAAAGCTGCAAGGCATTGTTAGAGGGGCGTTACGATGCTGTGCCGGACAAAGCCTTCTACTTTGTTGGCACGATTGACCAGGCCCTGGCAAAAGCGGGGAAATAGTCTTCACTCCTCTTGTAAAAACTCGCGTACTAGCTGGATGGCCCGTTCGGTATTGTTGCCTTCGAGCCAGACGATGCGCGTATCTTTGCGGAACCACGTTAACTGTCGTCGTGTAAAGTCGTGAATGGCATATTTCAGTCGCTCGACCATTTCCTCTTCGGTAGCAAACTCGCCGCGCAACCAGCGACTGATAAAGCGATATTCTAACCCCAGAGCCTCTAAGCGTGCGTGGTTGATGCCCTGGTTTAGCAGGGTATGCACCTCTTGCACCATACCCTGCTGCATACGTTCGTCAACGCGCTGATCGATGCGTTGGTAGAGCACTGCACGCGGCCACTGGATGCCCAATAGTAAGCTGCGATAAAGCGGTGCGGCCACACGGCGCTGTTCCGAAAAGGGTTTGCCGGAGGTCAGGCACACTTCCAGGGCGCGAATAACGCGGCGGGGATTGTTACGATCAATGACCTTTGCACTCCGTGGGTCTAACTCCTCAAGTTGGGAGAGTAGTTCGGCCAGAGGACGCGTTTCAAGCTCCGCTCGTAATGCTGGTTGCGGGGGAATGGCGGGAATAGCCAGGTTATCTACCACGGCCTGGATATAGTGTGGTGAACCGCCAACCAGGAACGGCTGCTTGCCGTGCTTTATAATAGCGTCAATGGCAGAGATAGCTTGCTGCTGGAATTGCGAGACGGTATAGACCTCTTCCACGTCGGCAACATCTAACAGATGATGTGGCACAAGAGCCTGTTCTTCCAGCGTCACTTTAGCCGTGCCAATATCCAGACCGCGATAGACCTGGCGTGAATCAGCCGAGACAATCTCGCCATCGAAACGCTGTGCCAGGGCGATGCCCAACGAACTTTTGCCAGAAGCGGTGGGGCCAAGAACGACAATCAATGGTGGTGTAGTTTGCTTCATCATTGTCAATTATTCTGTTTGAGCAAGCGATCAAGTTGCATTACGAAGGCAAGCGCGATGGCTATGCTCCCCGCGATACCAAGAAGCGTAAAGCCGCTTGGTGGGAACCCGATTGTCAGGATAAAACCGAGAAAACTGCCCGCGAGTACAGCGACAAACATCACTGGTCGACGCATATATTCCATGGCAAAGAGAAATCGCTCGCTGATCTTTTCGCTGACAGAGGCATTCGTACCAAAGCTACTCGAGAGGGCCGCTATAAGGAGCATGACAAATAATTGCAAGGGCGGAAACTTATTGTGGAGGAAGGTTGCCCAGAGCAGTTCACTGACGCTGAGCGGAAACAGCGTTGTATAGAGGCCAGTGTAGAAGCGACTGAGCATCTCTTGCATACTCCAGTGACGATGCCAGTTGACGGCTAACGCTCCAATGGGAGCAGCCACCATGATGCCGAGCAAGACAACGATAAACCAGGAGTTGGGTGGCAAGATGGACTGGTGTGCCAGCAGTGGCAACTTTGCCAGCACTGTATAAAACAGGCTCGCAATCATAAACGCGGCAAATACGGTCAAGCCGCGCTGCAGCCAGTGCTGTTGCATCGGCGAAGCTTGCATAGGCTCCCAGCCGCGAGAAGATGCGTTTGGGGCACCCGCGTAGAGGCCATATTTCTTCATATACTCGTCATATTGCTCCCTGCTATAGCGCGTGTTTGTGGGCGCACTGCTGCTGGTGGCATTGGGCGGAGACATCCGCATACTACCGTTCGCCTTGACAGGAGGGGTGTCGTCCTCTTCTTCCCCTTCATCCTCTTCTTCCTCAA
>JADEYI010002009.1_pt1 | contig 11787 bp, 11 predicted proteins | sample 8542331 | NCBI WGS metagenome assembly JADEYI01 (sample SAMN16510988, study PRJNA670497) | mine drainage metagenome | isolation source: biofilm near Copperflume 1 | place: Germany: Marsberg coppermine Kilianstollen | collected 2018-02 | reverse complement strand
TGGATCATCTCGCTCTAGCCGTAGAAGACACAAGCACCCTGGAAGACCTGAAGCGGGATTTAGACGCGGCAGGGGTACGCAACCATGGGGTAGAGGAAGATCCAGAGACTCATGACAAGTACATCAGTTTCTATGACCCCGATGGCATTGCGTGGGAGCTCTATTCAACCGCGAATCATTACGACGTGTGATTTATAGCAGCCTTTACTCTGATTGGCTCTCTCGTAATATATAGCCTTGCCCGCGAACAGCAATAAGGTACCGTGGATTGTCAGGATCAGGCTCAATTTTCCCGCGGATACGCTCTATAATCTTTTGCAAGGTGCTATCGCTTGGCAACTTATCTTCCCAGATAGCATGCTTGATCTCGTCTTTGCCGCATACCGCTTCAGCATGAGATTGAAGGTACTGGTAAACCTTCCCTTCAAGGTACGTGAACGCCGGTGGAACTTTTGCTTGCGTCGATGATGTATTCCCACTTCGTTGTTGACTGCGATGCTCATTTTCAGCATAGACTGTCTCACCAGAAGTTGGATTTGTAACCGGATAAACGGTAGTCAGCCCAGTTATTTGTCGCACCTGCTCCTGCCTGGAGATAAATTGATACATGATTCCGGCGAACACTTGCCATTTTCTGTCAACGCGCTCAATCAGGCCACGCTCCTCTAACTCAAAGAGATACTGTCGATCCATTAAGCTATCACCCTCTGTAGCAATTTCCATCAACACTTTTTGATGCATAGAGAGGTTTGAGAGACTTCTTCGGTATTCAGCATTTCTGGATATACCTAGCAGTTCGGGGTCTGCCAACCCAAACCACAACTGGTTACAAATAGGGCTGGCATCTCGATAGATGCGAGACTCAAGAAATTCATACTCTTCGGGAGCCAGAGTTTCACAAGTTTGTTTACGCTTCTCATATAATAGCGCACAAGTCATGCGAAGAAGCTCTGGGTGACGTCCCGCTGTTTTCCTAATAAACTCGATATCTTCTTTGTGCCAGACGTTGACCAACCTTTCATGTTGGAGTATAAAATCCATTGCTTCTTCTTCTTTTAACAAGCTAAGATAGACACGGTCTGCGAAAAGATTCCATACAGGTGAGGGCCTTTCCCAGTTTTCTGAGTGATACAGCAGGTAGAGCAGATGACGACTAGTGACGACATATGCACAGTTGTAATCATTCGCCATCGCTCGTAGCCAGGCACTATCAGATACTGGCAGGCTGGCGATCCCTTGAAAATTGTCTAGCGCAAAGATCACCGGGTACCTTTGAGCTTGAATAAGTTTTTCTAAATTGGATTTAAACTCATGCGCTTTATCAATTGGATTGCGATTCATATTCATTCTTGGTAAAGGTTGTCTGACTAGATGATGCGGGTCCAATCTTGTCAGGAGAGTCTGCCAAAGGTCCCACCAGAATTGAACCGAAGTACGCTCATGTTTGGGTAAATCAATATAGACGTTTGCATTAAAATAAACAAAAATCAATTGCTGTATTCCAAAGTCATCTTGGGACATTGCTCCTTGAGGATGAGTGAGATAGCGTAACAGGCTCGTTTTGCCAATGTAACTCTCACCAATAATGGCACAGCAACGTGGTGAGTCGCCGCGCAAATTATCGCAGATATATTCCAATTCCTGTTGTCTGCCGTAGAAAGCCAACGGATCGCGGGCAATCTGGTAGTTAAAAGGATTTGCGGGCAACAGGTGTGTGGATTTACTCATACTTACTCAACCTCCTTCAAAGCTAATTTAAGTGGCCAGTGCTGGCGCATCCAGCGCGCAAACAAATCGACCTCAATAGCATATTTCAATTGATTGTGCTTGATTACCCCCATATATGTCAGATCTTCTAGTGAACGGACGAGGTTCCGCTCTTGTATGAGAGAGTACACAGCTTCATATAAGTGATCATACTCTACCTCACCATTATCTGCTTCAAGTTGAGCGATGGCACTCAGTATAACCTTGTTCATTTGAGAATCTATCCCGTGTTTCCCCTCCCACAGATGCTGAAAGCGACTTTCATCTGCCTGCCTGAGCCATTCATACGTAGTCTCGGATGCAGATGCCTGGGTAATGATTGTTTTGTCTTGTTGAGCTTGTTCAAAAAGCTTATAGCAAAGTAATTGGAGATAGTACGGATGCCCTGAGGTAGTCTTCAGCAGAAAGTCCACAGCCTCTTCTTCAATTTCGCTCACTCTAGTCAAGCCATCTTTGATAAGGCTGCTGGCAGCAAGTTCACCTAAAGAGCTCAGTTTCTCATCAAAAGTGATGTTCAACAAAGGAGCAAGACCAGGCTGATTAATGAGTTCACTGAGTAATCCACCGCCACTGAAGATAAAATGAATACCCTGTCCATGTTGTGACAGGCTCCGCAGGTGGCGAAAGATGGCCTGGCTAGTTACAGCTTCTTCACGTAATTCGCAAAGGTATTGAAACTCATCCATAATGACAACGAGTGGCTGGTACTGGACAGTTTTTTGGATGCTCATGATGAGCTTATCGAAGTGACCTAGCGGGTCCTTTTTGAGCCGACTGAGATGGGGGGTAATTTCTCTCATGGCCTCTGGTATATGAATCTTGAGTTTCTGTAAAGTCTGTTCGATGAGTGTGCTCAGGAACTGGGTGGTAGAACAATAGGCAATGCCTTGTAAATCAATGTATACCGGTAGGAAGTCACGACCCGCCTGTTCAACCAACCGCAGCAAGAGGGAAGTTTTGCCAATGCGTTTTTGTCCCCAAAGAAGGATGGCAGAGTTCTGGGATTGATCACACACCAGCGTTCTAATGCGCTGGCACTCGATGTCACGTCCATAAAAGCGAGGGCCCACGGCAGGTTTAGGTCCATAAGGATTAGGCAAATGAGGCTTGGGAAGCAGCATAGAATTAATAGCTTCTACACTCTTCACTTGAGGAAATGCTTCTAAACCTTTTTGAATGCGCATACGTTGAATTGGAGTTGTCTTTCCCAGATAGATGTGTGTCTCGGTCATTCCCCCATCCGCGAGTTGACGTGAATCAAAGCGCTGCATATTAAAACCCATGCGAGCTATCGCACCACTGAGGTTTGAAGCAAGTCCAGAACTGTTCAAAGCTCGTACGACGATAACATAGTTAGGCTCTGGGGGAGTGGTATCCCATTCGACAGCAATGGGATCTTTGATGCTTTTGATGCGCGAGCATAAGCTGCTATGAATAACCAGCACACGATTATTGCGGCGATGACCAACGATATCATCGGGCGGCGTAGGATGGCAGCACTGTGCAATTTCTCGCTGTAGAGAGATTGCCTCAGGGGAAAGGACAGTAACATTCAACGTAGTTTCTTCATATGTGGAAGAGTGCTTCATCTCCAAGCGTTCAGCAAGGTCCGAAGCTTTATAGCAGCCCAGACCTATATTGATTAATATATCTTCCGGGCTAGCAAGATTATCTCTTTGCGCCAGTTGGGTGAGGAAGCGGTTTACTTCGGCATCATTGGCGGATAGGCCAAGAGCTAGTAATTCTCGGTTCAGGAGCGTGCGACCACTTGCTTCCAGGACATTACGATGTTGTTCTACAAGATAGTGCCGGATACGATGAGTAGCATGCAGCGTTTGTACATGATTTAACCATTCCGGGCTGGGGCTCGTCTCTAGCCCACCAGCAATAATCTCAACTGTATCACCATTGTGCAGAGGTCGATACAAATCTCCTTCTTCTCCGTTCACCAATGCACCTTTGCACCGATTTCCTATTTCAGTTTGCATCTCATAGGCGAAATCAATAGGGGTTGCTCCCAAAGGGAGATATTTTACCTCGCCCTGTGCAGTGTAAACCTGGATTTTCCCTTCAATTGAGTTTGTGGAAGTCGGTAATTTAGGGAGAAACTCATCAGGAACATTTCGCCATGCAGCGGTGCAGCCGTATTCTGCGACCTTGTCCATGATAAATGTGCGGATAATGATATTGAGAAGCTGGCCGGGAGCGTATTTCACCTGTGTATGAAGGGCGCGATAGCCATTCTCGTTCGGATTTCCGATAAAATCTTGCAGATGTTTTTCCACCGGGGCATAGATTTTGTGAATATCGCCAAGGAGCCGATAGCAATCACTTTCATTGTCTGTGAGAATAACTAATGCCCCTGCATCTTCTAATCTTAGCGATAATGGCCTATCATGCATGAATTCGCCATGTCTGCTATTCTGCTCAATTTGATGGTGAGAGAGGGTGTAGAGAGAAAAAGGCTGCCAGTGGAGTATGCTTCTTCCTTGTAAAGGGGCCAATACTTGCTGTAGTTTCTCTGATGCTTTGCTTATTTCCAGTTTAAGATTGGCATCTGAAAAATGCAGCTGGAGCAAATCATAGTATGCAGGATTGATGGCTTTAAAACTTGCGTCTTCCAATTCGCGCTTCACGATTCCCATGCCCAGGCGATCGGCTAGCGGGACAAAGATGTTCAGCATAATACGAGCAGCTTCTTGCTGCTGTTCACGGGTTAATGTAGAGATAGCTCCCATGTTGTGCCAACGGTCGGCGATTTTGATAACGAAAGCATCCCATTCTTGCACAAATGGGCTTGCTTCATGCAAGAGAACATTCGCGTTTGCTTCCCTTCCATAATCCCCTTCGATGCTCATTGTATGTTCGTTGTCGAGGTCTTCTTCAAAGTGCCTGAGAAGCCCATTCAGACCCAATGTAGCCTCAAGCACACGTGCAATTTCAGAGCCTAGTTTTCTTCGCACAGTGTCCATGCTGTATCCATGTGAATACAAAGGATTAAGAGTATCATGTAGGAGGCCTACTGCAACCACTGCAGGCGGAGCGTACCAATCAGCCAGGATACTGGCAACAGCAAGCGGATGATATATATAAGGCTCACCACTCGCTAATTGAAACCCTTCATGAGCGACAGAAGCAATTTTAAAGGCTGTATTGAGGAGTGACTCTGTTTCTGCATCCCTGTAGGCTTTCACTGTCTGTATAAGCTTGTTAAGTTCCATTACCTTTTTCCATCTAGCAGCTCTATTTACATGCTTTTGTCCAAATATTGTTTCTCATACAAATGTTGCAACTAAGAATACTGTCCTCATTTTTAATTTTGCGCTAGAGTCTCTGCTATTTAATAAGACGTAGTTTACGTAGGAAACTAAAAATTGTCAACTTCCGGATGTAAACAGATAAAAACAGCATTTCCCCCTCATGAATCCCCGGATTAATGGTAAATTTAGTAGTTTCCAATATGCGAGCGCAAAGACTTGCTTTTTATGCCTCTATGTTGCATAATAAAGTTATTAAATACTATACACTGTATCAAACTGATACAGATTGCATGGAGGAGGTAATACCATGATGCATTCGTTTCATCTCTATTTTTATTGTCCAAACATAGTAAGTGAGTTGCCGACAGGAGACATGGAAAATAACGAAGCTTTCCTGGAGGACATGGCAAGTAAGGAACTGCGCAACCTCCATCCTCGTGCCATCTTGATTGTGAAGGTATCAATCAAATTCGATCAACCACACAATATGTACGTCATCCACTTTCGTATTAGCTGTCTGTATAGCTATAAAGTGAATCTCAAGAAAGTGCCCCTCAATGGTCTGGGGAACATTGAAGTGCGGGTCGAGGCCAGGCTCAGCCTGGCTTTGTTAGAATTTTTTGGGGGAGACCTACCTATTTTTGTAGAGAGTGTTGAAGGCTGGGTGCCTTTAGCCTGACCCAGGAGGCATGGCATTATGGTTAGCAGAAATCCAATACATTAATGTAGGCACAATACCTGACCTTACATCTGAATGATACTGAGAATATTCTCGCGCACACGATCAACTGTTTCTTGCTCATTTACTTGATCCGTTCGCATGAACTGAGTATTTTTAACCGTGTTAAGAATATTCTGACGGACAAATTTGCCTGCATTTTCCTCATGTTTTTGGTCTGACCTCCTAAGATGAGTATTACTTAAAAGGAGGTTTTGTGGCTCGAAGTAATCCTTCATTATTGTTTCGTACATTATATACAAAAAGTTCTCATTCATTACTTCTCTACCAGGAGTTGGTGGTCTAATGCCATATTCACGTTCTAAGGCAATCTGAGGCAAAGTTACAAAGATAAAAACACCATCGAGTTTTTCCAGAAGGCGTGGTTGTGTGAGAAAACCTTTAACTGCATTGCCATCAGTACTATTGACTTTTCCATAGTGTACAAGTGTGTCTGTGAAGATGCATCTGTCAACTAGACCTTTGTCAAGCAGGTAAATTTTATGCTCTGGCTTTTCAAGTCCTATTGCGCTGATAGTGAAATTTACAGCATCACAAGCTAATGACACGTTCAAGTCGGCAATGGGAGCTGAACGAAGTCGGCTAGATCGTGAGCGGCCACGATACTCTTCAATTGTATGTCCACTTCCTTTGAGCCAGTTTGCTATTGTTTCCATGATTGTCGTCTTACCACTTTGTGGCATACCAGCAAATTCAAAAAAGTAATTACGCTTTAACATCTGACGTGTCTCCCTCAACTTCACTATTTCCATGGACTCCGCTAGCCACTTTGGATGGTCACGAAGCAAAACGACAAGTGATTAATGATAGCATCGTATACACGTTTAATCGTCACATATACTGATAACGTTTGAGTTAGCCGTAAAGCCTCTGATTTGCTATCATTCAGGTATATGCAGACCCGTGTATATAAGAATTTTCCAAGCAGGACAAACTCGATGATAATGCTCTCTTTCCAGAGAACCTTTGGATGCAGATGATGCCAATGATTTAGCACGCATTCTATCACATTTTAGCGAATAATGTAATCAAGAGGCTCACATTCATTTAGTATGATAGTATGACTTTTTTAGGTCTATGCTAATGGGACAGTACAAATTGACGGGTGCGTAATTGTGTCTATTGTTGCTCTTGTTTATTGCCGATATACTTTAACAGAGTAAGAAATAGAATAAGAAACTGGTAAGGTCTTCTTCCAACATTGTTCGGTTACATAATATAACATATAGAATTGAGTAGGCAAGCAATGTATGAAGTTCCTCAAAAACCCGAACACGAATACGCAGGTATATCTGGCATAATAAACAAGTTAGATAGAAGCACCTGCACTACATTTAGTAACATGCTGAAGGAAGATGCCTTCCACCGCGCCACAAACCCAGCTAAGCAATTTGCCATTGCAGCTGTGGTTATTGACCCTACAGATGAAAGTAAATTCCTTGCTGTAAAGCGTCCCACCTCTGCCAAAAGTTTACCGGATGTCTGGGGTTTGCCAGCGATCACAGTTAACTATAGCGAAGAGCTTGAAATAGCTATAATAAGACTTGCAAGGGAAAAACTGAATACACAAGTCGAGTTTCTCGGATGCCTTGGCCTCGATTCAATGAACAGAGGAGAGTATAAGCTTACACTTATGGATGTCGTGGTCAGATTAATTGGCAAAGAACCTTCAGTATGGAAAGCTACCACAGGGCAGACAAAATATGTGCAACAGCAATGGACCAATGATCTTTTAATACTTAAAGAGGCTGCTTTAAAAGGCTCGGTCTGCTCACGGATACTTCTTCTGTCCCACGGCATTGCGTACCAGCACTAAATATATCTCCTTTACTTAACCTTTAAAATGCCGATAAATTTCTGTTTCCAAGCTTCATGGCCCGTCGCCTCCAGCAAAAACTTTAAATGCCCTGTTACTGCCTCATATGTGCGATGTGTACTTACATATGGAGACAACGTTTCAACAAGCTTATACGCTTCATCTTCTTTACCTTCTATAATTGGAACACCAGCGCGTATAAGATCCTTCCAAATAGGACGAATGCGCTCATCATGCTCTTTCTGCTTTAGATCGTACCTCGCATTAAGTGACATCGCTTTAGCTCCTTCTTCATCACCTTTAAGCGCATACAAAATACTCAAATAGAATAGAGTTTCAGGGCGTCTTTTTAAGTCGAGTGCTCGCCTATGAGCAATAATTGCCTCGTTGATATGTTGATTATCTCGATATATCAATCCAAGAAAATCCCATGTTTCGTAGTCAGAGGGATCTATTTTTAGGGCCTGCTGAAATAATTCAATAGCTAAATCCTTTTTAGTATATCGATGACATAATGCCAGGCTTCGCAAAGCTGGCACATACGAGGCATCAATAACAAGAGCTCTTTGTAAGTAATCAATAGCATTATTCATATCATTAAGGTTGCTATATGCTCTACCGAGCCGCTCCATCACAAGTTTGTTTTTTGGTTGTGAATTTAGAACGAATAAATAATATTCTTTAGCACGTTCCATATCCCCAATTCGATACGCATCAGTCGCTATATTAAAGTTGTAAGATGCATCCATAAAATTTTGCATGAAGTTTTGACTTTCGCTTTCAAATTGCTTAGAAAATTGTTCGAGCCTCTGTTCGAACTTTTGTTTTTCTTCGGTAGGAAGTGTGGCAAGTTGAGTGATTTGATCATTGAGCCTTTGACTTTCGCTTTTAGAGCGATCTTCAAGCAGTTCTAGCTGTGTTTTAACTTTAGTTTCTAAATCAGAAACTGTTTTAAGACGCAGTTCGGACTCTTTACGTAGTCGCACAAAATGGTTAAATTCACGTATTCCAAAAAAGCCTACTCCAGCGAATATTAAACCAACTCCGGCGAGCACGTATTGAGACCAGTAAATAATAATATCTGCAATAGAAACGTTGTTCTGCGCTTCTGTAATTACCTGTTGTTCAGAGGGACTTTGAGGAGTAGGTGTACTCGTTGGTGTGGGAGGAATTGTTAAAGTTGAAAATTGGTTCATTTTCAAGTTAGTTGAAGCACTCACCATCCATGTTCGATGCATCAATTGAAAGGCATGCGCGGTAGTGGGAAATATAAGCAAAACCATTGCTGCTGTACCAATAATAAAGAGCATTGATATTGAAGCCGTTGCATTACAAAGTCCACATAAAAGCAAACCTGGAAGACGCTTTTTCATGCGCTCACCTAACATAGATGTTCTACAGTGCTGAATAGCCTCTCTAAAAGGATGTTTCCTGAGATGGAAGTATGCTACAACTAACGATCTTATGATTTGTTCCGACTTCAGGCAGGTCATTCACAACTTCAACTATGCTAAACCCTGCTTCTAGTAATTGCTGTTCGACTCCATCAATATCACGCTGCAATAAGTTAAACACGTACTTTCCGGTTGGACGTAAAACGCGTCTTAGTTCGGCCAACGTTGCCATATCTATATTGAAGTGCATGACAAAGATGGCAAAAATCAGATCGAAGCTTGCATCGTCAAATAACAACGGTTTGTCAGGATAGGTAAGAATGGAATTCAAGCCTTGTTCACAAGAACGTTTGATAGCTTTCTCACTGATATCTACTCCTACCATTTCCAGCTGCGGGAAATGCTCTAGTATTAACTGTGATGATAAACCAGAGCCACAACCGAAATCGAGTGCTTTTACTTTATCAGCACTAGAGTTAATGTATGGAAAGATCGAAATCACATAGTCTGCTATTGCAGATACTATATAACTATTATGTTCATATTTCACAAGTTTATTCAAGTACTCAAGACGTAGATCACAAACTTCTATTACTTTCTCGGGGCTTAAACTCTCAGGTGGTTGTGGTAGGTATAAAAAACTCATAAATCGGTAATAGAAGTTTTTCCCTATTCTAAAAACAGGGGGTCGTAGCACATCTTCGCTAAAATCAGTACAGATGTAGAATTCACCAATGGGTTGAAGTTGTGTTTCGAAATTACATGTTAATTGGTTGGGTGTCATAACCTTGCGCGACATAGTACAAACACTCCTGTTGCATTATCTCGTACGCTTGCAAATTGGTTGCGTGAGCCAGTGGAAGTGACATTTCTTGTGCTTCTTCAAGCCAGCGCGGGATTTTTTTTGTACTGGACTTGTTGGTGGAATAGTTTTCCAGCACATCATATTGTCCAGGTCTTCAAAGGTCTTGATAGCTCTGACTTCGTGGTCATCAAGGATAATCTCTTCCCAGTTTTGTCGTTTAGCTTCTCGCTTTTCTTGAAGCCCCTCACTTTTATGGCGTCTTGTAACAGCTTGAACGAGCTTAGCCACATAATTACCAAATTTCTCTTCGATCATCAATTTTGTCACACTCGTATCTTCTAATACATCATGAAGCAAAGCCGCAATAAAGACCTTTGAAGTTATATTGCGATCAAAATAAATCAACATCAATGCGACGCGCATAGGGTGGATAATAAACGGAATGGTGCCATTTCTGAATTGTTTGTTATGAGCAGAACGTGCTAGTTTGAGAGCTTCAAAAATTTGCAGTGCATCCGCATCACGATATTTATTTTTTAGGCATGGTTCAAATCAATGTGACACTTTGAACAATAACACAGGGCCATAAAATAGCTTTTGAACCGGACAGAGATTAACTTTGCCTGTTCAAACTGTCACAATTGTTTGTGCTTATTCTGAACCATGCCTTACGATCTCATTTAAGTCTGCTGTTATCTCATATATTGAACAATCACAATTCAACAAACTTGTATCCATATGCTATCATTTAAACTCCTACCATCAACTTTTATTTCCTCTAATAACAGTATAAAGGCGTTACAAATTAGGGCTAATTTGTAATACCAATATCCTACGAACTAACTGAACAGGTTCTGTAGAAAATCCTTTGGTACCTCGGCTTCTAATAATTGAAACTACAGCCATGGCCATCATAAATAGACGTTGTAAAGTTATCAACGTCGTGTTCTGAAAAACCCCCAAAGCATGCGTAAAAAAAGCTTCAAATAACTCTAACATGCTTCAACCCACTTAATAAAAGTGATTTTGCATGAGGAAACTGCCTTGACACTTGCATGGGTAACTTATACGGTGCTCATTTTACATCTCATGATGAAATAAAGCAAGAAGGTAACTTTTGAAGTGTCTTCGCCATAAATATGCGCCCCTTCTTGATAGTCAACACACGAGCTCCATTGCTCTCCGCCCTTGCGAATATTACTGCCTTTTTAATGAGCATGATGGGCATACGGCCCAATCATTATGAAAGAAGAAATCAGATGTGGTATACCTTTGCACTCTTCGTCCATATCCTTGGATCGATTGGACTCTTTATTGTGGTCAGTCTGGTGGTGGTGGCTTTTGTGCGCATGAGGCAAGCAGCTTGTCCTTCGTTAGAAACGTATGAACAAAAATGCCAGATCAAAACGAGGACAAGTGATACAATACCAGCATAGCATAAATGCCCAACCAGTAGTAGGCAGTTCGCCAACCCAGGGGATTATTTTAGAACGGTTAACGTAGAGCAGCTGACAAGTGCAGAGACGAGGAGTGATTTATGGCTCAGGAAAAACAGGAGACACGCGAGGAAGAGGTTGCTCGCGTTCGTGGATATCTGGCAAGCCAGGCAATGCGCCGTACACCGTCGCAACTTGTCGAAGCACTGCGAGAGGCGCAGCAGCAGTTGGTAGCAGCAACTGCTGCTATCCCTGACGCCGCCTTTCGCACTATTCCAAAGGAGGGGGAATGGTCTGCGGCTGATGTCCTGGCGCATGTGCGTACCATCGCGGCCTTCGATGAACGGTCGATCTGCGGCGTGATTGAGCGTGGCGAGCAGCCAGCGAATGTGGATGATGCGCTTGAGCATGCGTCTACGAATGCCACACGAGAGCAACTGCTCGCAGATATCGAAGCACTGCGCGAACGGTTGATTGCGGTTGTGCTACAGGCAGACCCTCAGGCTCACCTCGACATCGTCTGGGGACACAATGAGTTTGGCACCATGAACTGGCGTGAATGGCTACTTT
>JADEYI010002008.1_pt1 | contig 11789 bp, 10 predicted proteins | sample 8542331 | NCBI WGS metagenome assembly JADEYI01 (sample SAMN16510988, study PRJNA670497) | mine drainage metagenome | isolation source: biofilm near Copperflume 1 | place: Germany: Marsberg coppermine Kilianstollen | collected 2018-02 | reverse complement strand
GGCGCCAGGCGCTGACGACGTACGCCTCGACCGCAGCGGGCCACTGGCATCAGGCGGCGACCCTGCTGCAATCTCTGCGGCAGAGCTACCCCACCTTCGGGGCCGTCACGCCGTATCTCACCTACGCGCAGCAACAGGCGCAGACCGAGAAGTTGCCCACACCCCAGTCGAGCACTGGGCCGCTCGATCTGTTGAACCGCCCCGCGAGCGTCGGGCTGGATGTCGCCACTGTGGCCGCCGTTGGCCTGCTGGTGACCGTGATCGCGCTCCTCGCTGGGCGGCGGCGCCGCCGTGCGGCCGCACGCGCGGCGGCGCGCATGCCCGTGGGGACGCCGACCTAAATCCCCCGCTCCTTGCTCCCGCTCCTTGCTCCCGCTCCTTGCTCGCGAGACCAGGGACGGCGAAGACTGGAATGGGGACTGAGGGGCAACCGGACCTTGCCGTGCGGGGAAGGTCCGGTTGGTGGTGAGCCTAGCGCTCCAGCGCTTGGCGCGTCAGCGTGGGAATGTCGAAGATGGTCTCGGCGACCGGCACGCCCGCGGCCACCAGCGCCTCGACCTTGCCTTGCGCCGTGCCCGTCTTGCCAGAGATAATGGCGCCCGCGTGGCCCATGCGCTTGCCCGGCGGGGCCGTGCGCCCAGAGATAAAGCCGACCACTGGCTTCGTCATCGTGTTGGCGTAGGCGGCGGCGTCTTCTTCATCGCTGCCGCCGATCTCGCCGCACATCACCACCACCTCGGTGCGCGGGTCCGCCTCGAAGAGGCGGAGGCAATCGAGGAAGCTGGTGCCGATGATGGGATCGCCGCCGATGCCGACGCACGTGGATTGCCCCAGGCCCGCCTCCGAGAGCAGCGCCACGACCTCATAGGTGAGCGTGCCAGAGCGCGAGACGAAGCCAACCACGCCCTCTTTGAAGATATGGTAGGGCATGAAGCCGATCTTGCCCGCGCCTGGCGTCGCTAGCCCTGGGCAATTGGGGCCAATGAGGCGTGTGGGATGCTCCTTGAGAAAGGCCATCACACGGGTCATATCCAGCACGGGGATAAATTCGGTCAGGCAGATGACCAGCTCGATGCCAGCGGCGGCGGCCTCCATCACCGCGTTGGCGGCCCCAAGCGGTGGCACGAGGATGCAGGAGACGTTGGCGCCCGTCCGTAGCCGGGCGTGTTCCACCGTATCGAAGACCGGCACGCCCTCAACGGACTGGCCGCCCTTGCCAGGGGTTATGCCACCGACAATGTTGACGCCCGATTGGATCATGCGCGGCGTGTGATAGCGCCCCTCGCCTCCGGTGATGCCCTGGACGAGCACGCGCGATGTCGTATCGAATAGGATGCTCACGTTACTTTCCCTTCGCGGCGATCTCAGCGACGATCTTCTGCGCGGCGTCGCGCATATCCGTGCCCCAGGTCAGGCCGGCGTCCGCGAGCAGCGCGCGGCCCTCGACCTCGCCCGTGCCCGAGAGGCGCGCGACGATGGGCATGCCGGGGGGAAGTTCCTGTTGGGCCAGAATGATGCCCCTGGCGACCTCTTCGCCGCGGGTGATGCCGCCGAAGATATTGACGAGGATGCCCTTCACCTGCGGATCGCGTGAGACGAAGAGCAGCGCCTTCTTCATCGTCTCGGCCTTGGCGCCGCCGCCGATATCGAGGAAGTTGGCGGGCTGGCCGCCCGCGCGGGCCACCATATCCAGCGTGGTCATCACCAGGCCGGCGCCGTTGCCAATAATGCCCACGCTGCCGTCAAGCTTGACGTAGGTCAGCCCTTCCGCCTTGGCCTCGAACTCCAGCGGATTGGCCTCTTCCGGTTCGGCCCAGGTGGCATACTCCTTCTGGCGCGGCAGGGCGTTGTCATCAATGAGGATCTTGGCATCGGCGGCGATCACCTGGCCGTCGCGCGTGAGCGCGAGCGGGTTGATCTCGGCGAGGGTCGCGTCGCTTTCCAGGAAGGCGCGGACGAGCGCGGCGAGGATGGCGCCCCCTTGAGCGATGACGATATGCGGCATGCCCGCGCGCTCCAGTAGGTCGCGCGCCTGGAAAGCTGGCAGCCCCCAGCGCACGTCCACGACGTACTTGAGGATCTTCTCTGGCGTCTGCTCGGCGACTTCCTCGATATCCACACCGCCCGCGGCGCTGACCATCACGACGGGCGCCTGGGAGGCGCGGTCCAGCACGACGCCAATGTAATATTCCTCTTGGATGTCCACCTTGGGACCGATGAGCACCTTCTCGACCGTGAGGCCCTTGATATCCATGCCCAAGATCCGCCCGGCCACCGTGCGCGCCTGCTCTGGCGTCTCGCCGAATTTCACGCCTCCCGCCTTGCCGCGCCCGCCGACATAGACCTGCGCCTTCACCACTACTGGGACGCCAAACTCGCGGGCGATCTGTTCCGCCTGCTCTGGCGTGGTCGCCACTTTGCCCGGCGAGACGGGGATGCCATAGTGGCGGAGAATATCTTTCGCCTGATACTCATGGATTTTCATCTGCACAACCTCCCAACGGAAGCGACCTCGTGACAGCCGAGCGGTAGATTGGTCTGGGATCGCATGCCCTCGAAGCCGCGGTGGCCGATTTTTCTCCTCTAAGGACTCTACCACGGACGCCTGTCGCTTTTACCAGCGCACATCGCGTGCGGGTCATGCGGCCCGTGCGCCGGGGGAGAGGAGCGGTGCGCTCAAACACCGCATCATAGGCATGAGGCGGACGGCGCGTCAAGCGCAATGCGCGCCGCGCGTGTTACACTGCCTCTGAGGCACGGATGGCTCGCGTGGGGCACAGATGGCTCGCGGCGCAAAGCAACGATTCACAAGGCGGGGTGGGTACGATGGCCAGCACCGAATTCGAACTGCGTGGGCACATCATTGATTCGTACATCTTGCCGCGCGTCTGGGGGGTCATCGAGGATGCTGGCGCCAGCTTCCGTGTCCACGAGATGCGCATCGGCCAGAGCGAGACCGAGCCGAGTTACGCGCGGATCGAGGTACTCGCTGAGAGCGACGCGCGACTGACCGAACTGATGGGCGAACTGCGTCAGTTGGGCGCGGCGCCCGTGGTCGAGCGGAACGCGCGCACGGCGCCGGTGACCCAGGCGGGTGTGCTGCCGGATGACTTCTACTCCACGACGAACCTCCCGACGCACGTGTGTGTCAGTGGTCAGTGGCTCACGGTCGAGGATATCGAGATGGATGTCGTGGTGGTGGTGGATCGCGCGGCGAGCCGCGCACGCGCCTGCCCGCTGCATGCTGTTCAGGTGGGGGATGAGGTGGTGGTGGGCTACGATGGCGTACGTGTCGAGCCACTGGAGCGCCCGCGCCAACGCGAAACCTTTGGCTTCATGCAAAGCCCGGTCTCCTCCGAGCGCGCCAAGGCGTTGGCCATCCATGATGTGGCCGAGGCGATGCGCGCGGCCCGCACCCACGGCGGCAAGATCCTCTTCGTGCTTGGCCCAGCCATTGTCCATACGGCGGCGCGCGGCTCCATAGCCGAATTGATCCGCGGCGGCTACATTCAGACCATTTTCGCGGGCAATGCGCTCGTCGCGCACGATGTGGAGGCGGCGATGTTCGGCACGTCGCTGGGTGTGGATCTGGCCACTGGCCTGCCGGTCGAACACGGACACCGCAACCACCTGCACGCCATCAACGCGGTGCGCGCGGCAGGCTCGCTGGAGGCCGCGCGCGCGAAGGGGCTGCTCGGCGATGGGATCATGGCGGCGGCGCTGGAGCGGCGCGTGGAACTGGTGCTGGCCGGCTCGATCCGTGACGATGGCCCGATGCCCGGCGTCATCACCGATGCGATGGGCGCGCAGGACCGGATGCGCGAAGCGGTACGCGGCGTGGAGGTCGCGGTCATGGCCGCCTCGATGCTCCACGCCATCGCCACGGGCAACATGCTGCCAGCCGCGGTGCGCACCGTCGTGGTGGATATCAACCCCGCCGTCGTGACCAAGCTGGCCGACCGAGGCACCGGGCAAGCGCTCGGCCTCGTCACCGACGTCGAGTTGTTCTTACGTGCGCTCGCGGATACTCTGAAGGCAACGACCAGCGGAGCGTGAGAGGCATAAGGGTGACACGACCCCTGCTTCTCGTGGCGCCTGAGGTACGCGCTCGCTACCCCTAGGGAGGGGGACGATCCCATTTCCGCCCGCTCGTTGTGGAGGTTGTCAGGTTGATGGCCCTGTGGTATCCTGAGCCGTGGATACGGCGTAGCCTATGCGGCGCAAGGCAGTGGCGCCACGGGATTGCAGAGCCACGGGATTGCTGAGCAATACGCGAGCCAGCGCGAGACAGTGAGGATGGGCTATGCCGCCGGCATCACCGCAACCGCCACGACATGACGAGAGTCCGCGGAGGTCCACCGGTCCTGACCACGCCTTCAGCGGGCATGGCTCCGGAGGCCCCTCCCAGGGCACGCACCAGCCGACCAACGATGAGGGGATCGCTGGCGACCTCGCGATCTCGATGGCTGATTTCTTCGCCGAGGCGCTCGATGGCGCCCTCGCCCTGGTGCATGCGGATGGCGGCGAGTTGGCCACGCTGGATAGCGCGCGGCAGGTGCTGGTGTTGCGTGCCCGCGCGCGTCATCCACGGCTCAGCGCCTCGTTGGGGAGCATGGGCGCGTCTGGTCGTCCCTCACAGCCAGTGCATCCTTCGCTCCTCAGCGCCGCCCCCGGCGCCAGCCACAGTGGCATCCTGCGCGATGCGACCGCCGCGGTCAACCGGATGGACCTACCAGCGGAGCATGAGATCGAGCAGCAATCCACCATCCTCTTGCCGGCGGCTCTTGGCGTGCGCACCTATCGCTTCGGCGAGGGACTGATCGGCGGGACCTGGCAGCGCCGCGAGCCGATCACCTGGAGTGGCGAGGAGTACCGCGCCCAGGGGCGTGGTGCCAGCGCGGCGCCCGCGCCAGGCGCCGACGCGCCGTGGCACCTGGGCGTGCCGATCTTCCGCCCGGGGCCGTTGGGCGCGTCCCAGACCGAGGCGGAGGTCATCGGCGTCATCGCGGTCTTCAATCGCGATCCCCAGTGGCCGTTTAGCAAAAGTGACATAGCGCTGCTCACGCTGCATGCCGACCGCGTCGCTCGCTCGATGCGCATGGCGGAGCTGGCACGGCAAAACGAGAGCCGAGGCGAACTGCTCGAAGTGCTGCGCACCGCGGGCGGCAGCGCCCCTAACCTCCCAGCGCTCTATCCGCGAGTCCGCGAGGTCGTGCGGCATCTGGTGGATGCGCCATCCTTCGCGGTGCTGCTGCTGCACCAGCCCACCGGTGTTGTACGCCAGCCCAGCGATCCTGAAGCCAGGTTCGAGCTTGCCGAGCGTGATGGCAAACCCGTGATGGCGGAGCCGCGCCCAGCCTCACGGCTGCCCGCGTGGTGGCATGAGGTGGGAGCTGGGCGCTGTGTCCGCGTCTCCGCGCCAGAAGAGCGCGCGGCGACCGCGAACCTGATGACGCTCGGCTGGGGCGATGACCGTCACACTCCCGTACACTCGCTGTTGGCGGCGCCCCTGATGAGTGGATCGCAGGTGCTGGGGGCCATCGTGGCGGGCAGCCCCAATCCGGATGCCTACGCCCCAGAGCATCAGCGCCTGATCGAGACGGTGGCGCACGCGGCGGCGATCATCATCGAGAATGCCCAGCTCTCGCAGAGTCGCGAGCGCGCGCGCCAACTGGCCGAAGAGAAAGCCACCAATCTCGCCGTGCTCAACAACGCCGTGCTGACCCTCAATGCCTCACTCGACCTCGATGCCACGCTGTGCGCTACATCCGAGCAGGCGGTCCGGCTCACCAGTGCCCAGGCATGCGCGGTCTTTCTCCTCGATCCACAGGATAAGTACCTGGTCTGGCAGACGCCCAAGCCAAACGGAACCACCGTCACGGGCACTCCCGGCCCCGCGCGCGAGGTACGCATCCCCCTCTCATGGCATGGGCTGGACCGCGCGATGGCGAGCCAGCAATTCCTCGTGCTCGATAAACTTGAGGATGAGTGGCATGACCGCTCTTCCGTTGGCAAGTGGCTGGCCGATTGGCAGATTACGTCGTGCCTGGTGCTACCGATGGAGCGCCCAGATCATACCCAGGACCAGCCGGTAGACCGCGACCAGCGCCAGCCGAGCGTATCGCACCTCGGCGTGTTATTGGTCTTTACGCCAGGTCGGCGCCAGCCGTTCAGCCCCGCCGAGACCGGCCTGCTGCATAGCCTGGCCAGCCAGGCCGCCATCGCGATCAGCAACGCCAAGCTCTATGAAGATTTGAAAACGCTCGACCGCCTGAAAGATGACTTCATTCTCACGGTATCGCATGAGTTCCGTACACCGCTCACGACGATTAACGGCTATGTCTCGCTCATCGGGCGCCACGCCGATCGGCTCGACAAGGCGCGGCTGGAGCAGTACGGTCACGAGATTCGCATGGCGACCGATCAACTCGCGGGGATGATCGCGACGCTGGCGGACGTGAACCGGATGGACAGCGCGCCACTGCATCTGGAACCGGTGCCGGTGGAGGCGCGGGCCGCCGCGGAGAAAGCCGTGGCCACCTGTCCCCCGGAGTCGAAGGAGAGGGTGACCAATGAGGTGCCCGACAACCTGTGGGTCAATGCCGATGCGGAACGGCTGCCAACGGTCTTCTCCAATCTGGTGAGTAACGCGCTCAAGTACGGCTCGGAGAGTGCTCCCTGTCGCATCACCGCGCGCACTGAGACGCGCGAGGCATTGCTCGGCCAGGGGCGCAAGCTGCCCCACGCCGCCGCTGCCCACGCGCGCTGGGCCGTGCTGGGCGTGCGGGACTTCGGCGCGGGCATTGCCCAAGAAGATCAGCACCGGCTCTTTCACAAGTTCGTGCGCCTGCCGCAGACGCTGACCACCTCGGTGCGTGGGACGGGCCTGGGCCTGTGGATCTGCAAGCAATACATCACGGCGATGGGCGGCGATATCTGGGTGGAGAGCGGCGCCGGCCACGGCGCGCACTTCCAGTTCTGTCTGCCAATCGTCTCACCACCGGCGGACTGAGAGGAGTTGGCAATGGGTATACACTACATGATGGAACCGGCGGGCGCGCGGAGCCGCGCGACTGGCTGCGCGAGAGATAGAGAGGAAGAGCATGGCGCATTTGCCGACAGTACTCATCGTAGATGATGACCCCGCGATCCGTAGGATGCTGACCGAGACGCTCGGCTTAGAGGGCTACCCCTATGAGACGGCGAGCAATGGGCGTGAGGCGCTGGATCTGCTGGCGAAGACCAACAGCCCGCGCGTGATCTTGCTCGATCTGATGATGCCCGTCTTGAATGGCAGGGAGGTAATGGAGGCCCTACGGGCCAATCCCGCGGAGCGCAACCGGCACAAGATCATCTTTGTCTCCGCGGTGGACCGACTGGAGCAGCATCGCGACTTGGAGCCAGATGCCTCGCTCGCGAAGCCCTTTACGGTATCGCAGTTGCTCAACATGCTCGAAGAGGTCAAGGTCTCGGCCTAATACGCCCTCATTGCCAGAGGGGGGGTGGGAGTCAACCGCTCCGTCGCTCCGGTGGACGTGGGCGCTGAGCGGTTTGGCGTCTGGGGGGGTGCTTGGCGAGACGCCACCGCTGCCGCCACACCGGGTGTGAGTCGCGCCGGTTCGGGATGTCCCAGTCGGCGCGCTGCTCGTTGCGCTGCTCGTGTGTGGGGAGGGTGAGCGTGGCGCTGGTGCGATGAAGGGCTACTCAGCCGGTGCCGGAGTCTCGGCGGGGGCATCGGAGATCGGCGCTTCCTCCGCTTCTGGCGTGAGGGCAGCTCGCCCCTGGAGGAGACGGCGCGTGGCCTCGGCGCGTGCGCCCAGGCTCCCCATGCCAGCGCCCAAGAGGAGGCAGATGGCGCCGAAGAACAGCCGCGAGCCAACGAACGCGAGGAATGGGCCGCGCCCGCTGGCGCTAGCAGCGGCATAGAGATAGAGGGTGGTGGCGATCCAATAGCCGATCAGCACTAGCCCACCCGCTCCCGCGGCATCCAGCGCACGTGCGCGATTCGCGCTGAAGCTGGAGGTGTGGCCGCTGGGCGGCTGAACGAGCGCCCACGGGTGCGCACGCTCCACCCGCTCGCCGGTATAGTAGGCCAGCCCCAGCACGACACCGAGGAACAGCAGCACGACCATGCCACGCAAGAAGAGCACGACCACCAGTTGCTCTGGTCGGGTGCTCTGCTGTTGGAGCGGCGTCAGGGCCGTGCCGATCAGCAGCGAGACGATGCCCGCCCCGGCGCCTACCGCACCCATGCCGAGTCCCCACCGCAAGCTCGTCTCACGCATGGTGGCCTTCTCAGTTCTACGCGACCGGCGCGGTGCGTCGGCGCAGCGCTAATCGGCATCAACGATGCGCGGATTGCGGATGATGGGCGATTTCGCCGTGCGCTGGGTCATCGGCTGTGATGGATAGACACCGCCAGCCCGCTGGCTGCCCGCCGCGCCATCGGCTTCGAGCGCCACCATCATCTGGCGTAGGCTGTCCAGATCGTGCATAAAGCAGGCAACCGCACTGGCCGCCGACCCCTTGACCTGGGAATTCTCGAAGCGCCGCATCGTCGAATCACCGCCCCGCGCCAGATTCTCCGCCGCAAAGGCATCGGCGTAGATCTCGTCCCAGCTATTCCACCGGCCCCGCAGCGGCTTCCAGCCGAGTTGACTGTCGCTGACCGCGCGCCATTTCTCCTCCGTATAGGCCATCCAATCGGCGACGAGCCGTGAGTAGGTGGCGAAGAACTCCTGCATCTCCTCGGTGCGCGGGTTGGGAGCGTACCCGTTGCCCTGGTAGTCAGGATAGGCGCCGTCGGCACTGCCATAGGGTGCGGGCGCGCCGCCGCCAAGCGCACCGGCATAGGCGCCGGCAAGCCCGGCGTAGCCAAGCTGGCCCTCGTGCAGCCCGCCTTCTTCTGTCGCGAACATATCGGGCCGCAGGCCACCAATGATGATCTCCTCAGTGCCCATCGCGTCGAGCAGCCGCCAGGCCAGCCGTGGATGGCGGATCACCCAGAAGGTCTTGCGCACGAGGTAGACAAAGGAAAAGGCGAAATTGACGAGCAGCCAGATGACCGCTTTGACGGCGACCCAGTTGAGGAGGCCAAAGAGCACCCATCTATAGGCAGGGTCACTCGAACCACCCTCCTCGATCACGGTCAGGATGATGGCGACCAGCAGACTCGGGTCGCGTACGGGGTTGAGAAGCCCGAGTATCCACGAGCCGGCACTTTTGCCTGACCCACGCTTAGGGTTTGCCATCGTATCCCTCCGCTCTCACACGCTCCGCACTTGGACCCATCCTGGTAAGGAGTCTCTCCCCACCGACCGGCGCTCGCCGACCCGCGTTCGCCCGCGGCGGGCGTGGGGTCGGCCGCACGGACGGATGCGCGTGCGTGCGGCTGGGCAGAGGCGCGGTCGGATTGTAGCATGGCGCTGTCAGGGTTACAAGCTGTATGCCCGTCTGCCGTGATGGGGCAAAGACGTGGCGTAACCACCGAATTCATGCGCCTTCATGCTAGCACAGGCACGATACCTCGTTAGGAAGAAAGTACCTGATGTGCCTGGTCCGGTCGCTCGGCTTCACGTTCTTCCGAGCGCGGGGCCGCGCCATCGAGGAAAAGCGAGATGAGGGCATGCGCCACCGCCTGATGTTCCTCCACGGTGCGCGCACGGTGACCGCCAGGATCAGTGAAGGCGTCGAACAGACCCATCAGCGCCCGCACGAGATCGCGCGCATCGCCTGAGCGGATCTCGCCCAACCGCATGCCCTCCCGCATAAGCCCCTCGATCGGCGCGAGCAGCTCATCCTCATAGGCGGCGCGTACCTGGGCGGCGAGTCGCGGGCCGATCAGCTCGCTGGTATCGCGCAGCATCGGCTCCATCGTGGCATCGGCGTGGAGGAAGTAGCCCGTGGCCAGTTCGATGAGGCGCTGACGCGCCGAATCGGGCTTCGCGACCGTGCCGCGAATGTAGCCGTCGATCTCGCGCATCAGGTCACAGAGCACGGCGGTATAGAGCGCCTCTTTATTGCCAAAGTGATAGTAAAGGGTTGGTTTGGTGACGCCGACCGCCAGCGCCACCTCGCCGACAGAGACATCCGCGAAGCCACGATGCGGAAAGAGCGTGCGGGCACGCCGCAAAATGAGGCGGTGTGTCGCCACCTCCCCCACCGGCGCATCAGCGGTGGGGCGACCCACACGCCGACGCCGATGCTCATACGGGGGCCGATCCGCGCTCACGTTCACCGCCATCTCGTGGCGAGGGTGCGGGGCACCCTCGCCCTGGTCGGTCGGCTCATCCATGGAGATCGCACCTCTCTTTGCCGCGCCGTGCCTCGGAGCCACGGCACGTGGCATAATCTGCCAGAAGCCTCCCTGAGGGGGGAGAAGCGGCGAAGGATCCGCGGCGAACGCCCGAAGAGGCACGAGGAGGCGCCATGCCACGCAGCGATGGAAGAGCCAGCAACCAGCTTCGTCCGGTCCAGGTCACCGTGGATTACCTGCGGCACGCCGAGGGTTCGGTGCTGATCGAGTTCGGCGAGACGCGGGTGCTCTGCGTCGCGACGATGGAGGAGCGCGTGCCCGCATGGCTGGTGGGGCGTGGGCAGGGCTGGCTCACAGCGGAATATGCGATGCTGCCACGCGCGGGGGCCACCCGCTCGCCACGCGAGGCGGTGGCCGGCAAGGTTGGCGGGCGCACACACGAGATTCAGCGGTTGATCGGGCGCTCGTTGCGCGCGGCGGTGGATCTGCGGGCGCTGGGTGAGCGCACCATCCTGCTGGACTGCGATGTCATCCAGGCGGATGGTGGCACGCGCACGGCGGCCATCACGGGGGCGTGGATCGCGCTGAAGCGTGCCTGCGCACGGCAACTGGCCCGTGGCGTCCTGCGCGCTGATCCGACGCGGCTGGCCGTGGCGGCGGTGAGCGTGGGCGTGGTAGGCGGTGAGCCGGTGCTCGACCTCGATTACGCGGAGGATTCACGGGCCGAGGTGGACGCCAACGTGGTCATGACCGAGCACGGCGACTTCATCGAGGTCCAGGGGACGGCGGAGGGCAAGCCATTCAGCCGCGCGCGACTGGATGAGTTGCTGGCGCTGGCGGAGGGTGGCATCCATGAGTTGCTGGCGGTCCAGCGGCAACACAGCACGCTCTAGCGAGGAAGGCGCGCATGGGACCACGGCAGATCGAACTGATCTTTGATGGCTCCTGCCCGTTTTGTACCGCATGTGTCGTCGCGCTGGGCAAATTCGACGGGCGCCAGCGCATTCGCGCGGTCCCCTTCCAGCGGCCAGGCGTGCCAGAGGCGGCAGGGCTGACCACCGCGCAATGCGAGGGCGCTGTCTGGGCCATTCTGCCGGATGGTCGCGCGCTTCCCGGGGCGGGCGGTGCCAGTGCCGCGCTGGATACGCTCATCGGCGTGCCGGTCTTTCGCGCGCTCTATCGCGTGCCAGGTATCCACCAGTTCGAAGATGCTCTCTACGGCTGGGTCGCGCGCCATCGTCGCCACTTGCCTGGCGTGACGCCGTACTGCGCGCGGCCCGGCGCCACGTGCGGGGGGCCGCCCAGCCCAGCGCCGCCTCATGAAGGGGAGCGGGTGTGAGATGCCGCTCGTGCCCGCGCCTGTCTGCCTGGTGATCGCGGCGCATCCCGATGATATCGAGAGTTGGTGCGCCGGGGCGGTGGCCGGCCTCGTTCGCCAGGGGTGGCGCGCGGTCTACGTGCTCTGCACCTCTGGTGAGAAGGGCACCCCTGATCCCAATGAGACGCCCGCGGTCGTCGGCGCGCGCCGTGAGGC
>JADEYI010002007.1_pt1 | contig 11793 bp, 11 predicted proteins | sample 8542331 | NCBI WGS metagenome assembly JADEYI01 (sample SAMN16510988, study PRJNA670497) | mine drainage metagenome | isolation source: biofilm near Copperflume 1 | place: Germany: Marsberg coppermine Kilianstollen | collected 2018-02 | reverse complement strand
GGAAGCACTACACTAGGTTCGCGACAGAGACGCGATGTGTAATTTGGCTCCCCGGGCAGGACTCGAACCTACAACCCTGCGGTTAACAGCCGCATGCTCTACCATTGAGCTACCGGGGAATGCGCACCACCGGACGTCGCGTCCGGCCCGGGCATAGTAGCGAATCCGCGGCGCTCGCCTCAAATCGAAGCTGTGCGCGTGCTCGCGCCATTCCTCGGCGAGGTTTGGGCGCTCTGACGCGCGCATCGCGTGGTCGCTGACCCGGGCGTGCGGCCGCGGCCTTCGTGTAACGATTCCGAGATAACGTGCCGGGCGCGCGCCGAGTATCATGAACGCGTTGGAACAGCGAGAGATCCTGCGCACCGAAGGGCTCTGGAAGCGCTACGGCAGCCTGACGGCCGTGGCGGACATGAATCTGCGCGTCCATTCCAACGAGGTGTTCAGCTTCCTCGGCCCGAACGGCAGCGGCAAGAGCACGACCGTCGGCATGATGCTCGGCCTGGTGCGGCCCACGAAGGGGCGCACGCTGATCTTCGGCAACGACATGGCGACCCACCCCTGGCCGGTGCTCAAGCGCATCGGCGCGGTCATCGAGTCGCCCGCCTTCTACCCGTACCTGTCCGGCTACGACAACCTCAGGACCGTTGCGATCGCGCTCGGCGACATTCCTGACAGCCGCATCGGGCAGATGCTCGAGCTCGTGGGGCTGCGTGAGCGAGGCCACGACCCCTATAAGAACTACTCGCTCGGGATGAAGCAGCGGCTCGGCATCGCGTCGACCCTCCTGCGCAACCCGGACCTCGTCATCCTTGACGAGCCGACCAACGGCCTCGACCCCGCCGGCACGCGCGAGGTGCGCGAACTGATCCCGCGGCTGGCCCGGGAGGGCCACTCCGTCTTCCTCTGCAGCCACCTGCTCCACGAAGTGCAGGCCGTCAGCGACCGCGTGGCGATCGTCAAGCAGGGGCGGCTCGTGGCGGAAGGCACCGTCGATGAGCTCCTCGGCCGCGGCCAATACCTGCGCCTCCGCGCTGAAGACAACGACGCGCTGGCCCGCGCCCTCGGCGGCATCGACTGGGTACAGGGCGTCGACCGACTCGACGGCTACCTCCGCGCGTCCGCGCCAGTCGCGCGTGCCGCGGAACTGAACCGCGTGCTGGCGAACCAGGGCCTCTACGTCGCCGAGCTCTCACCATGGGAGACCGAGCTCGAGAGCGTGTTCCTGGACCTCACCGGCGAGGAGTCGAACGCATGACGCGCCTCCTCCACGTCGAGTTCTTCAAACTGCGCAAACGCATGATGACCTGGGTCGTCGGCATCCTGCTCATCGCGCTCGTCGTCCTGCTCTACTCGGTGCTCTGGAGCATCAGCGGCCGTGTGTCGCACTTCGGCGAGCACAACCAGTTCTCCGCCGAGGACCTGCGGCGCGCGCTCTTCCTGCAGGGGTCCGTGCCGTTTGCGCTCGAGATCGCCGGGTCGTTCGGCACCATCCTCGCGATCATCCTGGCATCCGGCGCCGTCGGCAGCGAGTACGCGTGGGGGACCGTGCGCCTCATGGCGACCGCATCGAGCGGGCGTGTGCGGCTGCTCCTGGCGAAGCTTGCCGTCGTCTTCGCGCTCACCGTCATCGGCGTCCTCCTCGCCGTGCTCGTCGCCGTGATCTACAGCGCGATCATCACGTACGCCAATGGCGGTTCCGACTACAGCTTCGTCACCGCCTCCTTCGTGCGGGGCGAGTTCGCCGCGCTCGGCCGCACGCTGTTCGTCATGGCGCCCTACATCACGCTCGGCTTCGCCGCCGCCGTGATCGGGCGCTCGACGCTCGCGGGCGCCGCCGCCGGTATCGGCATCGCGTTCATTGAGCCGCTCGTCACCGGCCTGATGCGCGCGGGCGGCAGCCCCTGGAAGGACATCCCGAACTACCTGCTCAACTCCAACGTCGACGTGATCACGGCGCACAACGCTGTGCCGGCGGCGCTGCCGCATTTCGGCGCGTCGCGCGCCGACCTCGTTGGCCAGAACGTGAACTCGCTCGAGGGCGCCACGATCGTACTCGCACTGTACATCGCCGGCTTCGTCGCGCTGGCGCTCATCGCCTATCGGCGGCGCGATATCACCGCTGCGGCCTGACGGCTTGCCCTTGCCGCGCGGCGTTTCGTCCTGGCGCGCTGATCGCTATACTCCGGCCGCCCGCAGCCCCGGCTACGAAGGAGCATCCATGGCAGTCAAGTGGAGCAAGATCGCGCCGTACATCGAGGACGGCTTCTCGGCGAGCGGCCGCGTCGAGCGCGCCAGCATCGTGGACGCCGCGTATGACAACGGTGCGGACGATGACATCGTCGACGCCCTCGACGGCCTCGGCTCGCGCGTCTTCAACAGCGTCGACGAGGCAAAGCAGTTCCTCACCTCACAGGGATACGTCGATGCCTAGCCGTTAGTGCCACGTCAGCAAGAGCTGATACAGCCGGAACAGCAGGCGTGTGCCGTCGATCGCGATGATCTCCGGCCGCTGGTCGAGCTTCGGCTGCACATGCTGGAACAGCCGCAGCTCGTCGAAGTGCACGTTCTTCCGATTGCCGATCGCCGCCTTCAACCTCCGCGACTCGGTATACGGGATGAACGGGTCTGCGCGGTCGTGCAGGATAAACAGCTCCGCCTTGACGTTCGCGATGCTCGTCCGCGGCGACAGGTAGTCCATCGCCGCGATGGCCGAGGGCGGCAAGCGCTTGATCAGCGCGGCGACGGCGGCCGGGTTGCGATTCGCAAGGAAGTCGTAGGAACGGCGGCCGATCGGGCTCAGTGTTGCCAGCTCGGCCGGTGTTTGCGGCTTGTTGTCGATGAACATCGCGGTCAGCAGGTCCCGGTCCTGGGCGTTGTCGACGGCGTCGATGAGTTGCTGCGCCATCACCTTCTCGGCATGGTCGCGCGGCGTCCACGGCTCGTCGACGCCGTGGTACTCGATGTGGTGCGTGGCGATCGCCCCGAACGTCTCCAGCGCGTCGTAGTAGCCCCCGAACGAGACGACCTGCTGCACCTGGTCGGCGATTCTGGGGTCGGCCGCGGCGACGAGCGCCAGCGAGCCCCCGACACTGGCCCCGAAGAAGCCCACGCGCGTGGGGTTCACTTCCGGCAGACCCTGCACGTACTGGAACTCCGCCACCAGCGCATCGATCTCCTCGGGCTCGATGCGGTCGGCGTTCAGCCGTTCCGAGAAGGGCACGAGCATCACGACGCCGGACCGCGCCGCGTCCTCGGCGATCCGAACCAGGCGCGGGTCGTCCAGCGGCAGCGGCGGCGCGCCCATCGAGAACACCACGCCTTCATGGCTTGAGCCATGCGCCGGAATGTACAGGTCGGCGTCGATCGTCCGCGGACCATTCCGGCTCATGTAGCTGATCGTCACGCGCTCGCGACGTGGCGCCGAGGAGATGAGTTCCACCGGACGGAAGGGCAACGGTACCTGGAGCACCATATCCGGCAGATAGATGGCCGCATCCAGGGCGACGCGCCCGTGCCGGTTCAGGCTGATCAGCGCGGGCAGGCCGCCGAGTACCGCCAGCGACGCCAGCAGCGGCCACGTGCGGATGAGGAAGCGCCGGAGCCGCCGGGAGATGGCATGCATCGTGGAATCCAGTTTAGTCGATCGCACCCTCGACCATCAGCGGGCCCCCGGCGCCGCGACGCCGTGCGGGCGGCCGGACGGCTCGACCGTCAGGCAGCGAGCGCCCCGACTGACGCCCCGATCGCACTCCCGCACGGCCGCCTCCGTGTTACCGCGGCGCGACATCATCGCAACGGGCCACCAGTTGGCTCTGCGGCAATCAGTGTGAAATTTCTTGAGGGTCCCCGTGCGCACACAGCGTAGAGCGGCGATTGACGGGTTATGGGGGGCGCGGTACGATAGCGCGGCCATGGCTACCCGAGTCTGTCCCGACTGCGAGACCATCCTCGGCGTGGATGACAATTACTGCCGCCGCTGCGGCGCCGCGCTCGGCGGCGCTCGCCTGCCCGCCGTGCGCGGCGCGATGCCGGCGACGCTATGGCAGCCGCGCGTCCCGCGCGTCGTCAAGGGCGCGGCGGTGATGGCGGCGGGCACGGTGGGGCAGTACCTGGTGCGGCGTGCGCTCGTCAACATGCTGACGGGCGGCAAGCAGCGTGCGTCGCGGGCGGCGCGCGCGAAGGGCAACGACGGCATGTTCGACGAGACGCAGATCATCACCGAGACGGTGATGATGCGCCGCGTGCGGATCAGGCGGCAGGTCTGATTCCGGGCGCCGGAGCGCCCGCGCGGGCCGTATCGCCACGTCCCCCCGGCGGGGCTGCAGGCAGGACACCCGCGCGTGAAGGGAACAGAGCGCCATCTCCTGGCGATGCTCGCCTCCGTGACCGTCGCGGCGATCTCCCTCGCGCTCGCGCCGGATGACGCGTCGGGATTCGACTACGTGCGCAACGGCAGCTTCGAGGATGGGACCGCGTCGTGGGCGGCGGTCGGCGGCGTGATCGAGGCGGTCGGTGCGGACGCCGTCGCGCCGGCGGACGGCACGCGCTCGGGGCGTGCGACGCTCGGGTCTGCGCTGATGACGCTTCGCCAGGGAGTGTACTCCGCCGTACCGCCCGGACCGTATCGCCTGTCACTCATGGCGCGTGGAGCCGCACGCGCCACGCTGGTCACCGCGCGCCTCTCCACCACCGACGCCGCCGTCAACTCCGCGCAAGTACCGGTCGATGCGACGCCCGGCGCGTGGACGGCGGGGTACGTTGACATCACGCTGACGACTTTCGCCGACGTGAGCGTGTCGATCATGATCGATGGCGCGCCCGGCGACGTCACCTACGTCGACGCCGTACGGCTCGACGGCGCCGCGCCCGGCAGCGTGCCGACGCCGACGGTTACGCCGGACACCACGGTGACGACAACCGTGAGCGCCACCGTCGCGGCCACGGTGACGAAGACGCCGACACCAACGCGCACCGCGACGGTCACACGCACAGCGACCGCCACGCCAGATACGTACGTGGGCGCGTTCCGCAACGGCGGCTTCGAGCAGACGACCGGCGCCGGTGCGATCGTCGGCTGGGAACGCTACGGCGGCACGCTGTCCGCCGCGACGTCACCGGTGCACTCGGGCAACTTGGCGGCACGCTTCGAAAGCACGTCCGACTCGACGAAGTGGCTGTACCAGACCGTGGCGGTCGAGCCCGGAGCGACGTACGCGTTCGACGCGTGGGTGCTCGACGACGACGCGAACGTGGCGTCGACGTTTCTGCGCGTGTCGTGGTATGCATCGGACGATGGCGGCGGCCCTGCGCTGGGCAGCGCGGACAGCGGTGGCCGGCTCGACGCGCCGTCGGCCGGCTTCCGGCACCTGACGACGGGCTCGGCCAGCGCGCCCGCGGGCGCGCACACCGCACGCCTGCGGGTGATGCTGGCACCCGCTTCGGCGGGGCGGGCGGCGATCTACGTGGACGACGCGTCGTTCGGGCCCGTGTCCGCCGGCGACCCGACGATGGCAGCAGCGCCGCCGGGCGCCGGCACCGGTAGCGCGCAGACGATCACGGTACGCGACGCGACGCGCGCGCGACGCGGCGGCGCGACGGCAAGCGCGAATGCGAGGGCCAGTGCGCGGGTGTCGGGCGCACGCGTCGTGATCAATGAGGTGCTGTACGACCCGGACACCAGCCCGGACGCCGCGGGCGAGTGGGTGGAGCTCTACAACGCGGGCGATGCGGACCAGGACGTCACGGGGTGGACGCTGTCCGACAACGGCGGCACGGACCAGATCGCGCCTCTCGTCGTGCCGGCACGCGGGTACGCGATCGTCGCGGCGTCGGACAGCTTCCCGCAGGCGCACCCGGAGTACCGGGGCGCGCTGGCGGCGGCGGGCGGGCGCATCGGCAACTCGCTGGGAAACGACGGCGACCACCTGCTGCTCAAGGACGGCGGCGGTGCGCTGGTCGACGCGGTCTCGTGGGGCAACGATACGTCGGTACTGAAGCCGGCCGTCGCTGATGTGCCCGCGGGGCACTCGATCGAGCGCCGGACGCCAGGTGCCGACACGGACAAGGCGGCGGACTTCGTCGACAACCACCGGCCGTCGCCGGGCGCGCCGTTCGAAGCTGCGCCGGCCAAACCACAGCCGCAAACAACGGCCGGTAGACCCATCGACGCCGGTCCGCCGCCGAACAACGCGCTTTCCGCCATCCTGCCATGGGCGTCCGCAGCCAGCGCAGTCACGCTCGCGCTGGCCGTCGCAGCATGGCGCGTGGCGCCGTTCGTGCGGCGGCGCTTCGGCCGATGAGGGAACGGCTGCAGAAGATCCTCGCGCGCGCGGGCCACGGCTCGCGGCGCAGCACTGAGGCGCTGATCGTCGCCGGGCGCGTGCGGGTCAACGGCGAGCCGGCGCTACTCGGCATGCAGGCGGACCCGCGCGTGGACGTGGTCGAAGTGGACGGCGCTCGCGTCGAGGCGGCAGCGGCGCCTGTTTACCTCGCGATGAACAAGCCGCAGGGTTTCGTCACGACGGCGCGCGACCCGCAACAGCGGCGGACCGTGATGGAGCTGCTACCGCCCGATCTGCCACCTCACGTGCTCCCCGTCGGGCGGCTCGACCGCGACACGGAGGGGCTGCTGGTGTTCACGAACGACGGCGAGTTCGCGCACCGGCTCGCGCACCCGCGGTACGCGGTCGAGAAGGAGTACCAGGCGCTCGTCGCCGGCGCGCCGTCGCCGCGTGCGATCCTATCGCTCGAGAGCGGCGTCGTGATCGACGACCGCCGGACGGCGTCGGCACAGGTCGAGCCGGTGCCGCCGCCGCCGGGCTTCGACACGCGCGAGGGGCACACATGGCTGCGGATCGTGATCCACGAGGGGCGCAAGCGCCAGGTGCGGCGCATGTGCGCGGCGGTCGGCCATCCGGTGCGGACGCTCGTGCGGACGCGGCTCGACGGCATCGTGCTCGGGCGCCTGGCGCGGGGATCGACGCGGCCATTGTCATCGCGGGAGCTGCGCGATGTGCGGCGGAGCGTGGGGCTCGCGGGCGACGGCGAGTGAGGCACGGCGACGGAGCCGCACGGCACAGCCCGGCCCCGATCGCGATGCCCCGCGGTATGATCACGCGACCGCAAGGGAGGCAGCGATGAGCGGCGACGGACAGCAGCACCCGCGCGCATCGACGATCGCGATCGATGGACCGGCGGCGTCGGGCAAGAGCGTGGTGGGCGCGCTGGTCGCCGGGCGCATCGCCTACCGCTTCCTCGACACGGGGGCGATGTACCGCGCCGTCACGTGGGCGGCCCTGCGGCGCGGCATCGACGCGCACGACGCGCGGGCGCTGGCCGCGCTCGCGGACGGCCTGCGCATCGCGGTGGTCCTGGGGGAAGGCGACGCGATCGAGCCGACGGGCGTGGTCGTCGACGGCGAGGAGGCGACGCCATACCTCCGCGAGCAGGGCGTCGAGGACAATGTCTCGCTGGTCTCGCGCGTAGAGGGGGTGCGTGCGGCGCTGGTGCGCATTCAGCGGGCGCTGGCGGCGGCGGGGCGCGTGGTGATGGCGGGGCGGGACATCGGCAGCGTCGTGCTGCCGGACGCCGACCTCAAAGTGTATCTCGACGCGTCGCGCGAGGTGCGCGCGCGGCGGCGAGAGGAGCAGTTGCGCGCGGCAGGAGGAGAGCCGGACTTCGGCGCGTTGCTGGCGGACCTGGCGCGGCGCGACGGTATCGACAGCAGCCGGGCGGTGTCGCCGTTGACGGCGGCGGCGGGGGCTGTGATCATCAAGACAGACGAGCTGAGCATCGAGCAGGTCGTCGCACGCATCCTGGAGCTTGCTTCGTGAAGGGACGTCTCGCGCCGCTGTCGTACTGGGCCGTCGTCTGGTTCATCCGCTTCTGCCTGCGTCTGTACGTCCGAGGGCCCGAGGTCGAGGGGCTCGAGAACGTGCCCCGAGACAGGGGTGCGATCCTCGTCTCGAACCACCTGAACAACGCCGACCCATGCGTGATCCCCGCGATCCTGAGGCGGCGGGTGATCACGATGGCCAAGAAGGAGATGTTCAAGTGGCCGGTCGTCAGCCTGATCTTCAAGTTCATCGGGGCGTTCCCGGTCGACCGGCAGGGAGCGGATCTCGGTGCGCTGCGGCAGGCGCAGAAGGTGGTGAACGACGGGCTGCTGCTGCTGATGTTCCCGGAGGGGACGCGCAGCCGCGACCGGCAGTTGCACCGGGGCTTCGCAGGCACGTCGCTCGTCGCCTACCGCACGGGGGCGCCGATCATCCCTATCGCGATCACGGGGACGGAGACGATCCCGTGGCCGTGGGTCTTCTTCCGGCCGTTCATCGGGCCGCGGGTTACGGTGCGGATCGGCAAGCCGTTCTACCCGCCGCACGCCGAGCGCATCACGTCGCAGGCGGCGCAGGCGGCGACGGAGGATCTGATGCTCCACATCGCGGAGCTGCTGCCGGAGTCGAATCGCGGTGAGTACCGGGCGGCCGTCGCGGCGCGCGCGGCGGAGGACGCCGGGCGGCGGGCGGCGGAACGGGTGTAGGCGGGCGCTTCATCGTGCGAGCATGAGGGACGCGACGATGAGCCCGACGGCAGCAATCACCCCTGCGGTACCGATCGCGCCGGCGGGCGAGCCTTGCAGCCACAGCATAACGCCGATTCTGCGCCCGGCGCCCGGTCGCTATACTGCCTACGCATCGACACGAGTTGCGTTATGTCCAGGTAGGCGCAACGGCGCGCCCGCCCGTGGGGGATTCCGGTTCATGCAGGTGATCAAGGCCAGGGAGCTCGGGTTCTGCATGGGCGTCCGCCGCGCCGTCGACATGATGGAGGCGGCCGCCGGCGAGCGGGGCCCTATCACCAGCCTTGGCTCGACGGTGCACAATCCTCAGGTGGTCGAGCGGCTGCGGAGCCACGGGGTCGATGTGATCGCCACGCTCGACGAGGCCGACGCGCGGCCGGTGGCAATCACCGCGCACGGCGTCGGGCCGCAAGTGCTGCGCGAGCTCGCGGCACGCGGCGCGGACGTCGTCGATACGACCTGCCCGATCGTCACGCGCGCGCAGCAGTGGGCGAAGAAGCTGACGGACGAGGGGTTCGGCGTGATCATCTTCGGGGACCCGGGGCACAAGGAGGTGCGCGGCATCCTCGGCTGGGCAAACGGCAAGATCCTGACGATGAAGCACGAGTCCGACCTCGACGCGCCGCTGCCGGACTGGATGCCTTCGCGCGTGGGCGTGCTGTCGCAGACGACGGAGACGGAGGCGCACTTCGCGCGCTTCGTGCAGAAGCTCCTGACGGCGCACATGGAGCGGATCAGCGAGCTGCGCGTGATCAACACGCTCTGCAACGCGACGACGAGCCAGCAGGCGGCGACGGAGGAGCTGGCGCAGCAGGTCGACCTGATGGTCGTCGTCGGCGGGCGCGAAAGCGCGAACACGCGCCACCTGGCCGAGGTCGCGCGCGAACACGGCATCGAGACACACCACGTCGAGGCGGCGGCAGAGATCGACCGCGGCTGGCTCGCGGGACACGAGCGCGTCGGCGTCGCCGCCGGCGCATCGACGCCGGACGCGGTGATCGACGAGGTCGTCGCGCGTCTACACGAGCTGGCGGGCTGATGATCCACCGATGGCCCGGACGGCCGGCGACGATGTGCGGCCGGGCGGGCGGCCTGCGACCCGATGACTGAAGCGCGACGGACGCCGAGCCTGCGCCGGGCGAACGATGGCGGCGTGATCGACGCGGTGCGCGCCGGCAGCATCGCCGACGAGATCGGGCTGCGGCCGGGCGACCGCATTACGACGATCGGCGGGCGCACGCTGCGCGACGCGGTGGACTTCGCATTCCTCGCGGCAGAAGACGTGATCGACCTCGAAGTTGTGCGCGACAGTGACGCGCAGCGCGTCACCATCGAGAAGCATCCGGACGAGGAGCTCGGCATCGACTTCCAGGACGCGGCGTTCGACGGCGTGCGCACGTGCAACAACGCCTGCTTCTTCTGCTTCCTGAAGGGCAACCCGCGGGGCATGCGGAAGACGCTGTACGTGAAGGACGATGATTATCGCCTGAGCTTCTTCCACGGCAATTTCGTGACGCTGACAAACCTGACGGAAGACGACTGGCGGCGGCTCGAAGAGCAGCGGCTGTCGCCGCTCAACGTCTCGGTGCATGCTACGGAGCCGAAACTGCGGCGGTACCTGCTCGGCAACAAGACGGCGCCCGACATCTGCGCGCAGCTACGCCGCCTGGGGTCGCTGGGCATCCAGGCGAACACGCAGGTCGTGCTGTGCCCCGGCGTCAACGACGGGGACGGGCTGGAGCGCACGATGGGCGACCTGACGGCGCTCTGGCCGACGGTGCAGAACGTCTCGATCGTGCCCGTCGGCGCGACGATGACGGCGGAGGAACGCATCGCACGCGGCACGCACGCCGACGAAGTCGAAGGCTGCACACCGGAGTTCGCGCGCGCCATCATCGCGCAGGTGCGGCCGTGGCAGGGGCGCATGCGGCGCGAGCGCGGGCGCACGGTCATCTATCTGGCGGACGAGTACTACCTGGCCGCCGGCGTCGAGCCGCCGCCGGCGTCGCATTACGACGGCTTCCCGCAGTTCGAGAACGGCATTGGCATGGCGCGCTCGCTGATCGGAGACTGGCGCCGCGCGAAGCGCGAGCAACGCGACGGCGTGCGCGTAGCATCGGGGGTGCGGCGCATCAGCCTCGTGTGCGCGATGCTCATCGCGCCGACGCTCGAGCGGCTGGCGCGCGAGTTCGAGCAACTGACGGGCGTACACGTGGACGTGCATGCGATGTCCAACCGCTTCTTCGGGGCGCGCGTCAACGTCTCCGGGCTGCTGGTTTCACAGGATGTGATCGAGCAGCTCCGGGGCCGCGACCTCGGCGACCTCGCCGTCTTCCCGCGCTACGCGCTCGACTACACGGGCGGGCGGTTCCTCGACGACGGCACGCCGGCCGGTGTGCAGCGCGAGCTCGACGTGCCCGTGGCGTTCGCATCGACGCTGGGTGAGGTGTTGCGGATCGTGCGGGAGCCGCTACACTCCAGGGTGATCGGGGCGGAGCAGCGCGCGTCGAGCACGAACGGGAAGGCGTGGGTCGACTATTCGGGCACGCCTGTAGCCGTATCGTAGGGCGGTCTTGCCCTGGCGATAACGAAGGGAGGTGCGCGGCAAGCGAGCGACGGGAGCATCGAAGATGAAGCGCCAGGCCCTGGCGGACAGGATGCGCCAGGGTGACGAGGAAGAGGCCGATCGAATCACTCGGCGGATGGCCTCTCGGCAGCACAGTCGATATGGACGTGGCAAAACGCGGCGCGCAAGCGTCCGACAAAGGCCGTCCAGCGTGCAATCCGGTCCGGACGTGGGCTGAACCGCCCGCGCCACACGGCGGATCTCGCTCCCCCCTCTCGCAGACCCACACCCGCATGTCACCCCGTACGCCGGGGTTAGCTCGCGGCCGCTGTTGCGGTCACGCATCGGGAGTCTGCATGTTCATCGAGAGACCTCACCCCCTGGCCTCCTTTCCGACGGATCGGAGAGGGGGAGAAGGCGGCGCCGTGCGATCGGCGCGCCGGCCGGGCGGCGGGCGCGGCCAGCGACGGGCTGCGGCCTGCAACCTGAGCATGGCGCGCGACCACGGCGATCCGCGACCCGGGATCCCCGGCCGCCGGCCGCCGACGGGGGTGCGCTGATGTGCGGGATCATCGGGTACACGGGGAAGCGCGAGGCGGCGCCGCTGCTGCTCGACGGGCTGCAGCGGCTCGAGTATCGCGGGTACGAC
>JADEYI010002006.1_pt1 | contig 11795 bp, 9 predicted proteins | sample 8542331 | NCBI WGS metagenome assembly JADEYI01 (sample SAMN16510988, study PRJNA670497) | mine drainage metagenome | isolation source: biofilm near Copperflume 1 | place: Germany: Marsberg coppermine Kilianstollen | collected 2018-02 | reverse complement strand
GCTATGGAGTGAGTACAAGGACATACTGGCGGTGGCCCCTGGCCGAGAGTTCATTATGAATGCTTTTGGCAGTGCCAATCGCATGTGGAGCCTGCGCTCTCGGCAGCGCCAGATTAAGGTAAACTATCCTGATGCCACCGAGCTTATAGAGCGCTATGCTGGGGGAGGGCTATTCACGGGCGATGTGGACACCGAAGCTATTGCCGAACTTCGTTCGGCTGAAGCTGAAGCTGGAGCCGGGGCGAGAGAGGAGTAAGCGGCTATGGGAAAGCAAATGCAGCAGCCGATACGACAATCTATATACCGCAACCACCCACAGGCTTATTTCCTGATAGGGCCCGTCATGCACAAGGCTACCAATAGGAATTGGGAGGATATACTGGAGCCCATCCAGATTGAAGGCCCTGAGCGCCTCAGCCGCGCTGTGGCGGAACAGGTCCGCAATGCTGACCGTGACCGCGCCCTGGCGACTGGGCAGAACCCCAATACGGTGTCGAGCCGCTATGGCCCTCAGCACAAGTTCGCCTTCTTCGGGTATCGAGAAGTAGCCGCAGAGGTTGCCCCGACAACCTTCGTGTGCCGCAGGTGTGGCCATGTTACGTCCCTGAAGGACAAAATAGAGGGAAACAGGCTCACGAAGAATGACCTAATGTGCCCTAACTGCCACCTGGCACTGAATCAAGTCGTGCACGTGTTCGGGCACCCGGCGTGCGGCCGTATAGAGGAGATATTGCCTCTATTTCAGAATTGCAGCCAATGCGGTCAGGCATATCGGCTGATACTGGACAACTCAGCCTTTAGCAGGTCCAGGTGGATCTGTCCAAACGGTCACGAGCGTGACCTGGCGATGTCGTGCCGCGACTGCGAAGCAGGTGGAATGTCCCCGGCTGAAACCCGCATGTCTGCATACGCCGCAGGCGCGGCGGTCAAGCCCCTGTCATTTACGAAGGTAGATATCGATGCAAGCGCAAATTGGGAGAATGTGGCCAGGCAGCGCCTGGAGTTGTCCGGGGATGCGCTGAGTGAGGCAATCCTGGGGCGCTACAGGAATGGCGACCCGTTTACGCTGAAGGCTATGGAAGCTCTCCTGACCAACGAATCGACACGGCTGCAAGTTCAGCAGGAATTTCTGGCGCAATATCCCGAGTATGCCGCGCTCGCCGGCGATATTGAGCGTGCAATTGGTGGAACCCCTTCATATGATACTCAGATGGCCCTGGCCGAGTACGGTGGAGTAGATGCTCAGGCTAAGCGGCTGTCAAGGAGCCCACTTAATTCGTATTTCAGAAAGCAAATTGTGTCCCGGTACCACATCACCCCGCGGTATATTCCGGCACTTCCACTTATGGAAATGGTGTACGGCTATCAGGTGGGGAGTTCCAACTCCAGAGCAAGAGTACGAACGTTTGATCGTGGGTGGGACAGCGTGGTGCTCTGCCACCGCACCACCACCGAAGCAGCTCTCTTCGACCTCGACCCTGCTGAGTTGGCAAAGTGGGTGGGGCGCAAGCTCAACAGGGAGTTGGACAAGTTGGAGCTGCAACGCATGCTCATGCGTCCAGAAAGTAACCACGTGGCTTACGGTTATGTGGACACTCTGCTCCACACTATAGCACACCTCATGATACGGCAGTCGGAACTGTACACCGGATTGTCGCGTGAATCGCTATCGGAACTTATCTTTCCCTCGGCGATGGCCTTTGCCATCTATGCGGCTGATGGCAGCGAACTTGGGGCTTTGCGCTCCGCTTTCGCTTCTTTTCGCCTTCGAGACTGGCTGGGCCAATGCTACAGCGCGAGCCGGACCTGTGCTCTCGATCCCTCTTGCCTAAGATGCCGCATAACAACGTCGGCTGCATGCCATAGCTGCCTGCACATAGCCGAGCGTAGTTGCAACGGCTATTGGAACGAGCGGCTAGATCGGCGGGTGGTGTCGAGTGTGGAGGAGAGCGATGGCTTCTGGGACTGACAGTGCAAACGGCACATTCCCCATGCCGATCAGGGAGGCCATCGGCTTTCTGGCCTCAAGATATGGCTTGGAGCGAACGCAGGCTACTTCTGCCGTTTACGAATTGCTCGACGCCGGCGTCCTCGATGAGAGCGGAGAAAATATGCCTTTCCTTGAGACGCCCGCACAGCTAAAGGTGCCTTTGGAGCAGCTCGATGCGTTCGTTCAAACGCTGTATCAAGTACGTATCGAGCCTCCAGGCGCCCATGGTGGCCCCGCCGTAGCCCCATCCCCGGCCGCTGCTCCGGCCCAAAGTACTGGCTCCACGGGGACGCCACAGACTGGAGCCCCAGGGTGGCAAATGGTCGCTACGTTGCCTCATGGGATAGAGCTTCCTGCAAGGGCAGCAGTAGTGAGATTGAGCGATGCATTTGCCAACATAATTGCCTCCGCGCAGCATCAACTCCGCATCTCCTCACCTTACATTGAGTGGCACGGGTTGAACCTGCTAATAAGCAGTTTTGAGGATGCTGCCGCCAGGGGCGTGCTCATGAAGCTGCTGGTTCGCATCGATGACCTTGAGAACCCGGACCTGCGCTCCATAGAAGCTATACTGGCGCTCTACGAGTTGTTTGGCGGCAAGTTAGAGGTGAGGTCATACAGCAAGTCTACAGAGCAGGGGGGGTTCTCGATGTCTCTTGGGGGCGTGCATTCCAAAATCCTGATTGCCGATACTACTCTCTTGTATGCAGGGTCCGGGGAAATTCGAGACCATGCACTTAGCCGCAACTTCGAACTTGGCTTCGTCTCTAGCGACTCTTCTATGGCCGAACTGGTCACACAGATATTTGAGGCGGTCTGGGCTATTTCTGAGTCTATCGAAGCGGAGTATTGCCGCCTCTCTATAGGATAGCTCGGCAAAGGGGCTTATATGCCAGCAACATCAAGCATCGGGCCTCTGGCTATTGGGGTAATAGAATTGCAGCGCGGGGTCTTAGAGATTAGGCCCGGCCCCTGGGAGCATGTAGCTGAAGAGGTGCTGCTCAGCTTTCGGCATAGGCGAGACAATGAGAGGGCATATCTTGCGCTAAACGATGCCGCGAGTGCATTGGCGGCCATGCTGGTGAAGGGTGTGCCAGTTGTGAGCATAGACGCGGATATTGCGGCCCTTCCCAAATACAAGGTAGTAGGCGCAGTCAACTCGCACTTTGGAAACTACCTCATTCCTGAGGGGCTCAGCTTCGCGCCTGAGAAAGCCGAGTGGCGTCGCTATTCTTTTGCAGGCCGGCGCTTCTTGAGAGCAGTGCCCCTTCCGGCAGGCGATGGGCGATGGCAACTCTTTCTGAGGGAGGGGCAGATAGCCATAGCACTCGACGGCGATAGATTCGTTGGCTATTATCAGCCCTACCAGGCGACCGGGGAGCTTGCTCGCTGTAAGAACCCTCAGGAAGCACTAACACTATGCCATTGGCAGTCGCTGCCGGCCAAGGTTTACTTCCGGCCCTTGAAAGGTATCCCCTATGCGGCCCTGTTTCGGACTACTATCTGGCTACCTCCGGAACACCGCAAGCTACTGTACGAGAGGCTGCTTGGTGCCCGGCCCCAGTCTGGGCAGGAGTTTGTCCCCATTCACGTCGCAGACCTGCCGGCTGTAGAGCGCATTTTAGGGAGCCTGGGCATAAGCCTTGAGGAGGGCGAGCCGCCAGAGAAGAGCAATGCACAAGCGTTGCACGCAGTCGAGACTGCCGCCGAGGCTATACAGCAAGCTTACAGGGCATATCTCAAGAACGAAGAGCGGGTCGGCATACTTGCAGAGGTTGGGCAGAAATGCGCCTGGGAGCAAGTTGAGGATCTTGAGTTTCGAGATACGCTCGTAGACCTGTCGAATCGCGCGTATGAGTTCGAACCCTATGCCGTAGAGCTACTGGCCTACCTTGCTGGCAAGCTACCATACAGCTTGGATTGGAAGAGTCTGCTGGGAGCGCAGAGCCATACTCTAGAGGGTGTGGTGCTTAGTGCCGGGCAGTGGAGGCAAGAGAGGCCAGCACACGCCGCCGGCCTGGTCCGCGCGCGTGATGAAGGTGGAGCTAAGGAGGCCAAATACTGTAAGCTCATCGTGCAAGAATTCGGCTTGGTGCTGGGCGTGGTTACCAGGCGAGGCATTATGGAAGCGGCGACGCCCGGCCAGGTAGAATACTTCGTGTCCGAGCACTGGCGGGCCACCCCATACGCAGGCAGGCTGAAATTCACGGGCCCTATTTTGAGCGAGAGGGTTGCGGGCAAGCAGGCGGCTGAAGAGGGATATTCATATATCTGCGGGATACCCTCAATGGAGGCTCAACTCGCAAGTGAGCTGTACCTGTCGGCCTTTTTCCTCGACAGGGACAGCCAATATTGGCGCGGGCATAATGAATTGAGCCGATATTTCTCAGGCCACGGGCGGCTCGTGGAAAAAATGGTCGCTGACTTCGATGAGCCTGCTGCGCTCTTTCAGGATATCTTCGGCAACTATTTCTACCTGAAATTCGGTCAGCACAACTATTTGGCGCACAAGGAGTTCATTGAAGGCACGGACATAGGGAGCTGGAAGCGCTTCGTGGCTCACACAGGCCTCAGGGCTTTGCTGACATCAGAAAGCGGGCTCCCAGCCTTTGACCTCGGGCATGGGTCGGTACCTAGAGGGGTGGGACACCTGGAAGTTGCAGAGTCCACTTCCCTTGGCCTATTGCGGTACTACGGCCAAATTGACGAAGTCGAATTTAGAAGTAGGCTTGCAAATAGCCTCGTGGCGCCAAACGTACTTGACAAAGCGTTACAAAACCTGCAGGCACGCAACCGCATAGTGGCGAGCGCTGGCATACTGTACTATGGGTATGCCTTCTGTTCGCTCGAAGATAGAATAGCTCTTTCAGCTCAAACCCCTGAGCAGCAGGCAACTGCGAGCATAGGTGCGCGGGCATTCTTCTCAAGATTGCAGCCCTGCCTTCCGATGATGCACCCGCTTGGCTATGGCAGCCCGCTGGTTGGCCCTAGAGGCCCAGAGGAGCAGCGGCAGTTAGAGGGCCAAAGCAAGAAGCTCAGGAAAGAGGGGCGATTTGCTCACATCGTCAAGCGCCACACCCTGGCAGAGATATCCAAGGCCGCTACCGAGCAGGTCAGGGAGTACGGGGCGGCGGCCTTGCGGACTCACCCATGGAACCTGCTGCATGCCATGTCAATTGTGGGCCAAGTGCGCGCCGCGCTTCCGGGCTATGACATCGAGCTACACCGCAAAGATATGCCCACCGCTTATGAGGGCCAGGAGACCATCGATATATGGCTACGCCTATGCTGCCGAGATGTGATGGAGCGTCACCACATGGTCGAGCGGCTGCGGCATAGATGGCTCGGAGCCGGAGTAGACGAGAGCCACGGTAGGGGGCGCAGTCGGCCTGGGGCAGCAAGGAGCCACGAGGTGGCGACTGGGGGCGGACGCCAGCAGAATGGGCCAGGGAGGCGCTGAATAGGCAGTGCCAAAGATATGTCTAAGAGCACAACGAACCCGAGCGTCGAAAAAACGAGTGGCGGCTATTTGCCAGCGGCCAAAAACCTGCGTGGGCTGGCGCAATATTTACTTGAGAGCAGGACCAGCCTCGAACTAGGTTGGCTTGGGTTGGCTTCGGGATATAGGCGCAGTTGGAGGCTATCACGTACCTGGAGAGTCTGCCTGGAGTGGGGTTGAAGAGCGCGCTATGCGTGGCTATGTATTCGCTCGGGCATGATGTCCTGCCTGTAGATGTGCATGTCGAGAGGGTTTCGCAACGGCTGGGGCTAATACCAGGGGGGCTCTCACCCACTAAGAAACACCGAGTGCTTGAGAGTATGATCCCGGCAGGCAAGCGATATTCGTACCATATCAATTGTGTTGCACGTGGACGTCAAGTATGCCGCAAGGTGCCCCGATGCGAGTGCTGCTGCATCCGCCAGTATTGCCGACACTACCACTTCGTGGTAGCAGGAGTGGGGGAAGCTGCTGGCCAGGCGAACGCGTAGGTAACTTTAGGCCGTGCCTCCATTGGTGCCTGGGCCTTGCCGTGGAAAACTCAGCCAGAGTGGCCATCGAAGAGAATCTGTTGTACAATAGTAGCAGATGAGTTACATGATGTACGGTGGCAGGTACCGAGCGGCCCTACAGAGAACTCAGGGCTGCGCGCGGATGAGCCGACATGGCAGGTTAGTAAGGCGGGTAATGCCATTATTGAAAGTAGCAAGCACGGCATAGATCTTGAGGAGGGGCAAAGGTATGCCAGCACTACCTGTTAATGTTGAAGTGCCATCGACACTAACAGTACCGGCAGCGCCGGCAACACCATTAATGTCGGCAACCGCCGTAACCGCCGTTTCGCTGTTTTCAGGCTGCGGCGGGTTCGACATGGGAGCTACCCAAGCAGGTGTGAAGATACTATGGGCCAATGACATCAACAAACATGCAGCGGCCACATACCGGAAGTATTTCCCAAACGTAGAATTTCGGCAGGACGATATTCGCAAAATCCCCAAATCCGCACTTCCGCAAGCGGACATCCTGATTGGCTGCTACCCTTGCCAGGGCTTCAGCGATGGCGCACGAAGGCGGTGGAAAGAGCAGGAAGAACCAAGAGACCTGTTTGGCAACGTTGACAACTACCTTTACAAGGAGTTTGTGTGGTCCATTCCCTATGTCAGGCCGAAGTTCATATTCATTGAGAACGTGAGAGGCCTGAAATCCTCAGCCAAGGGGTGGTTCTTCCGGGCACAGCGAGAAGCGCTCAAGCAAGCAGGCTACGTCGTGTACGATACGTCGCTGAACACCCGCAACTACGGGATACCTCAGAGCAGGCAGCGCATCTTTATTGTCGGCGTACGCGAAGACATAGCTTTTACCTATGCTTTCCCGAGTGTGACTCACGGGCCGGACCGGCAGCACCCATTCTGCAGTCAGCAGGACGTTATCACTGGACTGCCAGCGTGGCCACGAGGCGAATACCAGGAAGCGCCATTTCATGGACACTTTCTAACTCGGTGTCGCAAGATGGCCTGGATCAAGCCGAGCTATACGATAGTAGCACATAGCCACCACGTACCCCTGCACCCTATGGGCGAGCCCATGGAGAAGCTAGGCAAAGACATTTGGGAGCTGCGCGGCAGCGACAACCGAAGGCTGTCGTGGCGCGAGTGCGGCGTACTGCAATCGTTCAGCGAGAACTTTGAACCTGAGGGGCCGCTTGACGCTAAGTACCTGCAGATCGGCAACTCTGTGCCTCCGCGCATGGGCGAGCTCCTGATGGCGCCAGTGGTAAGATTCCTCAGGAGCCAGAATAGGCCCAGCAGCCTACCTCTAATGGTTATTCCCCCAGCTGCCTCCACTTTGTTGCCCCTCGCAGACGATGCCACAGCTATGGCTAGCATCCAAGCCTTACATGCTGAGCGTGGATATGGACAATCTGGTACAGTAGCACCATTAGGGCCAAGGAGGTTGAACCATGGGTAACGATGTGGAGGAGGCTGACATTTCTGCCGAGGCCACGCAAATGAGGCGTGGGAAATTTCGTATTGAGGTATATGACCCAGAGTTGTTTAGCGGCTGGACGGATGGAGAATTATGGAATGGGTGGGCCACCCCTTTGTTTGAGTATGCAGAGGCTGTCCGGATTACGGACGTACACAATAAGATGGTGCCGCTCGACCCGAATGACAAAGGTAAGGCATGGTATGAGGCAGAAAAGGATCGCTTCTGCTTCATAACCGAGGGCACCGACCAGCAAACAGAGAATTATCCGGCCTTCGTGCGGCACGTAGACGGGGAGATACGTCCACTGTATGGCATTGGCACGTGGTACTGGACCTGGGAAGAATACGAAGAAGTAATCCCTGGATAATGCCGGCCACCAATAGATTTACAAAGAGCCAAGCATCTTCGCTGGCATCAGTGGCCTCTGTTCTAGAGATAAAGGCCAGTTATCTAGTGTAAGGGCGTGGTGTGCGCATATGGAGTACTTGAATAGGCGGGGGGTTCAGAACCTGGACAATACGTTGGCTGAGAAAGCCGGGATGGGAGAACGTGTCTTGTTCTATCCTTCCTCCGGTTACAGCCTGGGGAGGCTGCTTTCTCTCGACTGCAGCCTATTCGTACTCGCAGAAGCCACTTACGGATTGCAGTCATCGGTGCCTGCTGAACGCAGCCAGGTTTTGAGAAGACTCAATGAAGCGTCCGAGGGCTGGCGGTTGGAACCTATAGATGCCCTCAGCCAGCATGGCGGGCCGATGCCGACACTGGCTATGCAAGTGCTACCTACCCGCCCAGAATTGGTTACGCCGCCCGCCGAGGAGGGCGTGGCGAAAGAGAGGCTATGCGTTCTGTTCGGGGCCGACAACCGCCGGGTGCTTGGCCTGCTCGCGAGGCTCGGAATAGAACTCGGCTGGTTTGTGGGTATTTGCGATGGCTGCCAGGAAGGTGGCAACTGGGAGTGCGTCAACGATATGCCGTTTCTGGAGGCAGTCTTCCGCATGGTCAGCCCTCAGGGAATGCTATATTACACTGACCACTCCGACCTGCTCTGGCCTCGGCACCATGAACCAACATGGTTGCGCCCCAGGCGAGCTGTGATGCTGGCCCCGTACTCGGAGTTAATGCTGCCCGTACCTGAAAGTGCCATCCACCCCTCCCGGCCCGTATGATCGCCATGGAGGCGTTATGGAAGGCCGCCACGCAGAGAATGCGCAGCCTGTGAACACCTGGCTCTTCACTCGACCCGCTGCAGGTTCGGATGCGCATTTGAAGCTCGAATGGCTATGGAGGCCCCGGCGTACACAAGGTGGTCAGGAAGGCGAAGTGCCCGATGCCGAGGCCGACAACAAGCGCGTTCTTGGGGCGCTAACACCAAATGAAGATGAGGAAAACTGGGACCGGCTGCCCGCGCCAGCTTTTCCCCCTGCTGGCGCGCTGCCGCCTGTAGATGTGGCTGTGGAGCGCCGTGTCACGCTGTATCGAGCCAGGTTGATAGCTGAGCGGCGCCTGGAGCGGCATGTGGGGGCAGTGATGCTGAGAGTGGAGCACAGTAACATAGCTGGTCATGTGCGAGAGATGGATGGAGCCGTGCTAAGCCAGCGGGCGGAGGACTTGTGTAAGCAAGTGCTAGGGCTTGAGGCCCAGGAGGAACTACCGTTGCCTGTGGTGCGCGCCCCAAGCAGGATGCTCTCAGGCGAGCCGGCGACGCGGGATCCCTGGGATTCAGAGCGAGTCACCCGCCATCTGATTGAGGTGGCCGAGAAGCAGGGTTGGCATACCCTTGGCACTATAGCCTACGGGCAAGGTGAGCACCTAGGCATACTGCGCGCTCTTGAGAACTACAGCGGCCCTACGCTGCGATGCCTCCGTATCTTCCATATGGACGAGGAGGACTTCGCTGACCTAGCTTCCGCATGGGGTTGACCTGCCCCCAAAGGAACCTTAGACCTTGGGCCCGCCATCTTCCGGCCCCTCCGACTTTCTGCGTCTCATAAGCTCGACCAGCTCTTCGACTGCGCCCTCAGGCACGCGGTCGTGATAGTGAATGGTCAGGCCGCTACCATACCACTTCTCGTCGTCTATCCGGCTGGTACCGGCGAGCTCACCAGCGTACTCAATAACCTGCCCTTGAGCATATCGATAGCGCGGTACGAGCAAGTATGAGAAGTCTGGGCTGTTCAGCGGCATCTCGTAGCCTGGAACCGACCGAAAAGAGTCGGCGGGAGTGGCCTCGTTTAGCCAGGTCACTACTTTGCTGTATTCAGGAGCCGCATCAGCTACGACCCACATGGCAGTCTTGGCCTCCATACTGACCAGGTACATCATGATTTGGCCAAGGTGCTGCAAGTTTGCGGATTCAAGCTGGTTTTCGATGACGATCGTGTGACCTTCGCTATCCTGACAGAGCAAGTCCAAGCGATAAGAATCAAAGACATGATCACGTGCTATGACAGACATTTGGAGCCCGAGCTCGCCGGCCAGCGCTTCAATATTGTCCTCAAGCCACGTTGTGAAATGAAGCGCCTCGTGGGCGAAAACTTCTCGCAATGGTACTCTCCTGGCCCGGTGTATGAGTGGGTTGCTCATTGATAATCGTCTTGGCCCCCTATGTTGTTCGCTTATTGTTCCTCATCGCCGGCAGGTGGCGTAGCAGCTATATGAGGACGTATCCTGGCTGCTACCACATCGGCCTCATTCATGAGTGCAAATATCTGCCCCTTTAGCCGACTATATTCTGCCCAGTCTTCCGGATATGAGGCTTTAGCCGGCTCTACATCTATTTTGCGAGCGAAGCGCGCGGTGTAAGCCGTCAAGGTTTCACGCAGCCACGACCGCTTGTCGGGATCCTCGACACCGGCCTCGATGAAATGTATCCAGTCCTGTGAGCCTTTCCTCGCGTTGCACCTGGCGCAGCAAGGGACCAGGTTGCCGATCTGATGCCCGAAGCCACGCAATTCGCCATTCTTTACAAGTCCAACCAGGTGATCCCAGGTAGCTGCTTCCCCACCGCAGTAGACGCAAACCAGGTCGCTTTGGGGGTCTTGCCCCAGAAAACGAATAGCCTCATCCACTACTTGCTCATCGAAACGGTCGGTCGGGGCCAGCGCAGACGCAAAAGCGTGATTGATAGTGTCAAGGGCGGCTTAGATCTGGCTCTTCCCAGTTTCTGGTGAATGAGCGCAGGTCTTTTCAGAGCCGATTTGGTAGACTTCCCCCACTTGTTCATGAGGGAGGACGCCAAGCAAATGCCGAAAACGCCGGCTTCGATACTGATACCATTGCCATCGGGACTGAGAATTACCTCGGTATGCGAGGGCAGTGATGGATTGCTCGTACATGTAAGCTCAACTCGACGTTGGGCAAAATGCCCGCTCTGCTCAAAGCCCTCCCGGCAAATACACAGCCATTATTCCCGCAGCCCAGCCGATTTGCCTTGTACTGGCCGCCCTATCAGGTTGGTATTGAGCGTGCGCCGGTTCTTCTGCAAGGCTCGTAGTTGTCCGCGCAAGATCTTCGCTGAGCGGCTACCGGAACTGCTTGAGCCATCGTCTCGCCTAACCACACGCCTACGAACTGCCTTACAGAAAGTGGGACTTATGTGCGGCGGTAAGCGCGGTGAACGGCTGGCAACGTCGTTGGGCATGGCGGCCTCTGACAGTACCATCTTGTGGTCTATACAGTTGGTGCACACTCCCGCCATCGAAACAAACCAGGTTCGGGTGGTTGGGATTGACGATTGGAGTTGGCGACGCGGCCGGCGCTACGGCACCATCATCGTGGACTTGGAGAGGCAGTGCGTGCTTGATCTGCTACCGGATAGAAGCGTAGAGTCGGTGCGTGCTTGGTTGACATCTCACCCGCAGATCGAAGTAGTCAGTCGAGACAGAGGTGCGAACTACGTGGAGGGAGCAACCCAAGGGGCACCACAAGCCGTTCAAGTTGCCGACCGGTGGCATCTGTACGCAAACTTGGGAGAAGCAGTCGAACGGTTCCTTGTCCGTTCTCGTATTCGTGTTCCACAGGTTACGCCTCCTGACACAACATCGTGCCAAACAAACAATACGCCCACTGCCGACCCTGCCAGCCCTGCTCGCAATGCTGGCCCTGCGACTGCAGCTATTCGCCCATCGGTTTCGGCTGCAGCAGGGCCGCGCCGCCTGCACTATTCCCAAGCCAGCCTCGCTCGCCGTTGGGAGTTGCACCAGCAGATACATCTACTCCGCTCCCAAGGGCTGAGCTTGCATCAGATTACCAAGGACACCGGTTTAGCACGCAACACAGTGCGCAAATATGCTCGGCAGCCCGTACCTCCCTCTGCTC
>JADEYI010002005.1_pt1 | contig 11799 bp, 16 predicted proteins | sample 8542331 | NCBI WGS metagenome assembly JADEYI01 (sample SAMN16510988, study PRJNA670497) | mine drainage metagenome | isolation source: biofilm near Copperflume 1 | place: Germany: Marsberg coppermine Kilianstollen | collected 2018-02 | reverse complement strand
CTTTACATGCAGCTTGTCTGCAGATGCACCTTGCCTTTGGCAGGAAAAGCGTGTAGTATATATATATATGGGCACGGTGCTTATGCTGCACCAATCTCCTGTACATCGGCACCAGCAACAGCCAGCCCACCTTAAGTGGTCAGGCCTGGGCCTCCCTCCGTGTGCTCTGGATCAGGCGGATTGACATTCCCCAACCTTCACCAGAAATTTGTTGTCACCAGGAAGATGTGCTGGCGGAAGGCGGGGAGCGTATAAGGATTGGCAGCTATCCCAAGGGAGGGGATGCATTTGAGCAGGAGCGGATTGCAGCCAATCGGCGCCAGCTTATGCAGAGCTTGGACCCCTCGCCAGCAGAGGAGATCTGAGCTTTGATTATGCATATGACCCCTGCAGCTGCTGCCACTGAACGTTATTGGGGGAGCATGCTGGCTTATTTTTGGGACAAGTGATGTCAACAGCACACATCGTCTGGGTCAGGCAGGCCTGACACACGATGGATGTGCATGCATGCACTGGATGCTTGAAGCAGATAGAACTGCCATCTATGGTGATCCCAGAGATGATATTAATAGCATCTCTTGTGTTCAGCTGATTTATATGCATTGCCGGCCTTGCAAGGCGTTGAATCTGCAATGCACAGCAGGTCATCAGCGTACACGAGTCTACCATGCAGACTGTGCATCTGACGATGTCTTCAGAGTAGGTCCTTAGAATGTCAATTACTGAGACACTGTGGCCATGTGCTGCTGGCTATAGTGTGTATTGTCGCTGGCTCTCTTGCTATATCTAGAATAGATCTAGAGCAAGCTGCAAGATCTAGAAGAGGATGTGACCACCGCCACACTGGCGATAACATCAGGATCTGGAACAATGAAAGTGAGTAATAAAAATTGTCAAGATGAGCATGATAAGCCTGCCAGTGGCCCACTAGCATGGGTCTATAGGGCCACTATATATAGCGGTCGACCGGGCGCGGCGCCGATTGCGGCAGCAATGGCGCCATATGGCCATCTTGTTTTGAACATGGCTTCGTCGGTTCTGATCACCAGGAATGCCAACTGTACAGTGAGGATCAAGCAGCTGCAGGTTTGGTGGGTCAATTCAAATTGAGGAATTTGCATGCATGAAGAGTTTTGACAGGGAAAATCACGGCAAAAATGTATTTGAAAAAGACACCCTGGCGAATGGAAGGCCAAAGTCCTCTTGGAGAATTTGAGCGAAGAGGGATTTCTCCTTGTGATTGGAGCGTGCAGAGCATCTTTGTAGGGATGGGTATCGGCTGAGACACTATTTAGCTGGTCAGGATCATATTAAGGTGCCTTGCTGCGAACTTCATATCACTGCGGCTAGCCTTTTACTGGACAGTTTCTACCTACGCTTGTCTGCGTCCCGCTCATGCTCGTCAAGCTTCTTTAGCAGAGACGAGACAATTGTTCGTGGTGCTGGCACCGAAAGGGCGCCTCTTTGCGTTTGCAATTAGCCTTCACAAGCAGAAGGTTAGCGATTGCTAGTACCCTCTCAAATGCCATTTATCTGCACGACATGTCTGTAGTCTGTCACTCTTTGCCTAATTTTCGAGTGCTGCAGTGGGTCATGTTGCCCAGTCCAAGATGTAGTGTTGCTGAAACCTGCTGTTTCCATTGCTGGCGCAGATGCTCAGTGCAAGCACTAATGTCGCACGTGGACCAGCAGCTATGCTGGATATTGTAAAAGCAAATATAAGCAGATGCAGTCTTCCCTGCATACCCTTCGTGCAAGTCCCCCGGCATGTGCTAGCAAGGCAGTGCTGCCTTCCAGGTGGGCTGGCCATAGTGAGCACTTGTGCCTGTCTTCAGCCAAAAAGTTTCGCGTTTCATATCATCGTAATACCGTATTATTAAGAAATTATTGAATGTATACTTTCCCTCGCCAGCAGGTTCTGGGCGACTGGCTAGCTCAGCAGCTAATAGATCCTGGCATGGACACAAGCAGCTATTGTCAGCGACAAGAGCTGCACTAGACGCTCTGACAGCCGAGGGGCAGCAGACCCATGGTGCCAGCTCACCGCAAACAGATCATCTCCACCTGAGCCAGGCGGCTCCAGCCACTGGCACTGACAGTGAAACTGCAGACAGCAGATCCAATGGCTCTCCTGCAACAACCAGCGGCCAGGAGGCACAGTACTGCATTGTGAATTTCTACCACCTCACTGACGTTGACCACCCTTTCAAGGTGGCGCCTGCTGTCTATCCCTTCCTCCATTGCATGCATGTGAAAGAGCGCATTTTGCTCTTTGCTCTGCAACATCTCACTGAGACTCGCAGAGAGGTTCTCTCTCGTAATGTATTATTCAACTCTGAGTCACCAGATGCAATGGGTGCAACTTTGGAGTCCAGCAGGTGCACTCATCCATTTAATGCTCAAATATCAATTTGCACTTGCGTTTGAGATTTGCTTTCAAAATTGCAGACGCTGCGGGAGCACCAGAAGTGGATGCTGGGGCGGGACATTCAGGGGCGCATATACATCAGCGCTCAGGGAATTAATGCGCAATACAGCGGCCTGCAAAGGGACGCGCTTGAATACGCTCACTGGGTCAGCCAGCAACCTGGCTTTGAGGCATGCTTCTGTCAATTTCCATCCATTGGAAATTTGGACTCTATAGCTGACTTTTGCTGGATATCTCTGGTGCAGCCTCTTGTGCGGTCTCTTGCGCTCCGTCTCTTGCGCTTGCATGTCCTTTGATCCCCAAGGGATGGGCAGACCCAAGTTCCATCTGGTGCTGCTCTTCAAGTTCATCCGCTCTTGGTGCAGGCCTTTAAGGGCGTTTCATATTGTGCTCAGTGCATGGGCCTTCCTGTGCCTTGATTTTGACGTTGTATTGTGCTCCCCATGCAGGGCCTGAGGTGGATGGCAGAGGAGTGTGAGGGGCACTTGTTCCCGAAGCTGCGCCTGAAGATACGCCCCAACCTGGTTCAGCTGTCCGGGGGCACACGCGACCTGCCCATCACCGACCCCCAGGTAAAACCCCCTGCAGGAGTGTTGCATGATCGCAAGTCTTGCAATCATGCAAGCTTGCGAGAGAGCCTTGCCTCGTAATTTTCTTAACAGTGTCACTACGGCAGTCACAGCAGATGGCTTGATGGGAAGCAATAGCGGCACAAACGCGTGGAACTACAGGATGCGTTCTGCACCCAATGTTTCAATTGTGTCAGCCATCAGGTACATTGAATGCTAGCGGTCAACCGGGCATGTAAGAGTCTGTTGTGCCAGGAGTTTCCACTGCAACACTAAAGTGCTCCTTTGTGCTGCCAGGCCAGGGCCACACCGCTGAGTCCCAGCGAGTGGCAGGAAATGCTGCGCAACGCAGTGGCGCCTGCCACCCTCGGGGCCGACGGTGGCGCAGCCGGGGGGACCCCGGGGGGCGCAAGCGGGGGGAACCTGGGGGGCCCCAGTGCTGGAGGGAACGCTCAGGAGGTCGTGGTCCTGGACGTCCGCAACGCGTACGAGTGGGATGCCGGGCACTTTGTCGGCGCGCAGCGACCGCTAGAGGTGCGATTCCGTTATTTTTTTACTATCCAGTCGCTTATGACATGTTGTTTTAAGCCTTGCAATCGGCATGCATACAGGTTCGGGGTCACATTCTGAGTGTGTGTTACATTTGGAAGTGATCCACTGCATGGTTCTTTTAAATAGCACAATGTCCGTGCCTACATTTAGATGATGCAGCAGCCAGGAGGATATCTTGGCCCCCAAAATTCACCACCAAGATTGACATATCTCGTAGCGCTCCTCACAAATAAATGCAAGCTTTACACGCTGTGCTTCTCAGCATGGTGCAACTGGCATGCATGTTTCCTCTCCTCTGCATCTGAGGAACATGCGCATATACAAAAACGCAGGACCACTTCAATGAGACGCCCACGGACGCGTCGGGGGATGCGGAGCTGCCGGCGTATCTTCAGGGCGTGTCGCCGGACGCCCCTGTCATGATGTACTGCACCGGGGGCATCCGCTGCGACATCTACTCAACCTACCTGCGCCGCAAGGCACGTAGCCCACGTCTGCCTCCAGTCTGCAATTACATTTTCTATGCTAGGCACACAAGCTCACAATGCCTTGACAAGCAACTGGTGAACAACCGACTTTGGGTGATCCTGTATGACCATGAAACTCTGCTTGCATGCATGCAGCACCCCTCTCTTACCTTCCGTGCTTCTGTTCTCACATGCGGGATGAAGCAACTGGGTGCTTCAAGGTGACGATGGCAAGATATATGTGCCCGGCTCTGCGGGGGGGTGCAAGTATCCTTTTAGTGACAACCCTGTACTGCACTGCTGGGTTGAGAAGCTGTAGGAGATGCTCGGCGTGCTTGGGATTTGGGACTGTTGTGTTGAATGTTGCCAAGTCTCACGCTCGCATCTAGCAGCAGCACAGAACCACCAGTCGGACCACATCTATGTGTCAGCGCCGAGTGTTGAAGCTGTCTTTGCTGCAGTTCCCTCTCTGTGAGCCATGCATCTTTCCTGAGGGGACCTGATATGCACAGGTCAGGTGCAGAGAGGCTTGTTAGGAATGTGAGCGTTGCTGTTTCAGCGCAGGGCTTCAGGAACCTGTACACGCTGGAGAAGGGTATCCAGAATTACATGAGTGAAAAGGGGGATGATCTGTGGAACGGCAGCCTCTTTGTCTTCGACGCGCGCATGGCAGTTGGCCCAGGTGATCCCGCCATTATCAAATACGTGAAATCCTCTTGCGCAGCCCGAGACACTCCTCGACAACTGCTTGTCACAGGACAATTGGTACCCCATGAGTCATGGAAGAGGGATCTGCAGGAATCCACAAGCTGCACTAACAAAATCTCAGTGCTGAAGAGTTTCCATGCGCAATATTCAGACCAAAAGACAAGGCACATACCTTCCCGTGTACTGATGAGAATGAAGTAGATACATGTTTAGAGGCACGTGCACTCATGCCTGACATCACGAGATGGCGGTGATCAATGTTCTATTGACCGAGGGCGGTGATTTGGAACAGCATGCACTTTGACATTCTGGTCCCTTGCCCTGCCTCTAGATACAGAGTCACCCTCACGGACGCTGGTTTTGAATAACCGTTTTCTGTCGTGTTTGAGGGTGTGCTTGTTGGCGCGGCAGGGCAGCGAGGGGCGGCTGCGCGGCAGCTGCCGGCAGCCGCGCCGTGCCAGGTGTGCGGGGGGACTGCGGAGCTGCCGCATGCCAACTGCGCCAACATTGACTGTAACAAGCTCTTCCTCGCCTGCCCGGTCTGCAAGGTGAGCGCCCATAGCCCAGATTAGCACATCATAGCATAAGATTGCGTCATAATCGCATGCCTGCAGCCGCTAACGACAAGCTTTTGGTTGATTTGCAGCAATTAGTCCCATGCGCATCTGGCCCCGGCTGGCGCGGGGCGGTAGAAATACTGAGCAACATGCCCAAGGTTGATGTGGCCTTGCTTGAATCTGGCGAGTTCAACAAGGGGTAGGACTGTGGCAGCCTTTGACTGCAGCTTGTCTGCAGGACGCACCTTGCCTCTCGGCGAAGAGATGCAAGCGATTATAGGCCAAAAATGCAATGCTATGAAATACTGGCGTTCTCATGCATCATCGCATTCCATGATTCTGGTGCAGACGAAGCACGGCGGGTGCTGCTGCGAGCAATGCACGCGCACCTCGCGACTAATCCGCCTGCCGAACAGCGGCGGCAATTATGCGCGATGGCTGGACGCTGCAACCGAGGGGCTGCAACGGGGGGACCAGGAGGGGGGCGAAACCCCCAATGAGGCTGCCCGCCAGGTGTGCGGGTCACCTTGTGATTCCATTAAAAAGCGACTTGTATATTTGGTACGATGGCTGATGTGAGACATGCGTGGTGCTTGCGTTCACAGTCTCATGCGACAGCTTGGTTCTCTGGATTTGGTAGCGTGCGGTGGTTTTCTGAATATTCAGTGACACCAGTGGCTTGCGGTCTCTTCGCTCGACAATGTTGAAAATGGTCCAGAGGTCATGCTTATTTTCTTCTGAATGTGTGCCTGTTTCCTTCTCTGCTCGTCCTTGCAGACGGAGCTGTCTGTATTGAAAACTTTCCTTCCACTGGTCATTATTCGGCCTTCAGCTGCTGTTTTGTGAAGAAGCTAGTGTACGTGTCGCGTGCAGGAGGAGCTGCGGAGGAGGCAGGCTGCGCTGGAGCGGCGCATAGCCGAGGGCCGCGGCGACGGCCGCGCGCGCAGGCGGCTAGCGCGGAAAGAGCGAATGGCGCAACGCACGACTGCCGAGCGCGCTGCGCATGATGAACGGCGGCGCCTAGTACAGGTGCAATCTGCGGCCTCTGCGAATGCGCCGGTCCTTGTGTGAGTGCAGGCAGAGATGTGCTCTGCCTGCAGCTGTCCTGCACTGGAACCTGGCCCCTCTTGGCGATTGCGTAAGCTTCTTGAGCGGCGTCGAGGCAGAGGGCTTCAGGGAAATTCCACGTCATTGCATAATCTTACTTGGATATTGTCTCCTGTGCAATTCCATTTTGTGTGGCAGCATGCTCCTGAGCTGCCTGTTATTACTGGGTGCAGTGTCACTGTCTGAGCTGTCTATTAGAGGGCGCATAGCTTGTGAAGCCCACTGCCTGCTTTGTTGTTCGTCACATTATGTTCTGGTATTAAAACGCTAGTGCTTGGTGGTCAGGGGCATGGTGGCTTTGTAGGGGACCCTCACGACTGTGCTACTTTGAAATCTGCAGGAGGCACTGCAGGCGCAGAGGGAAAAGGAAGCAGGAGAAGAGGCAGGTGCGAGGGCTAACCTGGCCGATCGCCTGGCAGAGCTGAGGTTGCGCAAGCAGCAGCAGCAGCAACGGCCGCAGCTGGCGGAGGCCGCCTGATGTCAATAAGAGTATTAGCAATAATCTTTATGAGTGGCGAACCCAGAGCGTAGAGGGCCATAGGGCATACACAGGTCCGTCTGCAGCCGGAACCCGGGGCCGATATGCACAGGCTTGCAGCCTTGTCAACTAGCAAATGCCCCCCTTGCAGCCTACAGCTCTATACCCCCTTCTTGCACGAATGCTGAAGGGCCGTCCTTAGCAAACCACTCGAAACTTCGGGACGGATTTCGACAGCGCCGATGCAGATGTCGATGCTGCATTTGAGGACAGAGAGACGCAGTGCAGATGCTGTTGCGAGCTGTTCAATGTCGTTTTGTATGGAGTACGATTCGTCAATGTTCTGACTAATGTTACACAAGAATGACTCTGCTCAGAACTCGCATGCACCCAAACAGAACCACTGCGTGGTGCTTGAAAGAGGAAAGGGAAATAAGGTGCACAGTCTATGGGTATAGCAAACATGCATTGCAAATTGGAGAGTCTGCCACGAGCATGCTCACTCACAGCAATGTACTCAACTGGTACTCAATTAGTATTCCTATTCAGTGTGCCCACCATACAACTGCCTGAAGACCTGCACCTCTAGTCTGGGGTGTCGAATTATTTCCAGACATCGATTAATACGATAAGCTGGTTTTTATGAGCTCTCTACAGCAAGCCCCTACAGTTAGCAATTCGATTTTTAGACAAGACTTCGAGTTATATCTTGCACAACCAGCGACGCACCTAGTATCTGTCTGAGAGTCCTCCATGCACAATGCTGCTATACGGAGGTCCAACATTGATTGCCTCATTACTGTCCAAAAGAAAAGGAGCTACCTACAAGATTATTTCTGACCAGGAGATGCTTCACCAGAGGTGGCGCTGACGAACGAACGAACGACCGACGAACCTGACTATCATCCTAAGAACATGATTATATTGGGAAAACACCCAGAAGTCCTCTGCTCAAATTTGTCTGAGACCCACGGTCACTAAATGATGATTCTTGGCAGCCCCGAATGTGATTTGCTTCATCTAAGACGCCTTAGGTCTTCACAATCACAATTTTGAAGCGGTGATGCCCTCTCCTCTAAACCCTTCTCATCCTCCTGTCTCCCTTGCATTTGCCAGTATCAGCTCAGGGCTGGTTCTGCAGGCCGTTCGAGACTGGAGCTGTCGCCTGAAGAACGGGCACTGCAGGTGCCCCAAACCTGTTTGCAAAGTTTGCTGCTGATCGGCTCGGCAAGAGCGACGGGGCGAGCACCGGCGCGGCAGTAGGGGCAGACACTCCCTGGTAGGCACTGCCATAAGACCTCCTCGGAGCCTGCAACACGAACTTTCAAGCTCAAGCATGCCGTCCAGATATCCAGATTTTGCAGGCCAAGTGAGCTGCATTGGTTTTTACACCTTTTTTACACCAATAATAAAGCAACACCAGAAAAAATATTTTGACGTTTTGAGGTCCTGTTCAGGCTGCCTGCGCCATGCTTGCATGCGTGCAACATGCGGAGACACAGCCTCTTGGCGCATCAAAAGAAAACAGAAGTCTGCCCAGCAGATATCTAGGATCACCTAGGTTCCGTTTGGACGCCCAAATGGCAGAGATGCACGATCAACTCAGGAAAGTTAAAAATGAGGACGTGAAAGTTGGCATGCATGCGCACCCCTGCGGGCCCCTTGGGATATTGGGGCCGAGTGCCTAGGTGGCGCGGCGAGACCGGCAAACTGACCTCAGAGGCCGAGGCAGGGAACACCTCCGGAGCCGGCACGCTGCCGGGAGCCAGCGAGTAGCTGGACACCGGCAGGGAAGCTGCCGGGGCCGGCGCGGCAGCCGGCGTGGCGGCTGGCGGGAAGCTGCTGGGAGCTGCGGCCAAAACAGGCGCACCGACGGGGCCGATCAAGCTCGCTGCAGGGGCCGTTGCTACCACCGGGGGTAGCGCTACAATCGGCGCAGGCGCAGGTGCCGCAGATACACTGGCCAGAGGCAGGGAGGGCGCAAGCGCTGCGCAGACAGAAGACATGATGCATCAGTACAAGAGCGACTTCAAATTTTTTGCTTTTCCAGCTTTCCTAGTCTGCTGACACAGGGTTGCATGCTTATGATAGGATCTTGTGGTGGTTCTGGCGCTTGTTGAAGAAGATGCGCTGATATGCAGACCTGCGCTCACGGCGGGTGCTGGTGCAGGGGCGAGGCGTGCGGGCAGCGTCACAGGCACAGGCAGCACTGCAGGGCGCATGGCCTGCACCGGCGCGGGTGCCGGGGCGCGCGCCATGGGCGCCTCGCCGGCCGAGATGGCGGCCGCGGCCGGGGGCAGAGCCGGGGCCACCGCAGGCGCTGCTGCGGGTGCCCGCGCGATGTTAGTTGCGACCGGGCCGGTCAGAAGCGGCCGCGGCCGCGCAGCGGCCGGTGCCGCCGCCGGCGCGCTCGTCACCGCAGCCGACGGGACCGGCGCGGGCGCAGACACGCTCGGCAGGGCGGCTGCGGCTGGAGCCGGTGCCGGAGCTGCCACGCCTGGCCGTGCCGCGAGCGCGGCGGCTGGCAGCACGGCAGCTGCAGCGGCACCTGCCGCTGCCGCGCCCGGGAAGCCAGTGGCCGGCGCGGGGGCCGGCGCGGGAACGGGCGGGGACAGCGCCACGACCGGCGCCGGTGCTGGCGCCTGGACGGATGCAGCGAATGGGAGAACCGCTGCTGCCGGGGCTTGTGCCGGGGCGGCCACCGGCGCTGCGGCCACGACCGGTGCGGGAGCTGGTGCTGTTTGCGTGAAGGTGACTGGTAGCGCCGCTACTGCGCTCTCCGGGGCCGGGGCGGGAGCAAGCATTGTAGGGGCCGCGGCCAGCAGAGCCGGGGCAGGTGCTGCTACGGGTGGCGGGAGAACGGCAGCAGCCGGAAGCTCTACCTGCACAGGCAAATCCTACCAGTATGACTCTTGTTCTCTATGCCCTTGTTACTGCATGATGCGTGGCTTTGCAGATGTTGGGCGCTCAGCAGTATTGTGGAGAGTACTGCATCCATTTGTAGCAGGAGGTGGCAAACACAATGAAACTGAGGTTGCTTCTAACATCTTCTGAGCTCACCGGAGCTGGGGCAGGCGTCAAGGTGGCTGGCTGAGGCGGCTCCACCGGCGGTTGAGCAGGAGGCAGGCTGAAGGACGACACCGCGCCGCCAGCAGCGCTCGGCGGCTCCACGGCTGTGGGCGCCGGGACGGGGACGGCCGCGGCTGCAGCGGCGGCCGGGGCCGGCACCGGCGCGGCGGCCGTACGGCTGCCGCCGCTGACCGGGAGCGGGATTGCGCCGGCCACTGGCCCTGACGGCGCCTGCGCCGGCGGCGCCTGCGCCGGCGTGGGGGTCTGCGCGGGTGCCGGGCTTGGCGTGGTTCCGGCGGCCACTGCGGCGGCAGCTGCAGGGGTTGGAGTGGGAGTGGGAGTCTCTGTTGGCGCAGGCGTTGGAGCCGGTGCAGGCGTTTGCACCGGGGCGGGGCTTGGGGTCGCGGTGGGTGTGGGGGTCGGAGTGGGCGAAGGCGCATTCACTGCAGCACACAGCAATCCAGCGCTCCTCAGTGGCTCCCATTTCCGCCTTTGTTCGATCAGTCTTATTATGTCAATGGGAGCAGGTATGAGCCCTGCTGTAAGGGATCGCCGCGGATCACAACGTTATTACCAGGAAGCAATCGTTGCTGTCCCCATCTGAACTACAGCAGCCTCCAAACTTTCTGCGTCACTCCCTGTATAGAATGAAGATCAAGCCAGAGCTTCAATGTGGTGATGCTAGCAGTGCCAGAGGCTGACCTGGCACGGGCGGCGGCCGGGTGGGGACTGTGCGCGATGACGTGGCGGTGATGGCACCGGAGGTCCAGACTTCTTGTGGGCCGATCGGAGGGAACACCTCCGGCCGGTTGGGGCTCTTCACATGCTTCAGCGCACATGTGAACCTGCCACCACAAAGCCACTCTTGAGACTGTTGTGCCTTACAAAGACATCTTGACCAGGACGCAGGTATTTCCATGCATGATGCAGGTACTTCCTAAATGCATTCTGGTACAGGGTGCCCCTCAACCCAAGAAGAACAGGCCACAAAGGTATGATGCAGTGGCAGTTGCAAGTGCACCCAGCTGAAGCAGTCCTTGATAGCCGATGCTAAAGGCAAAGAAAAGCAAGAAAATGGCACCTTCCGTGGTGCCTAATCAGGCAAGCACTTTTCAAACTTACTTGGGCCACTGGTTGTTTGCGGCGCAGCCCCCATTACGGCCGAATTTGTTGGGGTCCGTAGGGTTGGAGGGGTTGAAATTATATTGGGCAGGGTCGCAAGTGTTATCGCAGCCGTCCCCGGTCTCTGGGTTGCAGAACGTCCACACATTGCACTGCGCACGCAATTGCAAATATCAGTCAACCCCATTCATTTCAGCAGCAATGGACTTCTCGTTATTTCATGACATTGTGAGCTGCTGCTACCAATTTGCTAGTACAGCTTGCACAGCAAGCTGTAACGTGATTCTGAGATCCACACATTGCACTGCAAGACACAGTCGGACATATCAAGAAACCCCATTGATCTGAAGGGGCGCTTCTCTGTGTGTCAAGGATATATAGCCGCTGCTGTCAACTTGCTTGGTACAGCACGCACGGCACGTTCAAGCAGGCTTTGATGAACAACACTTCTGTCATTCTGCAATATACTCCCCAAGAGTATCAGTATAATTCTCTGCGTATCGCGGCCATGTGAGCTGCAACAGCAGTCAATTTGCCCGGTGCCACATGCACAGCGAGCTGAAAGTGCTTCTTTGACACAGGAGACTGTCAATCTGCAGGCAACTCCCTTGGCTGCACTATCAAGGGCTCTGCCTACACCATCTGCCAGAAGCTGTCAATACTGATGCTGCTCACTGCCATACTATAATTATTATTATTATCACACGCTTTTCCTGCCGAAGGCAAGGTGCGTCTGCAGACA
>JADEYI010002004.1_pt1 | contig 11801 bp, 15 predicted proteins | sample 8542331 | NCBI WGS metagenome assembly JADEYI01 (sample SAMN16510988, study PRJNA670497) | mine drainage metagenome | isolation source: biofilm near Copperflume 1 | place: Germany: Marsberg coppermine Kilianstollen | collected 2018-02 | reverse complement strand
ATTATTCCACTCCACGGAGGACTAGCGGTGTATTATACAAAGATCTTTAGGTGGCCCGAAGGATGCGCCTGACCCGCGAGGGCTTCGAGCTGCTCGGGCTCGGCGTGGGCGATCCGGTTGAGCCATGCCCACGGAGCCACCAGCTCACCCCTCGAGGCGAGCAGGTCGGCGAAGCGTCCCTGGAGGAAGGCTTCGCACTCGCCAACCAGCTCCTCCCCGGGCGACACTTCCAGGTCCGTCTTCTCGTGCCATCTCCACCACGACATCGCGTTCACCTCCGATCCTGTGCTTCTCCGGTCGATGCTGGCCTCGGCGGCTCCGAGCGACGGGCAAGGGGAAGGGCGGTCACGGTTGCCACCGGCGGCTCGGGCTTGCTCGGCCGGCGCATCTCGGCGACCTTCCACCACCAGCTGATGCGGCGCTCGAGGTAGTAGTCGACGCTGTAGCGGGCCACCCCGGCGTAGTAGCTGAGGGCGAGCAGCCCGGCGAAGACGACGGCGTAGATGATCGCCGTGCCGATGTCGGAGGACCCCGAGGTGTAGGGGCCGCCGAAGCCCTCGGCCGTGGCCCAGATGAGCAGGCTGAAGCCGATGGCGCCGATATAGGTGAGCTTGCGGGCGAACCCGAAGATCAACGCCAGGGCGATGAGGGTATCGGTGGTCGCCACCAGCGCCCAGAAGAACGTGGCCGCGGGATGCTGCAGGTTGATCCAGAAGTCGAACCACCACCGGAGCCAGGCGGGCTGGCCTTGGGCGGTGCCCATGATCGTGCTCATGTAGCTGTCTTTGAACCCGGGCAGCCACTTCAGCACGGCGTCGATCAGCCAGATGACCCCGAAAGCGACCCTCAAGGCGTCTTTGGGCCACGCTGGGGCGCAACGCCTGGTGGTTGTTGGAGCTTGCTCTGCCATCACGAGCCTCCTTTGTTGGAGCCGTACAGGTGGGTAGGTGTTCCTCGGTCCGATCCTGCGCCTGGAGCCGACCGCGGTGCATCGGGGTCGATTGCTGAATCTCGCTTCGTAGTTGACCCCAAGGCCGATCCGTGCTGGCTATGTGGCGCCGGCGGTCGCTCCCCGGGGGACGGTCCCCGGGGCCGGCCCGACGCTGGCAGGCCCCGGCGGGCCGATCGGGGTTCGAGACACCGACGTCGTGCCCCGGGCCCTCTGGTGAGGGGCTCCTGGGACGAGCAGGGCGCGCAGCTGGGCGACGAGCTCCTCGCCGACGCACTCGCGTGCCACCCACGATCCAGCCCCCTCGGCCAGCGCGAGCGTCCGGTAGCCGTCATCGGGCTCGGGGCCGATCACGATCACCCGGTCGCGGGGGAAGCGCTCGAACGCGGCCTGGCAGCAGGCGGGGAAGTCGCCGGCGTCGACCACGATCAGATCGGGCCTTTCTCGCTCGATGGCATCGACAAGCATCTCGCTCGGAGCCACCTCAGCGACGGCCCAGCCGAGCTCCCGCTTGAGGAGCTCGCAGCTGAGCTCGCGCATGGCCCGGTGGCGGATGCCGACCAGGACCCGTGGCACGTCGATGCCGAAGATGGACCTCGGGGTGGAAGCCCCGCAGTTCGTCTCGTTCGGTGCGGCACCGGTAGCAGTCATCACCTTCAGGATGGGCCGCGCCCTGCTCCGCCACATCCGCCCCAGCCACGGACTCTCCTTGCGGGAAGCTACCGACCCCCACGTCCCCGAAACCCCCCGCTACCCGGTGCCTCCGATGAATCCCCAGGCCACGGGCGTCGCGATCCGGCTGGCGCCTTCGAGCCCTCCGACGCCTTCGACTGCTCGTCGGTGGCGACCCCCGGCGGGTCTCGGCGGCGATCTCGAGATCTTCGCGGGCGGCCACGACGAGGACGGGGATCCCACTGTCGGCGGCGTGAATCGTCCGGTCCGCCTCGCCTCGTTCATTCGCAGCCTCGTCGAGCTCGACGCCGAGGAAACCGAGGCCGCTGACGGCGAGCTTGCGAACATCAGGAGATCGCTCGCCGACGCCGCCGGTGAAGACGAGGGCATCCATCCCGCCCATGGCTGCAGCCATCGCTGCAATCCCAGCGCGCAGTCGATGCACGTAGACCTCGAGCGCGAGCCGCGCATCCGGATCGCCCGCAGTCGACCCAGCGAGGACTTCGCGCATGTCCGCCGTCCCGGCCAGTCCGAACAGGCCCGAGCGGTGCTCGAAGGTGGCTGCGAGCTCGGCAGCAGGGGTGCCGACGTGTTCCTCCAACCAGAGCACGAGGCCGGGATCGAGGCTCCCCGCCCGCGTCGCCATGACGAGACCCTCGAGGGGGGTGAAGCCCATGGTTGTGTCGACCGACCGTCCGGAGTGGACGGCCGCCAGCGAGGCCCCCGCACCGAGGTGGCAGGTGACGATGCGGAGCGTCTCGACCGGTCGGTCGACCATCGCGGCGGCCCGGCGTGAGGCGTAGGCGTGGGAGAGACCGTGGAAGCCGTAGCGCCGGAGGCCGAACCGCCGGCGCCACTCGGCGGGAAGGGCATAGGTCGCAGCGGCGGGCGGCAAGGTCGCATGAAACGCGGTGTCGAAGCAGGCCACCGCCGCAACGCCGGGGAGCGGGGCGCTCGCCGCGTCGAGCGCGGCGAGCGACACCGGCTGATGGAGCGGCGCCAGGTCGCTCAGGCCATCCAGGCGGGCGACGACCTCACCGTCGATGCGGACGGGTCCGGTGAACTCCGTCCCACCGTGGACGACCCGGTGCCCGACGACATCGATCCCCTCCAAGCCGGCAACGGCGTCCCCAAGAGCCGCCCTGTCGAAGCGCCCGTGCGACGCGGGCAGGTCGATGGCGGACGTGACGTCATCGTGCTCGTCGAGGACCCGGAGTTTCAGGCTGCTCGATCCGGCGTTGACCACGAGAATGCGCATCGAGCCGATCAGGGCGTCCAGGTCCAGTCGCGGATGTCGGGCGGGTCCTCGCCGAACCGGCGCGTGTACTGGCGACAGGCAAGGCGCCGGTCGCTCATCTCCTGGCGCACGTGCCCGGCCCGCGACGCCAAGCCGGGCACGTGGTCGATGACGTCCATCACGAGGTGGAAGCGGTCGAGGTCGTTCAGCATGACCATGTCGAAGGGCGTCGTCGTGGTTCCTTCCTCCTTGTAGCCCCGCACGTGGAGATTGTGATGGCCGTGGCGGCGATAGGTGAGGCGGTGGATGAGCCACGGGTAGCCGTGGTAGGCGAAGACGACCGGCGACTCGGTGGTGAAGAGCGCGTCGAACTCGGCATCGGACATCCCGTGGGGATGCTCGCCCTCAGGCTGGAGCCGCATCAGGTCGACGACGTTCACCACCCGGACGGCGAGCTGGGGCAGGCGCTGGCGGATGAGTTCCACCGCGGCCAGGGTCTCCAACGTCGGCACGTCCCCGCAGCAGCCCATCACGACGTCGGGCATGCCGTCGGCGTCATTGCTCGCCCACTCGAAGATGCCGGCCCCTCGGGTGCAGTGGATGATCGCATCGTCGATGTCGAGCCAGTTCAGCTCAGGCTGCTTGCCGGCGACGATGACGTTGACGTAGTTCTTCGAGCGCAGGCAATGGTCGGCGACCGACAGCAGGCAGTTGGCGTCGGGCGGGAAGTAGACGCGGACCACCTCGGCCTTCTTGTTCACGACGTGGTCGATGAAGCCAGGGTCCTGGTGAGAGAAGCCGTTGTGGTCCTGTCGCCAGACGTGGGAGGACAACAGGTAGTTCAGCGAGGCGATCGGACGTCGCCAGGCGATGTCCCGGGTGACCTTCAGCCACTTGGCGTGCTGGTTGAACATCGAGTCGACGATATGGATGAACGCTTCGTAGCAGTTGAACAGCCCGTGGCGGCCCGTCAGCAGGTAGCCCTCGAGCCACCCCTGGCACAGGTGCTCGGAAAGAACCTCCATCACCCGTCCCTCGGGGGCGAGGTGGTCGTCGACAGGGAGGCGCTCGGCGTCCCAGGCCCGGTCGGTTGTCTCGAAGACCGCACCGAGCCGGTTCGAGGCCGTCTCGTCGGGGCCGAACAGCCGGAAGTTGCCCCGGTTCTTGGCGACGACGTCGCGCAGGAACCCGCCGAGCACCCGGGTGGCCGCGGCCCTGACCGTCCCTGGAGCAGGAACCGCAACGGCGTAGTCAAAGAAGTCGGGCAGTTCGAGGTCGCGGAGCAGCACGCCGCCGTTGGCATGGGGGTTGGCGCTCATCCGGCGATGGCTGCGCGGTGCGAGGTCGAAAAGCTCTTCGACGAGCGAACCGGCCCCGTCGAAGAGCTCCTCGGGACGGTACGAGTGCATCCAGGCCTCGAGCATGGCAAGGTGTCCGGGATTGGTGCGCACCTCGGCAAGGGGGACCTGGTGGGCACGAAAGGTGCCCTCGACCGGCAGGCCGTCGACCTCCTTTGGTCCGGTCCAGCCCTTTGGGCTGCGCAACACGATCATGGGCCACCGCGCCCGGGTGGTCAGCCGTCCCTCCCGGGCGCTGCGCTGGATCTCCCCGATCTCCTCGACGACCCCGTCGAGGGTCGTCGCCATCTGCTCGTGCATCGCGGCCGGTTCTTCGCCCGAGACGACATGCACCCGATACCCGTACCCGAAAAGAGGGCGATGAGCTCTTCGTCAGGGATCCGGGCGAGCACGGTCGGGTTGGCGATCTTGTAGCCGTTCAGGTGCAGCACGGGAAGCACCGCGCCGTCTCGGGCCGGGTTCACGAACTTGTTGGCATGCCAGCTCGTCGCCAGCGGTCCGGTCTCGGCCTCACCGTCGCCGACCACGCAGCAGACGACCAGGTCGGGGTTGTCGAACGCGGCGCCGTAGGCGTGGGCGAGGGAGTAGCCGAGCTCGCCACCCTCGTTGATCGACCCGGGCGTCTCCGGCGCGGCGTGGCTCGGGATGCCGCCGGGAAACGAGAACTGCCGGAACAGCCGCTGAAGCCCGGCTTCGTCCCGGCTGATATGGGGGTACAGCTCGCTGTAGGTGCCCTCCAGATAGGCGTTCGCCACTATGCCCGGACCTCCGTGTCCGGGACCGGTGACGAAGATCATGTTGAGGTCAAAGGCCCGGATCACCCGGTTCAGGTGGGCGTAGACGAAGTTGAGCCCCGGCGTGGTGCCCCAGTGGCCGAGCAGGCGGGCCTTGACGTGGTCGGGGAGGAGCGGCTCTTTGAGCAGCGGGTTGTCCAACAGGTAGATCTGGCCGACCGACAGGTAGTTGGCCGCCCGCCAGTAGGCGTCGATGAGGCGCAGATCATGCGGCGAGAGTCGCCGGTCACCGCCGGCGCCCTCGTCGGTCTCGCCCGCCGGCGTCCCCTGTGCCGATGGTCTGCTCACTGGATCGAGCATCGTCGGCTGAGGCGGCGGGCTGCTCGGCACCTCGTCACTCACCGGGTGGTCACTCACCGGGCCGGCACCTCGCCTGGTTCGGGGCAATAGCGAGGGGTTCCGGGAGGGCGCCCGCCGTAGAGGGCGCCGAGCAGCTCGTCCAAGAACTCGTCGGTGTCGGCTTCCCGGGAGCAATCGCGCACGCACACGCGGAAGTGCTCGTCCAAGATGGAGCGCTTCACGTGGTCGAGGGCGCGCTCGACCGCGTTGAGCTGGTAGAGGACGTCGGTGCAATAGCGCCGCTCCTCGAGCATGCGGACGACGGCAGCGCACTGGCCAGAAGCCGACTTGAGGCGCTGGATGGCATCGGCGCGGCTCACCGGAGGACGCCACCGGAGCTGGGAGGCGGCGGGCCACATCGGCTTGAGGCAGAGCCGGGGTGTTCGATTGGACCGCGCATCTTAGTCTCCTCGATGGCCCGGGTCCTACCCGGGATGGGTGTCGCGATCGTAAGGGCGGCCGCGGGACGCGGGGTAGGGCCATTGGTCCCTCTGCTGGCCTCTCTGTCTGGCCGGGCGCTGGGAAAGGGACTTCTGGCCCTACCCCAGGTGGGGTGTCCGGCCCAACCATGAGCACGAAGTACTGACGCGGAGGAGGAGCTGCCCAAATCCCACCAGCGGACGAGATGCGCGCCGAGGGGCCTCGCGTCCTCGCCGGTGCTGACGGGGGCCCACTACGGTTGCCTGGTGAGATGCCGATTCCTTCGACGCGCGACGGTGCCGGCCCGGCCGGGCCGGGAAGGCTCCAGGCCCTCCTGGGCGCGGCGCTCGAGCTGTCGGGCGAGCACGAGTTCGAGGCGGTGCTGCGCCGGATCGTCGAGGGCGCGGCCGCCATCGCCGAGGCCGCCTACGCGGCCTTGGGCATCTACGACGAGACCGGGGCGATCGAGTCGTTCATCACCCACGGGATCGACGAGAATGCCGCAGCTCGTATCGGCGCCCCCCCACAGGGGCGGGGCCTGCTCGGCGAGGTGATCGTCGCTTCGGGGCCGATTCGGGTGGAGGACATCGGCACCGACCCGCGTTCGTGCGGCTTCCCGGCCTGCCACCCGCCGATGCGGAGCTTCCTCGGGGTGCCGGTGGGGCACGGCGGGCGGCGGTACGGCAACCTGTACCTCACCGAGAAGGCCGGAGGCATGCCCTTCGGCGAGGAGGACGAGGCGCTCGTGGCGGCCTACGCCGCCTTCGCCGCGTGTGCGATCGAGTCCGCCCGGCTGGTGGCCTCTGAGCGCGCCCGAGCCGAGGCGGTGGCCGAGTTGGCCGCGGCGGAGGAACGTGACCGGCTGCGCCGCCAGATGCTCGGCGAGATCCTCGACGCCCAGGAGGCCGAGCGGGCCCGGGTGGCACGCGACCTGCACGACGACGTGGGCCAGGCGCTCACCTCGGTCCTGCTCGGCTTGCGGCTGGTCGAGTCCTCGCTGGGCAAGAACGAGGCGGACCTCGACGACGCCCGCCTGCGCACCGAAGAGGTCCGTGACCTCGTCGCCGACGCCTTGGGCCGGACCCGGCACCTCGCTTTCGAGCTGCGGCCGACCGTGTTGGACGACATGGGGCTCCTCGCCGCCCTCGAGCGCCTCGTCGCCGACACGAGCACCCGAACCGCTACCGCCGTCGGCCTCGCCACCCACGGCGTTGGCGACGACCGCTTGGCACCAGAGATCGAGACGGTCGCCTATCGAGTGGTCCAAGAAGCGCTCACCAACGTGGCCCGCCACTCGCAGGCGAAGAGCGCGAGCGTCACGGTCTCGGTGGCTGAAGGACGCCTTCGGGCCCTCGTCGAAGACGACGGGGTGGGCTTCGACCCGGTCGCAGCCGCTCGATGCGGTCATCTCGGCCTGGAGGGCATGGCCGAGCGAGCGGCGCTCGTCGGCGGCAGCCTCGAGACGTCCTCGGCGCCGGGGGCGGGCGCCACCGTCCGGCTGGAGGTGCCCCTTGGCTGAGGTGCTGCGGGTCGCGCTCTGCGACGACCACTCGGTGGTCCGAAGCGGCCTCAGGCGCATCCTCGAAGCCGAGGGGGACCTCGAGGTCGTCGGCGAGGCCGCCACCGCCGCAGAGGCCGTGGCGCTGGCCGGCGCCAGCCGCCCCGATGTGTTCGTGATGGACCTCGGCCTTCCCGATCGAAGCGGCATCGCCGCCACGGCCGAGGTCCGAGAGGCCAGTCCCTCTACCGCGGTGCTGGTGCTCACGGTGCATGACGATCTCGCCTACCTGCGGCGCGCCTTCGAGGCGGGAGCGGTCGGCTACCTGGTGAAAGAGGCGGCCGACATCGAGCTCATCCAGGCGATCCGCCAGGTGGCCGCCGGCCGCCAGTACGTGCACCCGAGCCTCGGTGCCGCCCTGCTCGCCCCGGACGCGCCCCCGGCTCGCCTGGTGGGCCCGGGCGGCGAGCTGTCCGATCGCGAGCTCGAAGTCCTGCGCAAGATCGCCATCGGGCTCACCAACGCCGAGATCGCCGAGGGTCTCTTCGTGTCGGTCCGCACCGTCGAAACCCACCGGGCCCACATCTCCCAGAAGCTCGACGTCCACAACCGGGCCGAGCTGGTCCGCCGGGCCCGTGAGGCCGGGCTGCTCGAGGACGCCGAGAGTCCCTGAAGACCTGCTATGGCCTGGAGCGCTTCGCGCCGAGATCGCTGCCAGTCCGGCATCGGCGCGGCGCCGGGCGGGCTGTCCGGTGGGCTCGGTAGTCGCCCGCAGGCATGTTCGGCAGTCCGAACGGATGCTCTGAAGATCGCGGTGGGCGACGATGGTCCTGGCCGGGGGCAGCCCGGCCCGACAAGCACGAGGAAATCGATGACCGACCCTGTCCCCGGCAGTGCCGATCGCCCGATCACGGTGAGCGACCGCGACGACAACTCATCGGCGCCGAGCCCGAGACCCCGAGGCCCGAGGCCGACCGGCGCCAACCCCCTCGGCGAACGGGATCTGTGATCGCTGTGGGCGCGCCCCAGGGCTATGGCGCACGGTCGGTCGCACCGGGCATCGGCCAGGGCAACAGGAAGAGGAGCCCCCTGCAGGCCACCCCCCGGACCGCCGGATCTGTTGCCTGGCCGGCCAGGGCACCCGCCGGGCGCGCCGAGCAGGAGACAACGACCCGAAAGGGAAAGGGGGACGGATGCCCAGCCCGACGATACCAATGGTGGTCGCGCCCCCCGTCGGGCCAGGGCTGAGCTCACCCGCGTCCCGGCCAGGCCAACCGGCCTGCTCGCCAGCGATGAGGACGAGTCTCGGCCGGTTTCGGCGAGAAGGGCGACGCACCGGCGCTGGGTGCGCCTCGTCTTCGGGCTGGGGGTGCTCGGCGTCGTCCTCGCTCTGGTGCTGCGCGCGCCCGGCGCGGCGTCGCAGTTCGCCTCGGCGTTCAGGGGGTTTCGCCCCGAGCGCTTGCCCTGGCTGGCGCTGGCCGCGCTCGCAGAGACCGGGTCGTTGACGGCCGCTGCCCTCGCCGCGCGCAGGCTGCTTCGTGCCGGCCGGCGCGAGCTCCCGCTTGTCAGCCTGCTCGGGCTCACCGTTGCCTCCACCGCAGTGGTCGACCTGGTGCCGGCGGGAGTCGCACCAGCCAGCGCCTGGCTCGTCGAGCAGTACCACCGCCGTGAGGTGCCGGTCTCGCTCGGGCTGTGGAGCCTGCTGGCGGGGGGCTTCGCTCCACCGTGAGCGCCCTCGGGCTCCTGCTCGTCGGCGCGGCAGCGGCGGGGATCGGCTCGCCGGCCACCTTGGCCGGAGCCGGGGCCGTCCTTTTGGCCGGGTCCTCGGGCTTCGTGGTCGGCGTGCATCGCTTGGGTCGCCCCAGCCACGGGGAACGGCTCGAGGCGCGTCTGCGGTACCGGCCGCTGCAGGTCCTCGCCCGGACGGCCGAGGCCGCCACCCGCTACCGGGTGAGCTGGCCAGGCGGCGCCGCGGTGCTCGCCTACAGCACGCTCAACTGGCTGCTCGACGCCGGGGTCCTCGTCCTCGCCTTCGTGCTCTTGGGCCTGGCGGTCCCCTGGCACGTGCTGCTCTTCGCGTATGCCGCGTCGCAGATCGCCGCCGGGCTGAGCTTCCTGCCCGCCGGCTTGGGCGCACTCGAAGCCGGATTGGTGGGCGGCTTTCTCTTGATGGGGATGAACGCCGGTACGGCCCTGGCCGCGACCCTCATGTTCCGGGTCGTCGCCTACTGGGCCGTCGCCGCGGTGGGCGCCGTGATCTTCGTCGCCCAGACGCGCCAGCGACGGGCAGGCCCGCCAGGTGGTGCGCGAAGTCGGTGAAGTCGGTGTGATCACCCATGACCTGTTCGACCCTGAGTCGTCCGTCGAGGACGTTGTGACTCCCGGGGACCGCGGCGCGATCTGTCGTCGCCCGCAGGGTGGGTTCCGCGGTCCGCCCGGATGACTCGAGCGTGCCAATGCCCGACGATGGCCGTGGTCAGGCAGAGCGCCCGGCCACAGGAGGTCTTGTCGACGATGCTCTACCACTGAGGCGCCCGGGGTCAGCGGAGGCCGGGACCGGATTCCGGGCGCCTCGCGAGGATGTCCGCACGCCCAGGCCCAGCATCGACGCGTGCGTGAGTGGGCCAACGGTTGTCGCCGACGCCAAGTGCGAACCCTTCAGTCCGGCGCCGCATGCGGGAGTTCCGACGCCGCCGACACCCCGCTGTCCGCCGACCATTTCCGCTGCTTCGCGGGCCAGGTCCAGGCGCTCGAGGGTTCGAGCACCGAGATCGACAAGGACACCGTCGCCTACCACTTCCACGAGGCCGATCTACGCATCCGTAGGAACCCGGAGGCGAATCGGTGCTTCGCACGGATGCGTCGACCAGCCCCAGGCCCCACGATGACCACATACAGGTGGTTCGAACAGCCAGCTGGTCGAGCGGCTCGGTGATGTGGGCCGAAGGAGGCGTTTTCGATGATGTGGTACTGGGGAAACGGAGTGCAGTGGTGGGGTGGCTCCTCGGGGCGATCGGTGTGGTCGCCTTCTGGGGCCTGATCATCTGGGCCATCTGGTACTTCGTGACCAGCCTGACCCGCCATCCCGGCCATGACCACCCACCTGCGGACCCCCGGCGGGTTCTCGACGGGCGCCTCGCTCGTGGGGAGATCGACGCCGAGGAGTACAAGCAGCTTCGCGACCTGATGAGAGGCGACGAGGTGGGCGCCGGGAACGGACGCAGCCCGGTCGGAACCGCGGAGAAGCGATGACCTCCCAGGCCGAGCGCCATCTCCGCGGGTGCGGATCCCCGCCAGGCGACGGCGAGGTCGAGCGTCCAACGCGGGGCTGCGTCTCTGGCAAGGACGACTACCTCGCCCGGCTGGGAAGGATCGAGGGTCAGGTACGCGGTCTGCAAAAGATGATCGAGGACGACCGATGGTGTCCTCATGTCGTCACCCAGGTCGCCGCGGCCACCCGGGCGCTGCAGGAGGTGGCCGTCGGACTGCTGAACGATCACCTGCACCACTGCGGGGGGATGGCCGCACGAAGCTCGGCCGAGGAAGGTGCGGACCGCTTCGACGAGGTGGCATCCACCATCCGCCAGGTGGTGCGGCTGTGAGGCCCGCACGGACAACCGAGGTGGCGAGGGCGACGGCGGGTACCTCGGAAGCTGCGAGCGTCTCCGTCTCCGCCAGGGCCACCACTCCGGGGTCGGCAGCGCCTGACGGGCGGGTCACCTGTCCGGTGCTCCGCGCCCGGTCGCTCACCAAGTCCTACCAGCGCGGCATGTGGCCTCGTCGGCGACGGCTGGATGTGCTTCGAGGCGTCGACCTCGAGCTGTGTGCAGGACAGGTGGTGGGCCTGGTGGGGGAGAACGGCTCGGGCAAGTCCACGCTCATGAAGATCCTCGTCGGTGCCCTCGACGCCGATGGGGGCTCGGTCGAGGTCTCGGGCCGGGTCGGCTACTGCCCCCAGGAGCCGCTGCTCTATGAGCGGCTCACCTGCGACGAGCATTTGGGCCTCTTCGGCGTCGCCTACGGCATGGATCCCGAAGCGCAGAGCGCCGCGGCCGAGTCGCTCTACGATACCCTCGGGTTCGCCCGCTGGCGCGACATCCAGGTGGCCGAGCTGTCGGGGGGCACCCGGGCCAAGCTCAACCTCGCCCTCGCCCTGCTCGCCGATCCCGACGTGCTGCTCTTGGACGAGCCCTATGCCGGGTTCGACTGGGACACCTACCAGCGGTTCTGGGAGCTCACCGCCACCCGGCGCGCCGCGGGGCGAAGCGTGCTGGTGGTGAGCCACTTCGTCACCGACCAGGAGCGTTTCGACCGACTGGTCGAGGTGCGCGACGGGAAGGCGCTGGCACAATGACCACTTTGGTGGTGCGCCGGGCGCTTCTCGACTACGTGCGCCGCCCGCTCAACCTGGTGCTCCTGGTCGCGGTCCCGGCGGTGATCGTCGTGGCCCTGGCCGGGGAGCTGGCCAGCTTTTCCAAGCTGATCTCCACCACCGCCAAGCCGCTGCACCTGGACGTGGCCACCGCCGGGTGGG
>JADEYI010002003.1_pt1 | contig 11807 bp, 12 predicted proteins | sample 8542331 | NCBI WGS metagenome assembly JADEYI01 (sample SAMN16510988, study PRJNA670497) | mine drainage metagenome | isolation source: biofilm near Copperflume 1 | place: Germany: Marsberg coppermine Kilianstollen | collected 2018-02 | reverse complement strand
ATTGTGCAGGCGGCGGGAATTTCGGGTGGACTCGAGTCCGATCTGTTCGAGGCGCTGCAGAAGAAGGATCTGCCGGCGCTGCGGGAGCTCGCGCGCGGGCTCGACAAGCGCACGCGCGAGGCGCTCACGCTGCTGCCCGAGCTGTACGGCGCGCGCGAGGTGCTCGCGCTTGCGGCGCGCAGGCTGCCCGCCATCCCGGCGCTCAGGCGCGCGCTGGCGACGCTGCGCGCGCTTGCTGACGCGAGCGTCCTGACGGCGAGCTTCGATCTCGCCGAGCTGCGCGGCTACCACTATCACTCCGGCGTCGTGTTCGATGCCTATTGCGAGGGCGTCGGCGGCGCGGTCGCGCGCGGCGGGCGCTACGACGAAGTCGGCAAGGCGTTCGGTCGGCCGCGCCCGGCGACCGGCTTCTCGATCGACCTGCGCGAGCTGGCCGGGGCCGCGGCGCCGCTGTCCGCGCGCGAGCCGATCCTCGCGCCCTGCGCCAACGGAAAATCGAAGCTGACGGCCAAGGTCGAGGCGCTGCGGCGCGCGGGCGAGGTCGTGATCGAGGAGCTGCCGGGGCACGCGCGCCACCGCAAGGAGCTGGGCTGCACCAGGCAGCTGGTGCAAAGGCGCGGCGCATGGGTCGTCAAGCGGATCGGGAAAACAAAGTGAGCGCGAGAAACGTAGTCGTCATCGGCACGCAGTGGGGCGACGAAGGCAAAGGCAAGATCGTCGACTGGCTGACCAACCACACCCAGGGCGTGGTGCGCTTCCAGGGCGGGCACAACGCCGGGCACACGCTGGTGATCGGCGGAAAGAAGACGGTGCTGCACCTGATCCCGTCGGGCATTCTGCGCGAGGGCGTCGAGTGCTATATCGGCAACGGGGTGGTGCTCTCGCCGCAGGCGCTGGTGCACGAGATGGACGAGCTCGAGGCGGCCGGGGTGCAGGTTGCCGCGCGGCTGCACATCTCCGAGGCCTGCCCGCTGATCCTCGCCTACCACGTCGCGCTCGACCAGGCGCGCGAGGCGGCGAAGGGCACGCAGAAGATCGGCACCACCGGACGCGGCATCGGCCCGGCCTACGAGGACAAGGTGGCGCGGCGCGCGATCCGGCTGCAGGACCTGTTCAAGCCTGTGCGCTTCGCCGAGAAGCTCGAGCAGCTGCTCGACTTCCACAACTTCGTCCTGAGCCGCTACTACAAGCAGCCGGAAGTGGACTTCAAGAAGACGCTGGACGAGTCGCTCGCGCTCGCGCCGCGCCTGGCGCCGCTGGTGGCCGACGTGCCGCGCGCGCTGTACGACGCCAACCGCGCGGGCAAGAACCTGCTGTTCGAGGGCGCGCAGGGCAGTCTGCTCGACATCGATCACGGCACCTATCCGTTCGTCACCTCGTCGAACTGCGTCGCGGGCGCCGCGGCCGCCGGCGCGGGCATCGGACCGCAGCAGCTGCACTACGTGCTCGGCATCACCAAGGCCTACACCACGCGGGTCGGCGGCGGGCCGTTTCCGACCGAGCTCACCGATGACGTCGGGCGCTACCTGGCGACCCGCGGCGCGGAGTTCGGCGCCACCACCGGGCGCGCGCGCCGCTGCGGCTGGTTCGACGCCGCGCTGCTCAAGCGCTCGATCCAGCTCAACGGCGTCTCGGGACTGTGCATCACCAAGCTCGACGTGCTCGACGGCGTCGAAGCGGTCAAGATCTGCGTCGGCTACGAGGTCGAGGGCACGCTGAGCGACATCTTGCCGGTGGGCGCGGAGGAACTGGCGCGCTGCGTGCCCGTGTACGAGGATATGGCGGGCTGGATGGAGAGCACGGTCGGCGTCAAGCGCCACGACAGTCTGCCCAAGGCCGCGCGCAACTACCTCGCCCGCATCGAGGAGCTGACCGGCGTGCCGATCGACCTGATCTCGACCGGCGCGGACCGCGACGAAACCATCGTCCTGCGCCACCCGTTCGACGCGACCGGCTGAACCCTTTCCCAAGGGCGCGCGAGGGCGTAGGATTGGGCCAGAGCGAAAAGAGCGAAGAGGCAAAGGCTATGGCGAGCAAAAATCCGCAACGTCCGCCCGAGGTCGACGACCGCACCCGCGTCATCGAGCGGCCCGACGGTTACTACTGGAAAGACGAAGCAAGCGGCGAGGAGTCGGGTCCGTTCCCGACGCTGGACGAAGCGGTTGCCGAGTTGCAGGCCGCCGAGGGCGGCGACTACGAGCCGGGCGAGACGCTCGAGGAAGCCGAATCCGAGATCGGCGTCGCCGACTGGATCGACCCCGACACCGGCGAACCTGCAGAGGAATCAGTCCCCCGCATCGAGGACCACTGAGCTTTCGACGCCGCGGTTAGTGATCGCCGGTCACCAGGGCCGGCAGTTCCGACATGTGGCGTAGGATCCCGTGGGCTCCTGCAGCCAGCAGTCTCTCTTCAGCTTCACTTCCAGCATATCCATAGACGAGCATGCCTGCCGCGAGCGCGGCGGCGATCCCGCTTGCGCTGTCTTCGATGACGAGACACGCAGCGGCTGACACGTCGAGGTGACGGGCCGCAAAGAGAAAGAGATCTGGAAACGGCTTTCCCCGCGACACGTCGGCCGAACTGAACATTCGGCCCTCGAAGCGCGAAAGCAGGGAGGTTATGGTCAGTGTCTTGCGCATCTTCTCGTGCGGCCCGTTCGACGCGATGCAGTAGGGAACCCGGATACTGTCTAGTGCGCCCGCGATACCTTCGACGGGTTTGAGTTCAAGCTCCATCGCAGCGTAAGTCCGGGTTCGATACTCGGATACGAAATTCTGCGGCAACGGCGCCCCGAGCATGGCGACGATGAGATCGAGCGTGCGCGCGAACGTGTGGCCCGTGAAGCGGTGAGCGGCTTCTTCGGCGTCGATTCGAACGCCCAACTGATTGAGCATCTCGGTGAGGACGCGGATCGTGATCGGCTCGCTGTCGACAACGACTCCGTCACAATCCAGTATCAGCAATTCAACAGCGAGCGGACGTTCACGCCCTAGTGATTGAGGACGCACTTGTCGTAGAGCTCGGGAAACGCGCCTGACGGGTCGTACTTTTCCTTCAGTGCGCGATAGGTGTCGCCGCCGTAGATGCGCTCGAACTCCTCGCGCCCGTAGTAGCTGTCCGAGTAGAGTGACTTGATGCCGCCCAGCTCGCTCACTTTCGTCTCGATCAGGCGGTTGAAGTGCCCGGGCTCGTGGCCCTTGCGGGTGCGGATCACGTCCCAGAAGCCGAAGTTGACATAGGGCTCGCGCCGCATCGGGTAGAGCGCGAAGCGCCCTGCGTCCTCCTGCGGCAGGATCGGGCACAGCCAGGTCGGCCAGATGCCGATCTCGCGCGCGAAGAAGGCGAGGAATTCGGCCGCGCGCGACAGGGGCACGTCCACGTCCTGGATCACCGACTCGCCGTGCAGGCCCTGCAGGCGGTCGAGCCAGTGCGTGAGGCCCACGCGGGCGTTCCAGCGCATGATTCGGGTGTAGGTGCGCGAATTGAGGCGCGCGCGGCCGTACAGGCGGCGCACCAGCGGATTCTGCGCCAGCAGGTTCTTCGAGCACCAGAACCAGTCGGTGTCCCAGCGCCAGATGAAGTCGTGCGCCGAGAGGAAGTCCTCGCGCTTCTCGGCGATCGAGCGGTAGTAGATGTCGAGGTATCGGTAGTCGCTCGTGAACGGTGCCTGGTCCACGAAGCGCCCCAGCGTGAGGAACATCCGGTTGGGCGCGAACACCGTCCCGTCGACGAAATCGGCTTCGCCCGCGCGCAGAATCGCCTCCAGCGCCGCGAAGCAGTCTTCGCCGCGGCCGAAGGCGCGGTGCTCAAGCTGCACGTAGCGCTTCACCGGCGCGGTGCGCGCCGCGACGCGCAGCGCGTAGCCGAGCGTGCCGTAGGAGTTTGGCAAGGCGTAGAACAGGTCGGCGTGTTCGTTGTGCGGCGTGCACACCAGGATCCGGCCGTCGCCGGTCAGCACCTCGAGCTCGAGCACGGATTCGTGCACCAGCCCGTGGCGGTGCGAAGACGCCTCGATGCCGACGCCGGCCACCGCGCCGCCGAGGGTGATGGTCTTGAGCTGCGGCACCACCGCGGGCATAACGCCCTGCGGCAGGCAGGCTGCGACCAGCGTTTCGTAGCTCGCCATGCCTTCGGCTTCGATCACCCCGGCCGCGGGATCGACGCGCAGCACTTCGCGGAACTCGCGCACGTCGAGCCGGCGGCGCGCGGGTCCGGCGCGGTCGCGGAACAGGTTTGAGGTTTCCTTGCCGAGGGCGACCGGTCCGCCGCCCTCGCGCAGCCGCGTGGCGAGCCGCTCGCGCCGTGCGGCGTGGCGCTCGAGCGCGGCGCTCACGCGCGCTCGCGGTAGAGGTGGGCGCGCGACATCGGGTAATTGTCGGCGGGAATGTTGCCGCGGCTGAACACAATCTGGAACAGGTGCGTGTAGCCGGCGGGCGAGCGGAACATCTCGGCGCAGCCGTAGAGGTAGACGCGCCAGATGCGGCGGAAGCGCTCGTCGAACTTGTTCGGGTCGAGCGCACGGATCGCGTCCCAGTTGCGGTCGAAGCGCTCGGCCCAGGCGTCGAGCGTGAGCGCGTAGTGGCGGCGCAGGTTCTCGATGTCCACCACCTCGAGACCGGCCTGCTCCATCGCGACGATCACGTCGGCCAGGCTCGGGATCCAGCCCCCGGGAAAGACCTTGTCGCGGATGAAGAAATCGGTCTCGTAGCGCCCGACGTGGCCGATGAAGTGCAGCATGCCGAGGCCGCCCGGCTTGAGGAACTTGGCGTGCGCGCGCACCACCTCGGCCAGCTGGTCGCGCCCGGCGTGCTCGAGCGTGCCGATCGAGACCACCTTGTCGTACTCGCGCCGCGCGTCGCGGAAGTCGGTCTCGATCACCTCGAGCGCCTCGCCCAGTCCGCGGCGGGCGATCTCGTCGCGCACCATGGCCACCTGCTCGGTGGTGTTGTTGATTCCCGTCACGCGCACGCCGCAGCGCTCATGGGCGCGGAACATGAAGCCGCCGAAGCCGCTGCCGATGTCGACTACCTCTTCGCCGGGGCCGAGCCGCAGCTTGGCGCAGACGTGATCGATCTTGTTCTGCTGCGCTTTCTCCAGCGTGCGCGTGCCTTCCTTCCAGTAGGCGCAGGTGTACATCATGAGCGGGTCGTCGAGCCAGAGGCGGAAGAACTCGGTCCCGAGCGCGTAGTGAAAGCGCGCGTTGGCCTTGGCCTGCTCCCAGGTCGCGTTCGAGTAGCGCAGCTCGTGCCAGCGGTTGCGCAGCGCGACCGGCCCGTTCGACCGGGTCATGTTGCCGAACATGCCGGTGGCGAGTGCCTCGCGAAGGCTGCCTTGCAGATCGAGCTCGCCGTCGAAATAGGACTCGAGCAGGCCGACGTGCCGAAAAAGCGCGATGCGGCGCTCGGCGGCCGCGGTCTTCAGTTCGAGCGTGAACGCCGGCTCGCCCGCGCCGCAGCGCAATTCGCGGCCGTCGGCGAAGCGCGCGGCGAAGGGGGTGCCGGACATGTCGGCGAGCTGCCGCAGCGCCGGTTCGAGGAGCGTTCTCATTTCGGCCTAAGGGAGCGATCTCGGCGATGCGGCGGAAAGCGGCGAAGCAAGATAGAATCCCGCCTTGCCGAGTCTGGTGCCGAGGAAGGGACTCGAACCCCCACAGTGTTGCCACCGCTAGGACCTGAACCTAGTGCGTCTACCAATTCCGCCACCTCGGCAGGGGAGCGCATTTTAGTGGCAGGACCGAATCGTGTCAAAGAAGAAGCCAACCAAAACATCTTTACGCAGGCGCACGCGCGCTGAGCGCCCGGCGGCGGTGCCGTCGGACGCCTACGCGAAGGAAATTCTCGACGCGCTGAACAGCGCCGGCGCGCCGCTGACGGCGGACGAGCTCGCCGAACGGCTCGAAATCCGCCGCCGCGAGCGGCGCCCGTTCGACGCCGCCGTGGCGACGCTCGAGCGCTCCGGCGCGGTGGTCAAAAACCGCGCCGGCAGCCTGCTGGTGGCGACCCGGCTCGCGCTGCTCGCCGGCCGCATCGAAGGCCACCGCGACGGCCACGGCTTCCTGGTGCCCGACGACGGCGGGCCGCAGATATTCCTGCCGCCGGCGGAGATGCGCCAGGCGCTGCACGGCGACCGCGCCGCGGTGCGCATCAGCGGGCGCGACTCGCGCGGGCGGCCGGCGGGCGAGATCGTCGAGGTGCTCGAGCGGGCCACGCGCCGCATCGTCGGCCGGCTGCACTCGGAGCACGGCGTGCTGTTCCTGGTGCCCGAAGACCGGCGCATTGCGCAGGACATCCTGGTGCCGCCGGCGGAGGCCGGCACCGGCAAGGCCGGCGAGGTGGTGACCGTCGAGCTTGTGGCGCAGCCCTCCAAGCACGCGCAGCCGATCGGCCGCGTGGCCGAGGTGCTGGGCAATTACACCGACCCCGGGATGGAGATCGAGATCGCGCTGCGCAAGTTCGACCTGCCGCACGAGTTCTCGAAGAAGGCGCTGGCGGCGGCGCGTGCGCTGCCCGAGGCGGTGCGCGCAGAGGATCTGCGCGAGCGCCGCGACCTGCGCGAGCTCGGCTTCGTCACCATCGACGGCGAGACGGCGAAGGATTTCGACGACGCCGTGCACGCGGTGCGCGACGGGCGCGGCTTCCGGCTGTGGGTCGCGATCGCCGACGTAAGTCACTACGTGCGCCATGGCGAGCCGCTCGACGAGGAGGCGCGCGAGCGCGGCACCTCGGTGTATTTTCCGCGGCGGGTGATCCCGATGCTGCCGGAGAAGCTATCCAACGGCCTGTGCTCGCTCAACCCGGAGGTGGATCGCCTGGCGATGGTGTGCGAGATGATGCTCACCGCCCAGGGCGTGGTCGCCCGCTACGAGTTCTATCCGGCGGTGATCCGCTCGCGCGCGCGCCTGACCTATACCCAGGTTTGGGAAATGCTGTCCGCCGGCGGGGCGCCGACGCATCTGCAGACGCTGTACGAGGTCTACCGCAGGCTGGCCGAGGAGCGCCGGCGGCGCGGCGCGATCGACTTCGACACGCTCGAGACCAGGATGGTGTTCGACGCGCAGGGCAAGATCGACAAAATCATTCCCGAGGCGCGCAACGACGCGCACCGCTTGATCGAGGAGTGCATGCTGGCGGCCAACTTTTCCGCCGGCAATCTGCTTTCCGAGCGCAGCCAGCCGGTGCTGTACCGGGTGCACGACGTGCCGGCGCCGGAGAAGGTCGCGGCGCTGCGCGAGTTTCTGGCCGAACTGGGACTGCAGCTTCCCGGCGGCGAGGTACCGCGGCCCATGGACTACGCCCAGCTGCTGGACAAGATCCGGAGCCGGCCCGACTTCACGCTGCTGCAGACGATCCTGCTGCGCTCGCTCAAGCAGGCGGTGTACAGCCCCGACAACGCGGGCCACTTCGGGCTCGCGTTCGAGGCCTACGTGCACTTCACCTCGCCGATCCGGCGCTACCCCGACCTGCTGGTGCACCGCGCGATCAAGGCCTGCCTCGAGAGGCGGCGCTACGAAGGCGTCGACTGGGACGCGCTCGGGCGGCATTGCTCGGACACCGAGCGCCGCGCCGACGAGGCGAGCCGCGACGTCGAGAACTGGCTCAAATGCTTCTACATGAAGGAGCACGTCGGCGGCGTGTTCACCGGCGCGGTCACCGGGGTGACCTCGTTCGGGCTGTTCGTCACGCTCGACGACTACTTCGTCGACGGGCTGGTGCACATTTCGGAGCTCGGGCGCGACTACGTCCAGTTCGACGCCGCACGCCACATGCTGCTCGGCGAGCGCAGCGGTCAGCGCTTTCGCCTGGCCGACCGGATGAAGGTCAAGCTGGTGCGCGTCGACCTCGAGACGCGCAAGATCGATTTCGTGCCGGCATGAGCAGGCCGCCGCGCGAGCCGAGGGTGGTGTTCGGCTTCCACGCGGTGCTCGCGCGCCTGCGCGCGGATCCTGCTTCGGTGCTCGATCTCTACCTGGACGAGTCGCGCCACGATGCGCGCATCAAGGACGTCGCGGCGACGGCCGAGCGCGCGGGCGTCAAGGTGCTGAGGGTGCCGACCAAGCGGCTGGACGGCTTCAATGGCGGCGGCCGCCACCAGGGCGTGCTCGCCCGGGTGGAGGTGAAGAGCCTGAGCCACAGCCTGGACGACATCCTGGATCAGGCGCAGGGGCCGCCGCTGCTGCTGCTGCTCGACGGCGTGACCGATCCGCACAACCTCGGCGCCTGCCTGCGCGTGGCGAACGCGGCCGGGGCGCACGCGGTCGTCGCACCCAAGGACCGCGCCGCGGGGATCAGCGCCGCGGTCTCGAAGGTCGCCGCCGGCGCGGCCGAGTCCACGCCTTATCTCATGGTGACCAACCTCGCGCGCACCATCGACGAGTTGAAGGAGCGTGGAATCTGGGTGGTCGGCACCGACGAGCGCGCGGATCAGAGCCTGTACCAGGCGGACCTGCCCGAGGCGATCGCCTGGGTGCTGGGGGCGGAAGGCGAGGGCATGCGGCGCCTGACGCGCGAGCGCTGCGACCTGCTGGTTCGCATCCCGATGCGGGGCGAGGTCGAAAGCCTCAACGTCTCGGTCGCCGCGGGGGTCGCCCTGTTCGAGTCGGTCCGGCGCCGATCCTTGCCCAAGCCCTAGATTTCCCTATATAATCTGCCCCCTTTCCTTGCCGCACCGCGACGCATGACGGGCGGCTTAAACCCATAAGGAGAACACATGCGGCATTACGAGATCGTCTTCATCGTCCATCCGGACCAGAGCGAGCAGGTGCCCGCGATGGTCGAGCGCTACAAGGGCGTCATCAGCGCGCGCAACGGCATCGTGCACCGCCTCGAGGACTGGGGCCGGCGCCAGCTCACCTACCCGCTGCAGAAGATCCACAAGGCGCACTACGTGCTCATGAACATCGAGTGCGACCAGGAAACGGTCGACGAGCTCAACAACTCGTTCAAGTTCAGCGACGCCGTGCTGCGCCACCTGATCGTCAAGATGACCAAGGCGGTCACCGACCCCTCCCCGATGATGAAGGAGGAGAAGTCCAAGTCGCTGATGGAGCGCGACGCGGAGGCGAGGCCCGCCGAGGCGCCGGCGGCCTGAGCGCGGATTGGACGAGGCGAACCGGGTCGAACTGTCGGGAACGCTTGCGGAGCTCGGCGCGCTGCGCCACACGCCCGCCGGAATCCCGCTGATCGAATTGCGCATCCGGCACGAGTCGCAAACCGCCGAAGCAGGCTCCAGGCGCAAGGTAGAAGCCGAGGTCGAGGCGATCGCGTTCCACACCCACGCCCGGCTGCTCGCCGCCGCCGCACCCGGCAGCCCGCTGAGAGTAGAAGGATTTTTGTGCGCAAAGAGCCGGCGCTCGAAGAAGCTGGTTCTGCACCTGACCAAGATCGAATTTACTGAAGGAGTTTGAGCATGCCACCGCCGCGCAGAGGAAAAGGCAAAGGTAAAGGAAAGTTCAGCAAGGACAAGAAGGACCGCGGACAGAAGGCGCTGTTCCGGCGCCGCAAGTTCTGCCGCTTCACGGCCGAGAAGATCGAGTGGATCGACTACAAGGACATCGACATCCTCAAGGATTTCGTGAACGAGAACGGCAAGATCATCCCGGCGCGCATCACCGGCACCTCGGCCGGCTACCAGCGCCAGCTCTCGAGCGCGATCAAGCGCGCGCGCTTCCTGGCGCTCTTGCCGTACACCGATCTGCACTGAGGCGCGCGCCATGCAAATCATTCTGATGGAGAAGGTGGGCCACCTCGGCAATCTTGGGGACGTGGTCAAGGTCAAAGACGGTTTCGCCCGCAACTACCTGATTCCGCAAGGCAAGGCCAAGCGCGCGACGCCCGACAACCTGAAGGCGTTCGAGGCCCGCCGCGCCGAGCTCGAGAAGTCGCACGCCGCGGCGCTGACCGAGGCGCAGGAGCGCGGCGCCAAGCTCGAGGGCCTGACGGTGCAAATCAGCCAGAAGGCGGGCGTGGACGGCCGGCTGTTCGGCTCGGTCACCAACTACGACATCGTCGAGGCGCTGCAGAAGCAGGGCGTCGAGGTCGAGCGGCGCCAGGTGCGCATGCCGCAGGGGCCGCTCAAGCAGGTGGGCGACTTCCCGCTCGAGATCGAGCTCTACACCGACGTGGTGAGCACGATCACGGTTTCGGTGCTCGGCGAAGCGTGATTTTTTTTCGCGCGGCGTTCGCGTGACGAAAGGGCTGGCAACAGCCCTTTTCTTTTTGTAGCATCGACTCCTCATGGCCCAAACGCCGCAGACGCAAACCCTGCGCAGCGACAGCTCGGACGCCCAGCTCCTGGCGCTGAAGGTGCCGCCGCACTCGGTCGAGGCCGAGCAGTCGCTGCTGGGCGGGCTGCTGCTCGACAACCAGGCCTTCGACCGCATCGCCGACCTAGTCTCGGCGCAGGACTTCTACCGCGACGATCATCGCCGCATCTACCGCCACATCGTCAAGCTGGTGGAGGCTGCCAAGCCGGCCGACGTGGTGACGGTGGCCGAGTCGATCGAGTCGAGCGAGGACAAGGACAAGACGGGCGGGCCCGCCTACCTTGGCGCGCTCGCGCAGAACACCCCGAGCGCGCTCAACATCCGACGCTACGCCGAGCTGGTGCGCGAGCGGGCGGTGCAGCGCCGCCTGGCGCAGGTCGCGACCGACATCGCGGAGAACGCGCTCAACCCGGGCGGCAAGGAGGTCGGGCAGCTGCTCGACGAGGCCGAGTCGCGCATCCTCGAGATCGGCGAGGCGGGCTCGCGCCGCACCGCCGGGCTGGAGGAGATCAAGCCGGTGCTGGCTCGGGTGCTCGAGCGCATCGACCACCTGTACCACCGCGACAATCCGTCCGACGTGACGGGCGTGCCCACGGGATTCCACGACCTCGACTCCAAGACTGCGGGCCTGCAGCCGGGCGACCTGATCATCGTCGCCGGTCGACCGTCGATGGGCAAGACCGCCTTGGCACTCAACATCGCCGAGAACGTGGCGCTCAATACGCTACTGCCGGTGGCGGTGTTCAGCATGGAGATGAGCGGCACGCAGCTCGCCACCCGGATGCTCGGCTCGATCGCGCGCGTGGACCAGCACAAGATGCGCACCGGCAGGTTGTCGGACCAGGAGTGGCACGACCTGTCCGAGGCCATGGGCCGGCTGCACGACGCGCCGATCTTCATCGACGAGACCGCAGCGCTGAACTCGCTCGAACTGCGCACGCGCGCGCGCCGCCTGTGGCGGCAGTTCGGCGGCAAGCTCGGGCTGGTGGTGGTCGACTACCTGCAGCTGATGTCGTCGGCCAATTCCAGGGGCAACGAGAACCGCGCCACCGAGATCTCCGAGATGTCGCGCTCGCTCAAGGCGCTCGCCAAGGAGCTCAAGGTGCCGGTGATCGCGCTGTCGCAGCTCTCGCGCGCGGTCGAGCAGCGCAACGACCGGCGGCCGATGATGTCGGACCTGCGCGAATCGGGCGCCATCGAGCAGGACGCCGACTTGATCCTGTTCATCTACCGCGACGAGGTGTACTCGCCCGACAAGCCCGAGGCCAAGGGGCGCGCCGAAGTGATCATCGGCAAGCAGCGCAACGGCCCGATCGGCAAGGTCGAGCTGACCTTTCTCGGCCAATTTACGCGCTTCGAGAATTTCGCCGCGCCCGGATCGTTCTGACGTTCGACCCCGGGGAGGACCGCATGGCCGAGCCAGTGATCGCGCAGAAATCGCCCTATGCCGTCGAGCTGGCGCCCGGCGACTACTGGTGGTGCGCCTGCGGGCGCTCCAAGCGCCAGCCGTTCTGCGACGGCTCGCACAAGGGCACCGAATTCACGC
>JADEYI010002002.1_pt1 | contig 11830 bp, 8 predicted proteins | sample 8542331 | NCBI WGS metagenome assembly JADEYI01 (sample SAMN16510988, study PRJNA670497) | mine drainage metagenome | isolation source: biofilm near Copperflume 1 | place: Germany: Marsberg coppermine Kilianstollen | collected 2018-02 | reverse complement strand
ATGCAGCGCAGGCCAAGACGGCCCAGGCGCCGCGCCAGTTCATGGTCGTCATCCACCCGCGCCTCCAGACCGTCAAAGCCGCCCGCCGCCACAAAATCAGCGCGCCGGAGCGCGAAGCAGTGACCGGTGATGGTGAACGGCTCCGTGAGAAAGCTGAGGGGGATATAGCTGAGCAGCGCGCTCGCATTCACGAAAGCACTCATGAGGGCCGACCACGGCGCGCCCCAACTGGTATAGCACGCCAGGCCAAAGACGGCGCCAGCGCGGGGCCGCCCCAAGTGCGTAACCAACACGCGCAGCGACTCCGGACGCAGCCGCACATCATCATCCACAAAGCACAACACGTCACCCGTCGCGCGGGGCAGCGCGGCGTTCAGCTTCCCGATCTTCGACGCCACCGCCCCACGCGCCGACACCGGCACGAGGACCACCTCGGCCAATGCGCCAGGGTGCGCGGCCAGCACCTCCTCGCAGATCTGTCGCGACGCGCGGTCCTGGGCATCGCAGATCAGCAAGTGTCGCACGGATGCCGGATAGTCGAGCGCGAGGCGCGCGCACAGATTTGCGGCCAATTCGCTGGCGCCGCGCGTGATCGGCTGGAGCAGCGTCACGGTCGGCCAGCGCACGGGTTGTGGCGGCTCGTGTTGGCGAAAAAATCGCATCACCGCGGCCAGTTTGAGCAAGCGGTCTAGCGCGTAGAGACCAACCAGGACAGAGGCCAGGGTCTCTATGGGCTTTCGCCGCCAGCCTACCTTCCGGCCGGGCCTCCCATCCGTTCGCGCCGCGGGTACTACCATTCCCGTCGCCTCTCCACTCGCCAGCCACGCCGCCGCGCCCATGCCGCCGCGCCCATGCCGCTGAACCGCACGGTGGGAAGCATGCGCCGCCACGTGTCATTCAGCGTGACGCCCTGGCGCTCGCGCATGCGTCTCCCCGTCGCCAGCCGCCCGTTCAGAACGTCAGGGCGAGTGCGCCAAGGGTTAGCCCGGCGCCCGTGCCCACCAGCACCACGCGGTTCCCCCGTCGGATATGCCCGCCGTGCGCCGCCTCAGCGAAGGCCAGGGGAATCGAGGCGGCGATGCAATTGCCACGCAGCGCGAGATTGCTGAAGACCTGCTCCGGGCGGAAGCCAAGCCGCGCGGTCAGCAGGGCCACCGCGTGGCCGCTGGCCTGGTGCGGCACGACGACATCCACCGCGTCCCGCGACCACCCCAGTGGCTCGAAGAAGCGCTCCAGAAATGGCTCGATGAGGCGCGCCGCGTGCTTGAAGATGGCGGTGCCACGCATCGAGAAGGTATTCATCTCAGGCGTGGTCAAGGGATCGTTAGGATGATGGAGGGTGCCACCCCCAACGATTTGTGTCAGGTCCGCGCCACTGCTATAAGTCTCGAAGCGCGCGTGCCAGATGGCGCTGCCCTCGCCTGGGGCCGCGCGCGTAATGATGGCCGCCGCCGCCGCGTCGCCGAAGAGAACGCTACTCTCCCGCTCGTTTGGATTGAGCGACCGCGAGGCCAATTCACTACTAAAGAGGAGGACGTTGCGATAGACACCCGCGGCAACCAGATGCGCCACCGCGTGGAACGCGAAGAGAAAGCTCAAGCACGTGGCGTTCATGTCGAAGCACGCGCTGGCACCCTCCGGCGCGCCAAGCTCACGCTGGACAAGCGCGGCAGTGCAGGGGATCGCCTGCTGCGCGCCCGTCGAGGCGCCGACGATGGCATCCAGATCCCCCACCTCCAGCCCAGCGGAGGCGAGCGCCTGGCGTGCCGCCGCCGCCCCCATGCCCGCGGAGGTCTCGCGCTCGGCATAGCGTCGCTCACGCACACCGCTCGCACGCTCAATCCATGCGGGCGGAATACCCAGCCGCTCACCTAGCATCGCGTTGGTCATCCGTCGCTCCGGCAGATACCAACCGAGGCCCGCCACTTTGACTGGGAGCATGCGTGTGTCCTTTCCTGCCGCGCGCTTCTCGCGCCATCTCACTCACTCAGCCGCCGCACCCGCCGCCGTTTGGCGCCCGGCGCGATGGGCGCCAGCCCACGCTCGACGACCACCTCTGGCGCGCGGCAGTCATACCGCGCCACCGTCGCCATGACGCTCGCGCGCACCGCCCCCGCGACGACATCAAACGGCGCCCCATCCAGCGCCTCCAGATGCACGCGCAACTGCCCAGCGCGCTCCTGCACCGCCTGATAATCGGCGATATCCGGGCTGGCTAACAGGACCATGCGCCGGATCGTGTCGGGATAGAAGGGGCGGCGCCCGCCTGCCAGATCGTTAAAGTAGCAGACATCGTCGCATCGTCCCTCGATCGTATGGACCACGCGGAAGCCCGATCCACAGGGACACGGCGCGGCATCGAGCCGCAGCACGTCGTTCAGGCGATAGCGGAGAATCGGCTGCGTGCGCCGCCACAAATCGCTCACGATGGGCGTCACGCGGTCGTCATCGCCGCCGGGCAGCGGCTCGCACTGGAGCACCACGAGATCCTCCTGCATATGCAACGCGCCACGCGCGCAACTCACGGCCAGCAGGCCCTCGGTGCATTGGTAGATCTGGTGGACGGGCACGGCAAAGATGGCTTCCAGCCGCTGGCGATCCTGTGGCTCCAGCACCTCCGCCACCGAGACCAGCCGCGTGGGAGCGATCCGCAATGCGCCACGCGCGCGACTCTCCGCCAGAAAGCCCAGAAGCGAAGGCGGCCCCACGACGATATGCGGTTGGAAGGTATTGAGCGCGGCGACCGCCTCGGCATGCGGCAGCATCAGATCAAAGTAGCGAAACTGAATCAGCAGCCCACCTATCCGCTCGTAGAGGTTGCTATTGGAGCGCAGGAAGAAGGCGACACGCAGGCGCCCCTGGAAGCCGTGCAGCGTGCGCGCGAGGATGGTTCCCGCCCAGCCCGCCTGCTCTTCTGGGCTGGCCAGAAACAGCCCCCGATGCCCCGATGTGACAGCGGAGAGGCCCACCGTCAGCCCCGACACCGCGGATTGGAAGTCGCGACTCTGTTCCGCTTGGAGCGCCACGGCCATCGCCGCCTCACGCGGCACGCCGCGCGTATTGAACGTCTCGAAGTGGCGCATCATCAGCTCTTTGTCTACGGTGGGCAATTCGCGCCACCGCGCTAGATCGTGCCCAGCCCAGTGTGCCCGGTAAAACGGCGCGCGCGCGGATGCGTACGCCACGATGCGCCGGGCGCGCCGCTCCTGGTAACGGGCGAGCGCGTCACCACGCAGATATGCCGCACGCCAGCGTGCGCGGATGAAGTGCGCTACCAGAAGCGGCGGATGAGCAAACACGCTCTAGCTCCCTTCACCGCGCGCGAACGCCTCGGGGCAATGCGTAGGGACGATCCTCACCTCTGGCCGCGCCACCGCGAACGCATGCAGCCGATCAATCGTCGCGCGCACCGCGCGGGGGTCATCCACAAGGACGTGGGTGAGACGGGAGGGCGGGCGCCGCTCGCGGATGGAGCGACTGAGCCAGGCGCTATCCGCGGCAAAGAGCACCGCGCCGCGTGTGGTACGTGCCAGCATGCCGATCTGCCCGCGCGCGTGGCCTGGCAGCGCCACCAACCGCACCGTGCCATCGCCGAAGAGATCATGTGTCGCGCCAAGTCCAGGCAACGGCTCCCCCCTCGGCGCTGCCAACAGGCTGGCCCGCGCGCCAAAATCCGCTGGCAGCAGCGCGGGAATGAAGCCACGCCGCAGGGCGCGCAGCCCCTGGTGTGGCGCCACCGCGTCGTACGCGGTCCGGAGGGCGATCAGCTCGGCACCAGGGAAGTCGCGCAGGCCAGCGAGGTGGTCGGCATGAAAGTGCGAGATCACCACGCGACGGATCGCGTCGGGCGCGATGCCACGTCGTTCGAGTTGTGCCACGACGGCGAGGTCAGGCCGGAGCGAGAGGGGCGTCACACGGCGATAGAGCGCGTAGGGCAGCCGGCGCGTTTCCTCCAACATGCGCGGAGCGTAGCCGGTATCCCAGAGCAGCCAGCCATGCTCTGGATGGCGTAAGAGGGCCACCAGCGAGTGGCAGGCGATGCGGCGACGCTGGCCGCCCTGGATCAGATGATGCTCCCAGGCGAGGCAATAGCCCGTATCCAGGATGTGGCACTCAATCTCTGGCTTCATCACCGCTCCCCTCACCCATCCGTCCGCGCACGATGCCCCTCAGCCACGTACCGACGCCGTGTCGCCCCGTGCCCGCTCTAACGCGGCCAGTGTGCGCTCCATGCCCGCGCTGAAGCTGATGGGTGGGGCATACGCCAGATCGCGACGCGCGGCGCTGATATCGTAGGTCTGGGTGCGCGCGAGGATGGCCGCCGAGTAGCGCGTGAGCAGCGGCTCACGTCCCGTCACCACGGCGCGCGCCTCCATGAGGCTCGCCGCGGCCAGTGCCGCGCGCGCTGGCACCACGCGCAGCCGCTCCGAGAGTCCCAGCCGCGCCAACACAGCACGAATCGCCTGCCAGAGTGGCACATGCTCCGCATTAGTGATGGTGTAGGTGCCCCCGACCGCCGCGCGCGACTCCAGCGCCAGCAGCAGCGCATGGACAACATTCTCCACATAGGTGAGGTCCACCAGATTGCGCCCGTCGCCGATCTGCGGCAGCCGCCCACGGCGCGCCGCCTCGATCAGCCGGGGAAGCAGCGCTCGGTCGCCCGGCCCGAAGATGGCCTTGGGCCGCAGGATGACCGTCTCTAGCCCCTCAGCGCCAACCGCGTTGACGCGGTCCTCCCCCAGCTTCTTGGTGAGCGAGTAGACCGAGGCAAAGCGAGTGGGATAGGGAGCCGCCTCGGTGAGGTCACGATGATCGTGTCCATCAAAGACGACGCTCGGCGAGGAGACATAGATGAGTCGGCGCACGCCGAAGCGGCGGCAGCCCGCGAGCACTGCCTCCGTGCCCGCGACATTGACCGTGAAGAACTCGGCACGCCGCCCCCACGGCGCGGAGAGCGCGCCCACATGGTACACCGCGTCCACGCCCGCGCAGGCCGCGAGGACATCAGCCTCAGCGCACAGATCAGCGGCCACCGGCACCGCGCCCGCCGCCATCACCGCTCGCGCGCCCTCAAAGTCGCGCCCCATCAAGCGCACACCGTGACCGGCACGCAGCAGCGCCAGGGCAAGATGCTGCCCCAGAAAGCCGGTGCCGCCCGTGACGAGAATCTCCATACCGCCCCCTCCACCCATCGCCCACCACCCATCCTCCCCACCCGCCGCCCGGCTCGTGGATGAGCGCCCCACGCTCACACGGGTGAAGCATATAGCACATTGTGCCCGCCTGATTGTACCTGGCGGCAGCATAACACACCTGAACGAGCACGGAAAGTGGCAATCTCACCCAGCGGTCAAACGCGCGGTGCCCGCACGGAAAGCGGACCACACTGCTCATACAAGGGAGCCATCCGTGCCCGCGGCTTGCGCTTTCGCATGGGCGCCGCATACAATACGGCGGGGAGTCAGCCGGACGGGGGAAGTCGGCCCGAACGCGGAGGGCACGCGCTGGTGGTTGGGAGGTCGGGTGTGGCGGCTGGTGGATATCTCATCACGGGTGGGGCCGGGTTTATCGGCTCGCATATCGCCGCCGCGCTTGTCGAGCGCGGCGAGTCCGTGCGGATCTTCGATAACTTCTCCACGGGCAGCGAGCGCAATCTGCGTGCTCTCACCGGGCGCGCGGAGATCGTGCGGGGCGACCTGCGCGATCTGGAGGCCGTACGCGAAGCCGTCACGGGCTGCGAGGTTGTCTTTCACCAGGCGGCGCTGCCGTCGGTGCCGCGCTCCATCGCCGATCCGCTCGCCTCGCTGGAGATCAACGTCAACGGCACCCAGCACGTATTGCTCGCGGCACGCGATGCCGGCGTGCGCCGTGTCGTCTATGCCAGCTCGTCGTCGGTGTATGGAAACACGCCAACACTGCCCAAGCATGAGGCGATGTGCCCCGCCCCCCTCTCGCCCTACGCGCTGCAAAAACTCACCGCCGAGCAGCTCTGCGGCATCTTCACGCGCATCTATGGGCTGGAGACCGTCGCGTTGCGCTATTTCAATGTCTTCGGCCCGCGCCAGGATCCACACTCGGCCTATGCCGCGGTCGTGCCGCGGTTCGCGCGTGCCTTGCTGCGCGGAGCGCGCCCGGTCGTCTACGGCGATGGCGAGCAGACCCGCGATTTCACCTACATCGCGAACGTGGTGGAGGCGAACCTGCGCGCGGCGGAGGCCCCCGCGGCGGTCGGGCGCGCGATGAACATCGGCTGCGGCGAGCGCGTCTCGCTCAATGGGGTCCTGCGGGCCGCGGAGTCGCTGCTCGGCATCTCCGCCGATCCGATCTATGAAGAACCGCGTGCTGGCGACGTGCGTGACAGCCTGGCTGATATCGCGCTCGCCGGGGAACTGCTGGGCTACGCGCCAATGATCAGCTTCCACGAGGGCTTCGCGCGCACGATTGCGGCACTACGCCAGGATGAAGAGCAGGCGGGTCAGGGCAGAGATGAAAATTAACGGAGCGCATACCGATGGGGCACATACCACGAGAAGCGATCTCCTAGAACGCATCCAACGGCGGCGGGCCGTCGTCGGGATCGTCGGGGTGGGCTACGTTGGCCTCCCTCTCGCCGTGGCGTTCGCCAGCGCGGGCTTCCCCGTGCTCGGCTTCGATGTGGATGGCGCGCGCGTCGAGGCCCTCGCCAGTGGCGTCAGCCACGTGCCAGATGTCGCGCATGAGGCACTGCGCGCCTTGCTGGATACAGGCCGTCTGCGCTTCACCACTGACTTCGACCGCCTGGCTGAGGTGGATGCCATCAGCATCTGTGTGCCAACGCCACTGCGCAAGACGAAGGATCCGGATATCTCCTACGTCGTGAACGCCGCTGAGTGCATCGCGCGCACGCTGCGCCCCGGCCAGTTGATCGTCCTAGAGAGCACGACTTACCCAGGCACGACCGATGAAGTGCTCTTGCCGCTCTTCGAGGCGACCGGATTGCGCGTCGGCGAAGCGTTCTTTCTCGCCTTCTCGCCGGAGCGGATTGACCCAGGGAACACGACCTATACCGTGCGAAACACGCCCAAAGTGATCGGCGGCGTGACAGCGGCCTGCGCCCGCCACGCCACGGCACTCTATGGCACGGTGGTAGAGACCGTCGTTCCCGTGAGCGCGCCCAAGGTCGCCGAACTGGTGAAGCTCTTGGAGAATACGTTTCGCGCGGTGAACATCGGGCTGGTGAACGAGCTGGCCCAGATGGCGGATCTTCTGGGGGTGGATGTCTGGGAGGTCATTCAGGCGGCGGCCACCAAGCCATTCGGCTTCATGCCCTTCTATCCCGGCCCAGGGCTGGGCGGCCACTGCATTCCCGTGGACCCCCACTACCTCGCCTGGAAGCTGCGCACGCTGAACTATCGCGCGCGCTTCATCGAGCTAGCGAGCGAGATCAACAGCGAGATGCCACGCTTTGTCGCGGAGCAGATCGCCCTCGCGATGAACGAACAGGGGAAGTGTCTCAATGGCGCGCGGCTCGTGATCCTAGGCGTCGCGTACAAGCCCAATGTCGGTGACGTACGCGAATCACCAGCGCTCGACCTCATCGAGTTGCTGCGGCGCCGCCATGCGCACATCACCTACGTGGATCCCTACGTGCCTGAGGTGCGCGTGGGAATGGAGACATTCACCGCCGCTTCCCTCACCGACGCGCTGCTGAGAGAAGCGGATTGCGTGGTCATCATGACGCATCACGCCAGTTTCGATTACCAGCGGATCGTGGATCTGGCGCCGCTGGTGATGGATACCCGCAATGCCACCGCTCACCTGGCGCCCCCAGCGCATGTGTGGCGGCTCGTTCGTCCTGTTCGAGTGGCACCACGGGCATAAGCGCGTTATAACAGGCGATAGCCCTAGCCGCGCGTGGGGTGTGGGCGAAAGGTGAGGGGTAGACGCGCATGGGCGAACGACGGATGGGCTTTAGGCCGCGCAAGCGGAGCGAAGAGCGCTCTCCTTTCGGCTGGCCGACCACCGCGGCCAGCGACTGGGCCACCCAGGCCGTGCCTGATGAGCACGATGGCGTGGCTGACCAGCCAACCGCGACACTGCCCGCCGCATCCGCCCCCGGCGGACGAGCGCCCGCGAGCGCACCTGCGGCGGATGCGCGGCGGCGGCGGGGTGGCCAAGTGGGACGGCCAAGCGGCGACCCCGAATCTCCGCCAGCATCCCAGAACGATGGGAGCGGTGAATGGATGGCGGCGGTGATGGGCGACATCCCCACCGTGCCCCAGATGCCCGCCATCCGCTCCAGCGCTCCTCCAGGCACATCCACACGGCAGAGCTGGCGTGATGCCCACTGGGCACAGATGGGCAATGGCGGCTACCTCTCATCGCTGAGCAGGCCGAGCATCGCTGAGGGCGTAGATGCGGAGGCAACGCGCCGCCTCCCCGTGACCGCACTGCCACGGCGCCCCCAGCCAGGCCAGAGTCCGCGCTACCCCGAACTGGAAGGGGGACCCCTCGGCCCTGGTTTCTGGGCCAGTTTCCTGGAGATCACCGGCGTGGGCATGCTCAGTCCGCGCATTCGGGCCGAACTGCCCTACAAGCTCGCGGTGCAACTGTGGCGCCGACTCGCGGTGTTCATGGTCGCGCTCACCATCCTGCTGACCGTGCTCGGCGCCGTAGACGCCGTGAGTCGCATCTCACGCGCCCGCGCCGATGTAGAGGCGGGCATGAGCCATCTGCGTGCCCTTCAAGCGCTCGTCCCCGCGCAGAAAGATGTCGGCAGCCTGCTCAGTGGCTCCGGCCTCGCCCGCCTTCAGCAAGAGCTATCCACGGCGGAGCGCGACTTCGGCGACGCACGCACCCAACTCACCTTTCCCTTGAGCGCGCTCGTTGTCGCGGACCATGCCCCTGGGGCCGGCAATGAACTCGATACGGCGACCTCGCTGGTGGTGGCGGCTGACGAGGCCACCCTGGCTGGGCTTGACCTCGTGCGGGCCGTGCCCATCATCACTGGCGCGCTCAAGGGCGGCCTTTTCGCGGAGCAGGCGACCCCCGGCCCGCAAGCGACCCCCAGCCCACAGCGCACGTCAGCCGCGTCCGCGCAGACGGGCGGACTGAACGCGGCGACGCTCAGCAAACTCCAGCGGTTGCTCGATTCGGCCACCAGCCATCTGCGAGCGGCGGTGACGGCCGCGCGGACCGCGGATCTCTCGACGCTGCCCCCCTCGCTGGTGAAGCCCAAGCAGGTCGCGCAACTGCGCCAAGTGCTGGCGAACTGGCCAAGTATCGCGGACAAACTCGCCCAGGTGCACACGTGGCTCCAACTCGCACCAGAACTGCTGGGGGCCAGCGCGCCGACCTCATACCTGCTGGAGATGATGGATCGCGGTGAGCTGCGCCCATCAGGCGGCTTCATTGGCAATTACGCCGTCCTGACCATCAACAATGGCCAAGTGCAACCCTTCTCGCTTGCTGATGTCTACCTGCTGGATACCCCCTTTCTGCTGGCACACAACCGCGTCTTTCCAGTGCCCGCCGCTTATCCTTGGTTCCCATGGCCAGCCTTCGCGTTGCGCGACTCGAACCTTTCGGGCGACTTCCCGACATCGGCGCAACTGGGCATGAAGCAGTTCGCCATCGAAGGCGGGCCGCAGGTGCGCGGCGTCATCGCGTTCACCGCGCCCGCCATCGCGCGCATCCTCAAGGTCACGGGGCCGATCACGGTGCCGGATTACAAAGAGACAGTCACGGCGGATAACCTGGAACGCATCATCCACTATTATCAGGAAACAACCGCCTTCCGCCTCTCCAACGCGCCGCCCCCCACAGACCAAATCAGCTCGCGGCGCAAACGCTTCACCGCGCTGCTCGCCCGTGAGCTGATGCAGCGGCTGCGCACGCTGCCACAAGACAAGCTCTTCGCGCTGATGCAAGAGGAACTCAACGCCCTGCGCAGCAAAGACATTCAGGCGTACTTTGACAACGCCACCGCCGAGGGGCTGCTGACCCAGAACCGCCTAGATGGCGCGCTGATCCGCGGACCCAGCGATGGCGTCACGGTCATCGAGGCGAATGTCACACCGAACAAGGCAAACGAATTCATCACCGTCACCCAGAGCGACAATGTCGTGCTCGATGCCCGTGGCACCGCGACGCACAACCTGACCGTCGCGCTCAACTTCCACCTGACCGATCCTAGCCAGCTCTATGGCCCGGCACAGTATAAGGACTATCTGCGCCTCTACGTGTCGCCTAACGCGCGGCTCACGCATCAGGAGGGGCTAAACAACGCGCTCGGCGCGGACCAGATCAATCGCAGCGACGAGGCGGGGCGACAGATGTGGGGTGGGTATGTCTTCGTCAATGACGGGCAGATCACGACGCTCCACTTCACCTGGAAGGTGCCCAACGCCGCCACGCAAGATGCTGCCGGTCGCTGGCACTATGCCGTCACATACCAGCGACAGGCTGGCAATACCGAGACGCTGCACCTGACCATTACGCCGCCAGGGCTGAAGGCACCCCTCACGACCTACAATGGCTACATAGACAGCGACCGCACCTTCTCGGCCAGTTATCCGTGAGTGATGGGCGGCGCGCCCGCGCCCTGCGTACGACCGTCGTCATGCTTAGAGGACCTGGTAACGCTCGGCACGGTCTTCGTGGGCGAGGTCGCGCAGGTGGGTCGTCTCGTTCAGCCGGACCAAGACAGCGCGCGGGAGGCCATCCCCTGCCATCTCCAACTCAGTGATGGAGGCGTTGTCGCGGCGGAGTTGCCAGCGGCACTGCTGATCCATCCCCAACAGGTGGCAGACCAGGACGCCGATGCCTCCGCCATGCGTCACCCACAAGACGGAGCCAGTGGGCTGGCGCGCGCGCCAGCGCTCCAGCGCGCGCACCAAGCGAGTGCGAAACGCCGCCAGCGTCTCCCCGCCCGGAGGTGCGAAATCCATCGGCGCGGCACGCCAGCGCGCGACTAGCGCGGCATCGCGCGCCTCTATCTCGGCCAACGTCGCGCCCTCCCAGATCCCCATCGTGATCTCGCGCAGGTCAGCATCCTCAACGAAGGGCAACACCTGCCCGCGGGCAATCGCCGTCGCCGTGGCGCGCGCGCGGCGCAGATCGGAGGTGACGAGCGCATCGAAGCGCTCGCCGGCGAGCGCCGCCGCCAGCCGCTCGACCTGCCGCTCGCCCAACTGGCTGAGCGGCACATCGGAATGCCCCGTGAAGCGCGCCTCAGTGTTGTTGACGGTGGCGCCATGACGCACGAGCAGCAGTCGCAAGAAAGCCCTCCATCCGCTGGAAGAAGCAAGAGGCGCGAGCCGCCACCCGGTGGTGATGGTGTGCGGCGCATCCGCCGTCAGGAGATCACGCGCCGTTTCGCGCCGCGCTTTGCCGGGCCGAGACTGGGCCAGGCCATGTGATACTCGGTGGCGCGCTCGAAGGCATCCGCGACTCGCAGCAGCGTGGCCTCGCCGAGGTGTGGCCCGATCAATTGCACCCCCACTGGCAGCCCCTCGCTGAAGCCGCCGGGAATGGAGATGGCGCAGTTGCCCGCGAGATTGACCGGAATGGTGAACACATCGTTCAGGTACATCGCGTAGGGATCCGCCAGTTTCGCCCCTAACTTGAATGCTACCGTGGGCGAGGTGGGGCCGATGAGGATATCGAAGCGCTCGAACGCGCGGTCGAAATCCTGCTTGATGAGCGTGCGCACCTTCTCAGCCTTCAGATAATACGCATCGTAATAGCCAGCGGAGAGCGCGTAGGTGCCGAGCATGATGCGGCGCTTGACTTCGTTGCCAAAGCCCTGAGTGCGGGTGCGCGCCATCGCTTCCGCTAGGTCGTCAGCGCC
>JADEYI010002001.1_pt1 | contig 11835 bp, 9 predicted proteins | sample 8542331 | NCBI WGS metagenome assembly JADEYI01 (sample SAMN16510988, study PRJNA670497) | mine drainage metagenome | isolation source: biofilm near Copperflume 1 | place: Germany: Marsberg coppermine Kilianstollen | collected 2018-02 | reverse complement strand
GTCATTTGCATCTCTTGTCATTCCCTGCGGGAATGACAGAAAGAAAGCCAAGGGTACAAAGAAAGGCAACGGCACAGCCTTCGGTTCAGCAACATGCCCTCCGAAGCATGGGCACGAAGCGGCATCGCCAGCGGCAATCCCTTCACCGTGCGTGCGCTCGCCTTCATCCTCGCGGGGCATCTGGCGCACCACACTGCCATCTCGCGCGAACGATACTTTTGAAACTCAGGCGTTCTTCGGGGGCTTCGGCTTCAGTCCAGCGTCCTCGGCAATACCGAGCGTTGCAGCGGTCCAGTCCATGTCGGCGCGGCCTTTTGCCATGCCCGCAAGCCAGCGATCATGCAGCAGACTGGCAATCGGCATGGGCACGGAACTGGAAGACGCGGTTTGCAGCGTGAGATTGATGTCTTTCAGTCCGAGCGCCAGGCGAAATCCTGCCGACTCGAATCGCTGCTCGGCGATTTGTTTGCCGTAACCCTGATAGACGGGGCAGGCGAAGATGGTTTTTCCCAGCATGTCCGCCACCGCTCTGGGATCGATGCCGTTCTTCTCCGCGAACACGAGCGATTCACCCATCGCTTCAATAGCGGCCGCGATCAGAAAATTTCCACATAGCTTGACAACATTGGCCGCGCCCACCTCTTCGCCGAAGTCGAAGATGCCCTGGCCGATTGCTTCTAGAATGGGATGGACTTTCTCACGCGCAGCCGAAGGGCCGGACGCGCAGACCCATAGTTTTTTCGCCGCGGCAGCCTCGGGGCGGCCAAAGACAGGCGCGGCAACATAAGTCACGCCATGCTTGGCATGGTAGTTGGCCAATCTCTGCGCGGTGGAGGGCGCGATGGTGCTGAGAGAAATATGAATCCCGCCCGGCCCGAGTTTTTCTATGAAAGATCCTGGTTCGACGCAGACATGCTCGAGCGCGCTATCGTCCGCGAGCATGGTGAGAACAATTCCGCCCGCCTCCGCGACCTCTGCCGCGTGTTTGGCGACCGTGGCTCCTTGCTCGGCCAAAGGCGCAGCCTTCGACGCGGTGCGGTTGTATACCTTCAGGCGATAGCCGGCCTTCATCAAATTTTCTGCGATGGGAATACCCATATTTCCAAGTCCGATAAAGCCGATGGTCTGTTCCATTTTGAATCTCCCTATTTCTCAATCGCCCGGCTGCATGGTAGCAACTGCACCCGAGCCTCTCACTTCGATGCCGGATCCGTGCCCTAAGGTTCGCGCCTGCTGTCTCCTATTTACACTTCGGCGCTGGTAGCATCCAGAATGTGACTGCGCTCGACACGCCGATTCAATTTGTCAAAGGAGTTGGCCCGCGTGTCGCCGAAAAGCTGAAAGAGAAGAACATCCTCGTCGTCGAAGACCTGCTGTACCACCTGCCTTTCCGCTATGAAGACCGCCTGAATCCTCGCCCGCTGAATGAATTGGTTCCTGGCGAAATGGCAAGCGTCATTGCAGAGGTGCGCGGAACCGTGCTGCTGCGCACGAAGCGCATGCCGATTTTTGAGATGACAGTCGGACAAGGTCCGGCCTCCATGAAATGCATGTGGTTTCACGGAACATACCTCAAAGACAAATTTCAGCCCGGTCAAATGCTGGCGCTCTACGGGAAGGTTGAGCCTTCGCGCAGCCGAGCGGGCAATTTCAAAATGATTCAGCCCCAGATTGAAATCCTGCCCGAAATCCTTCCCGGCGAAAATGAACCCGAGGAGACGCTGCTGGAGGTCGGCCGCATCGTTCCGGTGTATGAATCTCTGGGCGGCGCGCAGCTCAGCTCCCGCTGGTTGCGCCGTGTTCTGTATCCGCTGTTGGGCGACCTGGGCAACTCGTTGCCGGAAACACTGCCAATGGAACTTTGCGAGCGGATGCAGTTGCCCTCGCGTGCGGAAGCACTGCGCCACGCGCATTTTCCACGCGCCGGGACGGCCCTGAGCCTACTGCAGGCAGCGGCAACGCCCGCGCATCAACGGCTGATTTTCGAAGAGCTGTTTTTTCTGGAACTTGGTCTGGAGCTCAAACGCCGCCGCATGAGGGAACGCCTCGGGCCCGCCTTCACCGCCGATCTTCGCGTGCGGGAGGCGCTGAAGCGCGTGCTGCCGTTTCATCCCACGGCGGCGCAGAAGCGAGTGCTCTCGGAAATCGTCACCGACCTGCGGCAACCCACGCCGATGCGACGCCTGCTGCAGGGAGATGTCGGCTCCGGGAAAACAATCGTCGCGCTGCAGGCTGCGTTTATCGCCATTGAAAATGGATATCAGGCGGCGCTGATGGCGCCGACGGAGATTCTTGCCACGCAGCATTATCTGGCGGCGCGTCGGCTGCTGGAACGCTCCACGCGCAAACCTCCCTACAACGTCGTCCTGTTGACCGGCTCGCTGGATGAAGAACGCAAGCGCACCAATCGAGGCCGCATCCTGCGCGGCGAGGCGGACCTCGTGATCGGCACCCACGCGCTGATTGAAGAAAAAGTCGAGTTCGCCAACCTCGGCCTCGTTGTTGTCGATGAACAACATCGCTTTGGCGTCATGCAACGGTTCCGGCTGATGAAGAAGCCCAACGCAGCCGAGCCGCACGTTCTTGTCATGACCGCTACTCCGATCCCACGCACGCTTGCGTTGACTCTTTATGGCGATCTCGATGTCAGCGTGCTGGACGAACTGCCTCCGGGCCGCACCCCCATCGTCACCCGGCGCGTAGTGGACGAGCGCGCGGAAGAAGTGTGGGGATTCGTTCGCAAACAGGTCGCTGCTGGCCATCAGGCCTACATTGTGTATCCGGTGATTGAGGGGAGTAAGGACGACCAGCCGGAGCTGGACTTTGCGCACGATCCCGAAGTCGAAAAAGTATCCGGCGATGAGACGACGGCGAAAACGTCCTCAAAGGAAAAGCCTGCGGCGAAAAAGAAAACTGGAACAAAATCTCGCGCGAAAACGGAACCGCTCTTCAACGAGAAACCGGCCCTGAAATCCGCTGTGGCAATGTGCGAGGAACTGCGCGCGACACATCTTTCGGGGCTGCGCCTCGGATTGCTGCATGGGCGTCTGCCCGCCGAGGAAAAGGAAATCGTGATGCGCCGCTTCCAGCGCGGCGAGATCGATGTGCTGGTTGCGACCACCGTGATCGAGGTCGGCGTGGATGTGCCGAACGCTACCGTCATGGTGATCGAGCACGCCGAGCGTTTTGGGCTGGCCCAGCTCCATCAACTGCGCGGCCGGGTGGGACGCGGCGCGGCCCGCTCCTACTGTATTTTGATGACGGCTGGCAAAGTAACGCCGCACGCGGACGAACGACTGGACGCAATGGTTCGCACCCAGAATGGGTTCGAGCTGGCGGAACTCGATCTCGCGCTGCGCGGACCTGGAGAATTTTTCGGCACCCGGCAGGCGGGGCTGCCGGACTTCCGCGTCGCCAATCTGCTGCGCGATCGCAAATTGCTGGAGCTGGCGCGGCAAGAAGCGTCCCGATTTGTGGAATGTGGAGAAAAAGACCTGTCGCGCGCATCGGTCGAGATCGTCTGGGCGCATCTGCGTGCGCATTGGCAGCGGCATTACGGATTGGTGGAAGCGGGCTGAATAGATTTGTCATCCCGAGCGGAGTTCGCCGCGGCGGACGAAGTCGAGGGACCTGCTGTTTGCTGGCACACCGCAAGATTCTTCCCTTTACGAACGAGACTGAGCCTCCCGGTGTGGTACCGTGCAAGAAAATGATTCTAGGCAGCGGCATCGACATGATTGAAATTGCGCGGATTGAGAAGACCATCGCCCGTTACGGCGACCGCTTCTGCCAGCGCGTCTATCTACCGAATGAAATTCGCTACTGCCGCGGCAAGCGCAACGCGGCGGAAAGCTTTGCTGCTCGTTTTGCAGCGAAGGAAGCGGCAGCCAAGGCGCTCGGCACCGGTATTCAGGCCGGCGTCGGCTGGAGAGACATTGAAGTCGTTCGCGCCCCAAGTGGGCGTCCTACTCTGCTCTTTCACGGTCGCGCAGCAATCATTGCGGGACAACTCGGCGCCCGCCATGCCTCCATTTCGCTGACACATACGCAAAGTTATGCTCTGGCGCAGGTCTTGTTGGAGAACTGACCTTCGCGCGGTTTTTCGTAATTCGTCAAAATCATTCGACGATAAGCAACCGATTTCTCAACTTCGCATCGATTGCATATTGTGCCTCGAACTCCCTTGGGCCAATGCTGGCCCTCTGCTATGCTCGACATATTCGGTTGCCGGATCGGCGAAATGGGAAATTGAATCGTCGGACAGAAGGCAGGAGAAGCTGTGCCAAATCAGCACGAAGTTCGGTGGTCGCAATTGAAGGTTGGCGTCCTGGTGATCGTCGCCATTGCCGCTCTGACTGCACTGATTTCTCTTATGTCGAATAGCACAGGCGGCCTGTTCACCCGCCGCATGGTCGTCCATTCCTTCTTTAAGAATGCGTCCGGGCTGAAACCCGGCGCTCCGGTCAACCTGCAGGGCGTCACCATCGGTTCCGTCAGCAAGGTGTTGATCGTTCCCAGGCGCAAGCAAACGCCTGTGGAAGTCATTATGAAGCTGGGCACACACTACAGCGCTGCGCTGCATACGGATTCTTTGGCGTCCTTGAGCACAGCCGGCGTGCTGGGCGACACGTTCGTCGATATCGACAGCTCCCATGCCAACGGACCGGCGCTCAAGAACGGCGACGAACTTCCGACCAAAGTATCTCCCAGTCTTTCGGACATGATTGAATCGGGGCAAAGTGTCATCAAGCAGGTCAATGTGATCCTGGCGAAAGTGAATACTCTGGCCGATGCGCTGGGCACCAACAAGGGGACCATAGGCAAATTCATCAACGACCCCAAAATGTACGATCGTGCTGTTGGCACTCTGACACAGGCACAAGAGGTGATCGACAAGGTCAACCACGGACATGGGACGCTCGGCAAACTGGTGACGGACCAGACCCTGTACAACCACGCGAACGATACGGTAAACAAGCTGCAAGCCATTGTGACGGAGATCGACGCCGGCAAAGGCACCGTGGGCAAGCTGATGAAGGATCCCACCCTCTATAACAACGTGAACCACACCGCCCAGAACGCCAACAACCTGATGTCCCAGATCAATGAAGGCAAAGGAACCTTGGGGATGCTGGCGAAGGACCAGGCATTCCGCAATAAGCTCAGTCTGACCGTTTCCAACCTGCAATCGATCCTGAAGCGTGCCGATGCGGGACAGGGGACCGTGGGTAAACTGCTGCACGACCCGGCACTCTACAACAACAGCAATCGGACGATCGTGGAAATGCGGCAGCTGCTGCAGGCGATCCGGGCAAATCCAAAGAAGTATCTCGTGATCCGGCTGAAAATATTCTAGAAGCCGTACGCCGTCTCATAAATGAATTTGTGATGCCGAGCCCGTTCGGCTTCGCTCCGGGTAAACTCCGCGCAGCGAAGTCGAGGAACCTCCTGTTTAGCGGAAAAACGCGAGATCCTTCGCTCCAATTCGATGCGCTCAGGATGACACGGTTCCGTAAGAGATCGCTTCCAGAGAATCGTCGCGCCACCGCCGAGTTTTCATGATTGAAGAATGACGTGCATGTCTTCTAGCGGCTCCGTATGCTATTGTTCTCTGTGCGCCAATCGGGGAGCTGCCAGCGCATTGTAGCTTTGAATCTTTGCTCCCGAAGCTTGCAACAATCTGAAGGGTCCCCAATGCGCATCCGCAACGTTTCGCTCGCCCTGCTTCTCTGTGCCGGTACCGTCTCCACGCAACTGTTCGCGCAACAATCCGCGGAACAGTCGATGACCCCCGGCCGCAGCCAGGTTTGGATGGCAGACACCGCTTCTTCCGGCACTCCGACCGCGCCAGCCGCGCCAGCCGCTCCTCGCAGCTTCAACCTGAACGCGATCGACAGGTCCGCCAACGCCTGCACGGATTTCTACCAGTATGCCTGCGGAAACTGGGTCAAGACCCACAACATCCCGCCGGACCAGACGCGCTGGGGCCGTTTCAATGAGCTGGCGGAGCACAACCGCTATCTGCTGTATCAGAATCTGCAGGCGGCCGCCGAGCACCCGAAAACCCCTCTACAGAAGAAGTACGGCGAATTTTATGCCGCCTGCATGAACAAGAACGTCGCCGACCGGAAGGGCTACCAGCCTATCCAGCCAGTATTGCGGCAAGTGGACGCGCTGACGGCCAAGAGCCAACTGCCCTCTCTGATTGCGCAATTGCAGTTGCAAGATGGCACATCGTCGCTGTTTCGCTTTGGCTCGCAGCAGGATGACAAAGATGCCACACGGCAAATCGCCAGCACGTCGCAGGGAGGCCTGGGGCTACCCGACCGGTCGTATTATCTCGAAGACAACGCGCACACGCTGAAGATCCGCCAGGCTTATCTGGCGCACGTAACCGCCATGTTTCAACTGATCGGAGACACTCCGGAAGCAGCGCAAAAAGAAGCGGCGAACGTGATGACGATTGAGACCGCTCTGGCTCGCAGTTCCACGCCGCGCACCGATCTGCGCGACCCGGAAAATCGGTATCACCTGCTGCATCTCACCCAATTGCAGGCGTTGACGCCTGCCTTCGACTGGAATGGCTATCTCCACGGCATTGGGTTGACGGACTTGCATACGCTCAACGTCGCCACGCCGGTGTTTTTCCTGGGCATGAATACGTTGATCGAAAATCAAAAACTGGACGCGTGGAAGAGTTATCTGCGCTGGGATGTCGTCCATTCGGCCGCGCCGTATCTTTCCAGCGCATTCGTCGATGCCAGCTTCGACTTTTATGGCAAGACGATCGTCGGTCAAAAGGAAAATCAGGCCCGCTGGAAACGCTGCACCACGTTGACGGACCGCAGCCTGGGCGAGGCCGTCGGACAGGACTGGGTGGCGCAGCATTTTCCACCCTCCTCCAAGCAGAGCATGCAGAAGATGGTGACGGCGCTGGAGGCAGCCATGAAGCAGGACATCGCCAGCCTGCCATGGATGACGGCTGCGACCCAACAGCAGGCCGACCTGAAACTCGCGGCGATCCGCAACAAAATCGGCTATCCGGACAAGTGGCGGGATTATTCCACGCTTGCCGTCGAACCGGACCAACTGGTGGCGAACGTCCATCGGGCCCATGCCTTCGAGTTCCGCCGTCAGCTAAATAAAATCGGCAAGCCGGTCAACGAAAAAGAGTGGGGAATGACGCCGCCCACGGTGAATGCTTATTACGATCCGAGCATGAACGACATCAATTTTCCCGCCGGAATTTTGCAGCCGCCGTTCTACGATCCCACGCAGGATGCGGCCGTGAACTACGGCGCCATTGGCGTGGTGATCGGTCATGAGATGACGCACGGCTTCGACGACGAAGGCAGCCAGTACGACGGCAAGGGCAATCTGCGCATGTGGTGGACACCCGCTGACCGCAAGGCCTTCGACCAGCGCACGGCATGCGAGGTGAAAGAGTACGGCGGGTTTGAGACTGCTCCCGGAACGCATCTGAACGGCAAACTGACGCTGGGCGAAAACACCGCCGACAATGGCGGTTTGCGGCTTGCATACCAGGCGTTGATGGAGGCGATGAAAACGGAGCCGCAGGCAATGGACAGGAAAGTCGATGGCTACACGCCGGCCCAGCAGTTCTTCATCTCGTATGGGCAGATCTGGTGTTCCAAGCAGACGGAGGCATCGATGCGCGTGTCGGCAAAAGTCGATCCGCATTCGACCGGCAAATGGCGGGTGAACGGAGCGGTGCAGAATTCCGACGCATTCGCGAAGGCATTCGGCTGCACCAAAGGCCAGCCGATGATGCCTTCCGATGCCTGCCGCGTTTGGTAAGTAGACCTGATTGTCGTCCTGAACGAGGTGAAGGACCTTAGCGGTTGCCGCCAACCGCGAATTCCTTCGCCTCGCTTCGCCCCCCTCCGGACGACACCGACGCACTGGGAGCAGGATGTCTCCTTCCCAGCCCATTCTTAAAAATGGGCCTCGCTGGCACAAATGCGCCGGGGCTTTTACAATTGGAACGTAAGCAATCCAGACATTAAATTCTGCTTGGGCAGTCCTCTGCGTCGCCCCAGACCAAGAGGTTGAAGGATACACATGAAGTTTTGGAAGTATGGCCGTGTAGCAGCGGCCTTGATGGGATCGATTATCCTGGGTTTGAGCATTACCTGCTGTGGCGTTTACACCTCCGGATATATGTACGTCACCGGAGCCCAATTCAACCAGATCGGCGCGTTCAAGATCGATCACGATTTCGGTTATTTGACCCCGGTGACAGGATCGCCGTTTGCCGCTGGTGGGGCCGATCCGGTGCAGGCAGTCGTTCTCCCTGGCGGCCGCTTTCTGGCGGTCGTGAATAAAGGCTCCAGCAGCATGACGATGTATACCATTGGGGGTGCCGGAACACTGGCCGTCCAGCACACCTACGCTACGTCCGGCAGCAAGCCGGTTTCGATTGCCCTCTCCGCCAGCGGCACCTTCATGTATGTCGTCGATTCGATCGCTCCCGACGGGACCGGACGCGGAGACATTACGGCGTTTTCCATCGATCCCAATACCGGCAAGCTGACTCTGATTACCAATCAGAACACGTTCAACACCAATGGCTCTCAACTTCCCTATTTTGAGGTGAACTATAAGCCCGTGCAGATCGTGTCCGCCGGCGGTTTCGTGTATGTGCTGGACTCGGCATACAACGTCGCGGGCGGCCAAGCAGTAAATCCGGCCACTCCGGCTGCGTGTTTCACGAACCCGACTACAGAGGCCGCGTGCGCCACGCCCGATGTGTTCCTCTACGCGGTCAACTCCACCAACGGTCAGTTGACGTTGACCCAGAACCAGCCATTGTCGTTTAGCACATCCACTCTTCCGGGGTGGCTCACTACCATCGCCACCGCGGCCAGCGGCAAGTATGTGTATATCGCCGACACGCTGGGAGGCAGCGCCAGCAATACTGGCATACCGGGTCAAATCCTGCCGTACACAATCGGGCCCAGCGGCGTGCTGCAGACCCTGGTTGGCGGACCGGTAAAGATTATTTCAAGTACGGTCTATCCCGACGCGATCCTGCCCAACTCCAATGCGAATTTTCTCTATGTCGCCAACTTTGGCACGGGTTCAATCCAGCAACCGAACAGCAATATCTCCGGTTATACGGTGGCCACCAACGGACAGTTGCAAGCGCTTCCCAATGGCAACGGTCAAAACCCGTTCAAGACAGGCTCAGGGCCGGTCTGGATGGTGGAGGATCCCACCAACCAGTATCTTTACAGCGTGAATTTCAACGACAATACCATCACGGGATCGATCATCGACGCGACCCACGGCCTGCTTTCCAGCATGTCGAAGGGCACCTCATTCAACACCGTCGGTCAGCCGACCTTTGTTGTGGTATCCGGACGGACGTATTAGAAACGGTCTCCAAGTGGGTTTTATAGATTGTTTCCAATCGACACATGGAACGACGGTTCCGCGCTTTTACAATACGAATGGACTCACCGAAAAAGTTCAAACAAGGCAGTGACCCCGTTGCCGCAGGCAGGGCCGGGGAATAGAGGAATCGAATGAAGTGGAGTCAATATGGCCGGATCACACTGGCCCTGGTTGCATCGCTGGCGCTTGGATTGAGCATTACCGCCTGTAATCCAAGTTTCACGCTCGGGTTCGTCTACGCGCTCAATGCCAAGTCCAATCCCGGCACGATCAGTGCATACACGATCGACAGCGTTTCGGGGGCGATCACGCAAGTGGCGAATTCGCCATTCACCACCAACCAGCAGTATCCGGTGGCGGATGCCGTTTCCAACAACAGCAAATGGCTGTATGTTGTCGGTGAAATCGACAATACGGTGGCCGAGTACACCATTGGAACGGATGGCAAGCTGTATCAGGCCCACACTTATAACACGCCAGGCACCTATCCGATCGCGGTCGCGATCGATCCCAGCAGCAAGTATCTCTTCGTCGTGGACAGTTACGCTCCGGGCTTCAATGGCGTCGCGCCTCCGAACATCAATCCCCTGCAAACGAATACCGTCGCGACCCAGGGCTGCGTGGTCGTCTATCCCATCAGTTCCGCCGATGGAAGCTTGAGCGCTCCTGTCTCGGATGGCGGTCAAAGCTGCTTCCCCATCGGGACCCCGGTCATCGGCTCGCAACCGATTGGAGTCGCAGCCACCGCATTCGTCAACTTCCTGTACGTGGCGGACCAGGGCACAGCCATGGTCTACGGCTATTCCGTGAACTATGGCAACGGACAATTGACGCCGTTGGGCGGCCCTGTTAAATCGGGCGTAAAGCCTAGCGCCATCGTCAGCGATCCAACCGGCCGCTTCGTCTATGTCACCGACCAATATCAGAACCTGATTCTTGCCTACAATATTCTCACCGGCGGTGCGCTGCAGTCGCAATTGAATGGACCGTTTACGACGGACCTTTACCCCTCCGCAATGGCCGTCGATCCGCGCGGCAAGTTCCTCTACGTTACGAACTACAACGCCAACGATGTACGCGCCTACGCAATCCAGGCCGCCACCGGCAATCCCCTCGCGGTGGGAACATACACCACCGGCACGGGACCGACCTGTGTCGTCATTGAGCCCGCGTACGGACGGTATGTTTACACGTCGAATTACCTGGACAACTCTGTGTCTGGATTCAAGCTGGATCCAGCCGCCGGTTCTTTGGTGACGGCGCTCAACAGTCCATTTCCGTCGGGCGGAGAACCAACCTGCGTGGCGACCGCCGCCAATGGGACCCACCCGGTGCAAAGCATCACTCCGTGATTCCGAACCCGCACCGCACTAAGGCCCGCTGCTGCGGGCCTTGAGTTTTTTGCGGTCTTTTCATTCCGACGAGCGTCCAACATAATATAAAAAATGAGGGCGGATGCATAAAAGAGTCACGGCGTTGCGATGGATTGGATCGATTGGACTTGTTGCGCTCGGGCTCGCATTGCTCTGCTTCCCAACTTTGCTTCACGCTCAGAACGGCTACGAAATCCAAGTCTATCCGTCGGAGACCATCGCACCCAAAACCCTGCTGACCGAGTTGCACAGCAACTTCACCGTAGAAGGCAGCACCGCAACCCAATACGGCATGTTGCCGACCCAGCATCAGGAGCATGAAACGATCGAACTCACCCAGGGCCTCACCAACTGGTCCGAGCTCGGCTTCTATATCTTCACCGCGGAAAGAAACGGCAACGGCGTGCAATGGGTGGGCGACCACATCCGCCCGCGCGTGCGCGTCCCCGCAAGTTGGCATTGGCCGGTCGGTGTCAGCCTCTCGAATGAAATCGGTTATGCGCGGCCGGAGTTCGCCAATCCAACCTGGTCCTGGCAGATCAATCCGATTTTCGACCAAACCCTGGGTCGCTGGTACTGGTCCGTCAACACCACCATGAACTGGGGCCATCCTGTGCCGCCACCGCGCTCCTACACGCCGGCGCAACGGACCGTGTACTACCGCGACGTTTCTCCGGGAGGGTTGACCTTTAACCCAGCTGCGACCCTCACGTATCAGCCGTCGAAGTACTATAACTTTGGCATCGAATACTACGGATACTATGGCGAATTCGGAAACTTCGTCTCGCTTCGCAACCAGCAGCAGCAGTTTTTTCCCGTAGTCAACCTGTTCGTCTCGAAGAAGTGGGAGATCAACATCGGCGCGGGCTGGGGAGCGACGGCTTCCACGGACCATCTGATTGTGAAGGGCATTCTCGGCCACTACTTCAACTGGGGCAATCCAAGGAAACACCCGCAAAAAGCGCCATTCGTGCGTTAACGGCATTTATCCTACAAGGCATGGCGTATTACTTGGGGATCGATGCTGGCGCGACAAAAACTGAGT